>FWPU01004474.1_pt1 | contig 32492 bp, 28 predicted proteins | sample 2228361 | NCBI WGS metagenome assembly FWPU01 (sample SAMEA103939777, study PRJEB20133) | metagenome
TGTCGTTTTCAAAATCGGATGCCATGCACGAAATCGTGACGCGGCTCTTTATCATCCGTCACAACCTATCACTTGTTACTTGACCACTACCGAAAATTGCTTATATTTTTATTGATGTTCCTGACTATGACCCAAAAGTTGCCACAGACAGAATGCTTTTTACTTATTTTTATGATGGAGGTCCGGAAAAATATCTCAAAAGTACTGAGCAAAAGCGCCGGCTGGCAATTATTGAGGAGGTGATTGCTACCCAAGACCCAACTCTTTTAGGCAATGCTACCTGGGCAACATTATCTTCATCCCGTTGATTTATCTTCTTGACTTTAGCAGAATAAAGAGTGTATATTGATATTGATGGTCAAAAAACTAATCTTAACAGGCTTTACTTTGCTTTTTCTTGGCTTATTGGCAGGAGAGGTCAAGGCAAAGTATGGGCAAAGATGGATGGTAGAGTATGGCTGTCGCGGTAAAGGCTGCGTCAGAGCCACTTATATACCTAAAAAAGATGTAAGGTTTAATCACAACACCGACAAGTGGTACACGATTGCTGGAGTTGAGTTTTATCCAAGATATACAACTACAAACATCATAAACGGTGATCTTCCACCAGGCGAATTTGGCGCTGTTTTCTGCGATCAAGGAGATGGTGATGATTGCGCGAGAGAATATGGAACAACAGGCAAGTGGGTGTGGAAAGAAGAAGCTACTAATCCAAGAATTTACGGCTATCAAAAAACACTTATAGGAACCTCTGGTCACGGAGGCCCCTACGTTTACGAAATTTTCGTGCCAAGTTACTATTACAATCAAGCCAGAGATGGAGACGGTGGAGGCGGCGGAGGCGGTACGCCAACAATTGTCTGGGTGACAGCCACGCCAACACCAACACCAACGCCAACAGCCGCGCCCGGTCCCTGGATCAAACTTAAAGATGCGTCTTTTGTCTCCGGTGAAAGGATTCAAAGTTATATCCCTGCATCTCCTGTTGCCTATGATGCCGATGACACGAACGAAGCCTTTTTTATCGTCGGCGATGATGGCGCGGTCACGGCCGAGAGTGTTGCGCTAAAGATGCCTCAGAAAACGGTTGTATAATTTGCGCTTGCAGGCGTTTCAGGTCGAGGGTAGGCATAACGTGATTGTAGTGCAAGTTGGCAACTTGTATTACAAAACGCATCACAAAATATGGAAAAGACAGTAAAATATACCTGCAACTTGTTTCCGCTAGGAGGCGGTGTGGGTCACTGGCCTGGAAAATACATCATCGGCCTGACAGGCAATATTGCAACCGGCAAGAGCGTCGTCCGCAGGATGTTGGAACATCTTGGGGCGTATACGATTGATGCGGATGCGCTGGCGCACCGCACCATGGCCAAAGGCGCGCCAGGTTATCAGCCGGTGGTCGAGACATTTGGTAAGTGGATCTTGGGTGCAGATGGGCAGATTGATCGCGCCCGGTTGGGCGGTCTGGTCTTCAGAGATGCGCAGGCAATGGCTAAACTGGAGGCCATTGTTCATCCATTGGTGAGTCAAGCCGCCAAACTTTTGATTCAACGCGCCACTCAAAAGGTCGTCGTGATCGAGGCCATCAAACTGTTGGAAAGCGACCTGGCAGCCGCCTGCGATAGTTTGTGGGTTATCTATGCACCCGAACAAGTGCAGGTAGACCGGCTGGTTCGGAAACGCAACCTGAGCCAGGAAGAGGCGCTGGCGCGCATTCAGGCTCAAGGGCCGCAGAGTGAAAAGATCGAACGCGCCAATGTGGTCATCCGCAATATCGGCTCTTACGAAGATTTGTGGAAACAAGTGACCACAGCCTGGAAGCAGATTTTCCCCACTTCCGAAACTCTGCCAACCATCAAAAAGCAAGCGGCGCCGCTTGGCGATTACACTGTGCAGCGTGGGCGGCCGCGTGATTCGGGCGTAATTGCCGAATTGATTACGCGCCTGAGCAACGGCCAACATAAAATGACCGCCGAGGATGTCATGGAGGCCTTTGGCGACAAGGCCTTTTTGTTGCTGTCTTTGAATGAAACGCTGGTTGGGCTGGCTGGCTGGCAGGTGGAAAACCTGGTGGCCCGCACCACAGACCTGTACATAGAAGCCGACCATATCAACGACAAGGCTCTCCAAACCTTGCTGGCTGAGGTGGAGCGCGCCTCGCAAGATTTACAATGCGAGGCCTCGCTGGTCTTTCCCTTTCCAGCCCTGGCTGACCTGGATAGTGCCTGGCGCAGCCTGGGTTACGAGAAACGCACCCCTGAAAGTTTGGGCGTGCAGGCCTGGCAAGACGCCGCCAGGGAGTCCAGCCCGCCAGGCGCCACCCTGATGTTCAAACAGTTGCGCGCCGATCGCGTTCTGCGCCCCATTTAGGCATCCCGCCGGGAGCGCAAAAGTATGCGCAGATGCCCTTGCGGCGTTTTTGGCGCTCTCAGCCCCAGAACCTCCATACTTGGAGGCTTTAGGTATCGCAGATTTATTCGTGACGGATTTCCTCAACGACTTACTCTTCATTTTCCAGCGCCTGAACTGGCTGAGTGTCATCGACATTCTGCTGGTTACGTTGATTTTATTCATCCTGCTGTATTTCCTGCGGGATACACAGGCGTTGGTGCTGTTGAGAGGGGTATTATTTCTCATCGTTCTGCTGGCCCTGCTGACCAGCCTGGTGGAATTGCCAGCCTTTTCCTGGCTGATCCAAAATACGTTGCCGGCCCTGGTGTTAGCCATCCCGGTCATTTTTGCGCCCGAAATCCGGCGGGGACTGGAACGCCTAGGGCGTGCGGGAACATTCGTTTCACCGGCCGGTAAGACGGTAGGCCTGGAAACCCAACAAGTCATTCACGCCATCGTCAGCGCCTGTGCGCGTCTTTCTGCCCGCCAGCATGGCGCGCTGATTGTCATTCAAAGGCTAGACAGTTTGGACGAATACAACGACACGGGGGTACGCTTGAACGCCAAGGTGACGCCTGAACTCTTGCTGCAAATCTTCTACCCCAATACGCCTTTGCACGACGGCGCCGTCATCATTGCAGGCGCGCCAGGTACGCGCGGAATGTATGTCTCGGCGGCGGCCTGTGTCATGCCACTTTCGGCCAGCGGCATCCTGGCGCGTTCGCCCGAACGACAAATGGGATTGCGTCACCGCGCTGCCCTGGGCATCTCTGAGGTCAGCGATGCAGTTGCGGTGGTGGTCTCGGAACAAACCGGCTCGATTTCGATTGCACATTCTGGTCGTATGATTCGCCGCCTCGATCCAGACCGCCTCGAGAACATCCTGGCCGCTTTCTTCCAGCTGGCCGGCGGCCTGGAAAGAACCTTCTGGCTTCAGCGGGCTTTCCCTTACTTATTTCCACGCAAGGAGAGTAGGCGATGATGCGCTGGCTGGGCGCAAACGTGCGCACCTTTGTGTGGGCTTTCTTCATGGCGCTGGCAGTGTGGATAGCCGCCGTGACTGCTGCCGACCCAGACGAGGTGCGGACTTACCCCTCTCCCATCTCGTTGGAAATCATCGGTCAGGACCCTGGCCTGGTCCTCACGGGCGACTATCCTAAGCAAATCAACCTGACCTTGCGCGCGCCACGTTCGGTGTGGGAACAACTCTTGCATGAGGAAAACAAATTGCGCGCCGTTCTGGACCTATCGGGATTGAGCGCCGGCAGCCATACTCTTCCTATTCAAGTCCAGATTCCCATTCGGCCGGTGCGCATCGTCTCTGCGACGCCTGAAACTGCTACCGTTACCCTGGAGCCACTCTCCACCCGTACTTTGCCCCTCGACCTGAGCCTTTCTGGCGAGCCGGCCATCGGTTATCAGGCTGGCGAGGCACGCTTGACGCCGCAGGAGGTCATCATTTCAGGCCCGCAGTCACTGGTCGAACAGGTCGCCCGCGCGCGAGTGTCGGTCAACATTGCGGGCGTTCGCGAGAGCATAGACCAATCGCTGACGGTGCAGGCGCTCGACCAAAACAATCGGCTCATCAATGGCTTGGGGGTGAATCCTGCTCAGGTACGGTTGCAATTGCCCATCAGCCAGCAGGGCGGCTATCGCGATTTGGCTGTCAAGGTGGTGGTGCGCGGACAGGTGGCCAGCGGTTACCGGCTGACGAACATTTCGGTCTTTCCACCGGTGGTAACAGTTTACTCGACTGACCCTGCGCTGGTGAATGCTTTGCCCGGCGTATTGGAAACCCAGCCGCTCGACCTGGAAAATGCCCAGGAAGACCTGTCTACCCGCTTGGCACTGAACCTGCCACAGGGTCTTTCGCTGGTAGGGGAACAGGCAGTGTTGGTGCAGGTGGGGGTGGCGCCTATTCAAAGTAGTTTGACGCTTTCCAATCAGGAAATCCAGGTCATTGGGCTGACCACCGGGCAAGATATTCACATTGCCCCGGCCAGTGTGGATGTCATCCTTTCCGGACCGTTGCCGCTGCTCGACAAACTCTCTCCCCAGGATATCCGCGTGTTGATTGACGTGACCGGCCTGGCGGTAGGGACATATCAGTTGGAGCCGAAGGTAGAGATCTTGGTAGACGACATTGTGGTCGAATCCATTTTGCCAGGCAAGGTAGAAGTGGTGGTAGGGCAAGGCTGAAACTTGCCGTGGAGCAAATGATCATGCCCAAGCCTGTACTTGCCCTGGTGGGGCGTCCCAATGTGGGAAAAAGCACGCTCTTCAACCGCCTGGTGGGGGAGCGGCTGGCGATCGTGGATGAGACTCCCGGCACGACCCGTGACCGTCTGATGGCCGAAGCGGAATGGAATGGGATCTCGTTTCATGTGGTGGATACGGGTGGCATAGATCCGGCTCATGGTGGGAAAACGCCGCTTTCGGTTGGATCGGCCGAGTTCATCGAACAAATCAAAGAACAGGCGTTGGTCGCCATTCAGGATGCAGATGCAATTTTCTTCCTGACCGACGGTGAGACGGGTGTCACAGCGCCGGACCGTGAGGTAGCGGGCATTTTGCGCCGTTACCAGAAGAAACTGCTCGATGGTCGTTCTTGGCCGCCCATTTTCCTGGTGGTCAACAAATGCGAAAGCGCGGCTCGGCGACAGGCGGTCGGCGAATTCTACGAATTGGGGTTGGGGAAGCCTTATGCCATTTCGGCGCTGCACGGGACGGATACAGGGGACCTTCTGGATGACCTGGTCGCCTCGTTTCCGCCTCAGCAGGCCGAAGCGGAGGATGAAGCGGTCAAAATTGCCATCGTGGGCAAGCCAAACGCGGGCAAGTCCAGCCTGTTGAACAGGTTGGCAGGCACAGAACGCTCCATCGTCAGTCCTATCCCAGGTACGACGCGCGATGCCGTAGACCTGCGTATGACCTACGAGGGCATCGAAATCCTCCTCATTGATACAGCCGGCATCCGTAAGCGCGGCAAGATCGAGCAAGGAGTGGAACAGTATAGCGTGCTACGGGCGCTCAAGGCCATCGAACGCGCCGATGTGGCGCTGTTGGTGGTAGATGCAGTGACAGGGATTACCGCCCAAGACTTGCACATTGCCGGGTTCATCCTGGAGGCATGGAAATCGTGCGTGGTGTTGGTCAACAAGTGGGATGCGGTGAAGAAGAACACCTATACGATGGATGAATACACGAAGCACATCCGCCGCGAGTTGAATTTCATGGATTATGTGCCAGTGCTATTCATCTCGGCCAAGACCGGTCAGCGCGTAGATCAGGTCCTTCCGCTGGCGCTGCGCGTGCAGGAAGAGCGGCTGGTGCGCCTATCCACCTCGAAAATCAATCAGTTGATACAGAAGGCACAAGATGCCCATCCGGCGCCTTCACTCAAAGGTCGGCAGTTGAAAATGTATTACGGGACGCAGGTGCGTTCCGATCCGCCAACCTTCCTGGTGTACGTCAACGATCCCAGCCTGGCGCACTTCAGTTACCGGCGCTATCTGGAAAATCGTTTTCGCGAAGAATATGGCTTCCTCGGCACGCCCATTCGGATTGTGTTGAAGGGAAGGAGGGAGAAGTGAGCAGTTGCCTTTTCCCCCCAAGGGGAAGGGAAGAAAGCCCCTCTCCCGCCACGAGCCCCTTGCAGATGATAAGGGGTGGTATGAGGGAAAACGCAGGGCTTCAAGAAAGCCCCGGAATACAGCGTGTCGAATGGGGGAGAGAGGCAGATTTTGCCTTACAGTACCTGTCCTTCTCCTAGGAGGGGGCGAAGTGCCTCTTCCACGAACAGCATCGTGCCGTCGGTTTGTAAGATGACCCCTCTCTTTTTTGCGGCCTCTTTCGCCCCTTTCGTCAAACTTTCCCCGGCCGCAATGGCCACCGCCGAGAGTCCCATCCGCCGCAGCCAGTCCACCCGTCGTGCAGCGCGCAACACATCTTCCACGTCCACCACCACCGAGACTTCTACCCCCAGCCATCTTTCAGGATACTGTTCTCCCTTCTGTGATTGCCGCCATTGTCCTCGAACAAGCAGGTCCAGCAGCATCAAGTCGTTGAGTTGTTCGGCTGTCAGGCTCTTTTCTGCCTGCTCTTCCAATTCGTAGAAGTTCACTGCTCTTGCGCGGCGCAGCAATTTCCCAAAGTAAGCGGTTACTTTCTCCCGATATTCCAACTCCAACAAACGCCCATCCAACTGCGCCAGGCGGTCGGTGTTGCGCTTCAGTTGACGTTCCATTTGTGACTGCGACACGATCAATTCTTCCATGCGCTTGGCCAGATCGTCCACGCGAGCCGTCAGGGCCTCCAGGCGGACGGTCAAGTCATCTAACCTTTGCTCGGTGCGCTGCTGGGCTTCGGTCAAGGCCTGCAATTGTTGATCGGTGCGCTTCTGGGACTCGGCCAGTTCTCGTACAACGCGAGGCAACGCCAAAAAATCATCCTGGAGGACGGCGCGACGCAACTCCTCGCGCCACTCTGGATGCGCGTTGAGCAATTGCAGCAAGTCCTGATAATCGTGAACCGTAAATGCCATTGGGTCACCTTTGGGTGAATTATACTCGAATTTACCTGGTTCAGAGAAAAAGGGTAACTGCTCAGCCACTTTCGCAAATACAGACCCTAAAGGTCTTTCCCGCAAATCGAAAGGCTGAATTTGCAGGAAGGTCAGGCTCGAAACACAATTTCGATTGCAAAGGAGACCTTTAGGGTCTTGACCTGAGCAGTTACGAAATAAGGAACGTCCCGAAGGGTTGCTCGACCTTCGGGACGGTGTGAACTTGTTCTCTGTCTATTATTGCCCAAATGAGAAGGTGGACATGATAGTGTCGAACATGAGCGATTCGGCGGTCTTATCGAAGGCAGGCAGGGGCGTGGCGGCATTGGCCTGGTCAGAGGAATGCAGCGTGAAGGTCAGGCTGATGCAGGCGTTGTCTTTGTTGACGGAATAGGCAACGAAGTCGTAGATATTGCCACTCGTGGTTGTGACACCGGCCTCCTTCAGGAAGGCAATGTTGTTGATGGTCACCGTTTGCGAGGCTGTTGCGCCAGAGGTGGGCGTCTTGCAGGGATTGGCATTTTCGACCACGCTGACATCCAGGAATTTTTCGAGCAAGTTGGTGCCAGGTGTGAAGGGCAAGAAGATGCGACCGGCATTGTCGGTTTGTGTGGTGACGATGGAGCCAGGCGGGAATTTGAACAGGAACTTATACTTATTGTTCTGGTACGTGTTCCAGTTGGCCGTGGTGACCTGGGTGGCCGTAGCGGTGGGCGCAGTCGTGGGCGGCGCGGTAGTTGCCGCAGGTGTAGTCGTAGGGGCGGCTGTGCCGGAGACCTTGATCTCCACCCACCAGGGTTTGTTGGCCTGTGTCCCAATGCCAAACAACGCGCCGCTGGCGTTCTTGAACATCCAGTTGCCGCGATAAGTGCCGGCCGTATTGGGTGCTACCAGGTTGACGGTAATGTCCACCGTTTGACCGGGCGCCACCGACTGCGGGAAGGCCAGCGCGTCGGGCCCGCCCATCTTTTCGCCGCTGTAGAAGACCAATTGGTAAGAGGTCGTCCAGGTGCAACTGCCGACATTCTTGAGACGCCAGGTCTTGGTGAAGGCCGTTCCTGGCGCAAAGGTGGTGCCATCGGGGACGGTGACATCGGCAATGAATTGCACTTTGTCGCATGAAGAGGGCGGGACGGTGGGCGTTTTCGTGGGGGTTGCGCTGGTAGCAGTGGGCGTGGGCGGCGTGCCGGTGACAGTCGGCGTGAAAGTGGCTACGACGCCGCCCGGGCGCGAGATGACCGGGTTACCCCACAAAGCGCGGTCGCCGGTGGCCGAGCCGTAAGCCGAGACGAACAGGATGAATTTGACATCTTGCCCCGCCAGGGCGTCCAGGTTGAGATTGACGTTGTAGGTCCATCCCTCGTATTTCTCGCGGAAGGTCCAAAAAGTCTTGACCGCGCCGGAACCAATCTGGTAGTTCAGGCGATATTCCACGTAGCAGGTGGTGGAGCCATATTCACAGCCGATGGTAGCCTGAAAACGGTCGCCTCTTTCCACGCGGAAAGCAGGATACATGCCCTGGATATAGCCGTTGTAGGCGTTCTGCGGCGCTACCAGCAAACCGGGATTGGCTGCTTCCATGCCGCTTTCGAACTTGGGCTTATCCTTCTTCAAGGCGAAGCCGCCGGCGTTGCCATCTGTGCCGGGAAAAGCCAGCGTCCCGGCCGCGCTAGACCAGGTCGCCGAGCCAGCATTGGCGGTGAAGTCGTAACCGACCCCGGCCGAGGAACTCACATAGATTTCGGCCCAAAAGGCCTTATTGGCTGTCGAACCGATGCCAAAAATGGCACCATTGGCGTTGCGCAGTTTCCAGTAACTGAAGTAATGACCGGCGCTGCTGGGGGCGGTCATGTCCACGCTCAGGTCTACTGTTTGCCCTGGCGCAACATTGTTGGGAAAGTTGACTGCCGAGGGCGCGCCCATCTTCTCGCCGCTGTCGAAAACCAGGGCGTAGGAAGTCGTCCAAGTGCAAGAGCCGATGTTCTTCAAGCGCCAGGTCTTGCGGAAGGCCGTACCCGGCGCGTACGACGTCCCATCTGGCACCGTCACATCGGCGATAAATTGCGCCCAGTCGCAGGTCGCGGCGTGAACGGGCGAAACCTGCAGGGCCGGAAAAGCAGACAGCGCCAGGACCACGAGCATACAGGCGGCTGTCATTTTATAGACTGATCTCATCTCTACCTCCTGAGTGGAGCCTGAACTATGACGAAAAAATGCTACCTATTGTTCCCAAAAAACATTTAGTTACACGATATATAGTATAACTTTGGTTGCTAGATAGCACAATACGCGAGAGGTACTGTGTTCGTCAATTGCAATGAACCTTTGCTACCCCCTTCTCCAATACCCAGGAAGCGCCTGGGCTTGCTGTCCCTGCGAGCCTTGCTGTTCTAAGCGCGCCAATCGTGGCACATATAGCAGTTGAATTACGTCACCATAGGGGATGAATTCCGCCTTACGTAGCACGCATCTGCCACCTTGCGTACACCGCTTGCGACAACAGCCGTCCGGTAGAGGTCTCGCGAGTCACCAGTTCGCCGCATTCCACTTTTCCTCCATAATCTGATTGCATGGCCTCCAATGCCTGCCCCAGATGAATGGCCGAGGCCTGCACAGCATAAACCGTGAGGACCACGAACAGGGGCCGCTCGCTCATCACCTCGCGACAGGCAGCCAACAACTTTGGCAAAGACTTGTAAACTTCCCATACCTCGCCCTTTGGCCCGCGCCCAAACTTGGGCGGGTCGAGCAGAATGCCATGGTACCTGACGCCGCGCCGCGCCTCGCGCTGGACGAACTTGAGGGCATCATCTACGATCCAGCGGATAGGCTTGTCGGTCAGGCCTGAGAGCGCCTGGTTCTCGCGCGCCCACAGCACCGATTTTTTCGAGGCGTCCACATGCGTCACTTGAGCGCCGGCAGCAGCGCAGGCCAGCGTTGCCAGGCCAGTATAGCCGAACAAATTCAAGATATTCACCGGGCGTTTGGCTTCTTGAATAATATCTACACACCAATCCCAGGTAGCGGCGCATTCAGGGAAGACGCCCAAATGACGGCCAGGCGTAGTCATGGCCCAGAATTGTAATGCCTCTTTCCCCATCGGAAAGCGACTGGAGACAAGGGGATAGCGCATCTCCCACTTCTCCGCCACTTTGCGCCGGAATATCCAATGCCCGCCGCTCTCCTCGCCCGTTGGTTGGAAAAAGGCGTCGGCCGCTTCCCAATCTTTGGCCGGCAGGGCACGCGGCCACATGGCCTGTACTTCTGGGCGGACGAAGGTGTATGCCCCAAAACGTTCCAGTTTCGTTCCCTCGCCGCTATCGAGCAGGGCGTAGTCGCGCCAGAGAGGTGTTTCCAGGAGGGAAAAAGTGGGAAAAGAAAGCATTGCAAACGGGTTACAAATCACTCAACGCTGAAAAGAATCCAAAAGTACTACTTGCTTTTTACCCGCAAAATCAGTATAATGTGGGTAAAAGTGGTAGAAAGTGGTAAGAGAGCGCCGGCGGCCCCGGCGTTCGCCCATTAAATGGAGTGTTAGAACTAATGTTCTTAGGTCAGTTCCAGCACAACCTCGACGAGAAAGGTCGCTTGATGATCCCGGCGCCCTTCCGTCAAACGCTGGAAGGCAACGCCGCTTACATCACACAGGGCTTCGACCGTTGCCTCATGGTGATGACCGAAGCCTACTTTGGCCAGGTCTACGAACGCATCAACGCCATGAATCTGGTCGATCCTGCTGCCCGCTTGCTGCGTCGCCTGATCCTGGCCAACGCCTGGCCTGTGGAAGTGGACAAGGTTGGGCGCATCCTCGTCCCACAGCATTTACGCGGCTTTGCCGGCCTGGACGGTGAGGCCGTGGTGGCCGGGCAAGGCGAATACTTCGAAATCTGGAATCCGGCCGAGTGGAGCGGGCAGATGGCACAAATCCAAAATACCGAGGCCAACAACCAGCGCTTCTCTGCCTTGGATTTGTCCGCTCCAGGTGCATGAGGCGTGGAACGTAATGCGTGACCATGCAGCACCGGCCTGTTCTTTACCATGAAATTATACTCGCGTTGCAGCCCAAAGACGGGGGGCGCTACATAGATGGCACAGTCGGCGCGGGCGGACATGCCCGCGGCATCCTGGAGGCCAGCGCGCCAGGCGGGCGCCTGCTAGGGTTGGACGTAGACCCTCAGGCGTTGGCGCTTGCCCGTGAGACCTTGGCTCCTTACGGGGAGCGCGTCTGCCTGGCGCAGGCCTCTTACACCTCCATGACCGCCCAACTGAACGCCTTAGATTGGCAGGAGGTGGATGGGATTTTGCTCGACCTGGGGCTTTCGTCCATGCAGTTGGATACCCCAGCGCGCGGCTTTTCCATCCAACACGATGCGCCGCTTGACATGCGTTTCGACCCGCGCTCAGACCTGACCGCCGCCGACCTGGTCAACACGCTATCTCTGGAGGAACTGACGGAGATACTGTACCGCTACGGGGAGGAACCCGCCGCCCGCCGCATTGCCCAGGCCATCGTCCGCGCCCGGCCGCTTCGCACCACCCGCGAACTTGCTTCCGTTATCGAGGTCATCCTGCCCCGCCGCGGACGCATCCATCCCGCCACCCAAACCTTCCAGGCGCTGCGTATTGCGGTGAATGCCGAACTGGAACAGGTCGAGACTGTGCTTCCGCAAGCGGTAGCCAGTTTGAGGTCCGGCGGGAGGCTGGCGGTCATTTCCTTCCACTCTTTGGAAGACCGCCTCGTCAAAGCGTATTTCCGTCGCGAGAGCCAGGATTGTCTCTGTCCGCCCAGGCAGCCCGTTTGCACCTGCGGGCATCGTGCAACGCTGAAAGAGGTCAACCGCAAACCCATCACCCCCGGCGCGGACGAAATCAGCGCCAACCCGAGGGCGCGCAGTGCAAAGTTGCGCATTGTCGAAAAAGTATCACCGGCCTGATGCCAGGCCGTTCCAAGCGATGACCATCGCCCACATTCAGGTCATCATGAACTCCGTCTACTTGTTTTCTCACGCTTTCAAACAAGCGCCCTGGCGCACGCAGCGCCAATGGGTGAGTCTTTTCCTGTTGGTTGTGCTAGGTTTTGCCGGAGTGGCCGCTTTGTATTTGATGGTGACCTCGCAAGCCGCTATCGTAGGGCGTCAAATTCAAGCCCTGCGGGAAGAAATCCTGGCCACCCAATACAAAAATGCCGATTTGCAAACCGAACTGGCGCGCCTGACCTCGAAAGAGGAAATCGAGCGACGCGCTTACGAGATGGGTTTCCGCCCGACGCAGCCGCAGGAACTGGAGTACCTGGTGGTGCCTGGATACACTCCTCCGCAAGCGGCTTTATTGGCCGGCGCGCCCGAACTCAAACCCAGTGCACTCACGCTGCGACAGGAGTACAACCAGTCGCTGTTGGACTGGCTGAACGAGCGCCTGCAAATGCCTGGAGGCCCGCCATGAGACAGCAATATGCCTGGCGCTCGCTGCTCTTGAACATGTGCCTGGCCCTGGCGGCAGCGGCCATTTTGCTGCAAATGGTGCGCATCCAGGCCAGCGCCGAAGCAGAGCAATTCCGCCAGCAAGCTAATGCCTTTGCAGGCGAATGGAAAACATACTTCCCAGAACGCGGTGAAATCTATGACCGCAACGGTCACCTGCTGGCCGGCAACCAGACTGTTTACGAGGTAGGGGTGGACTTGAACGCCATGCGTGATCCGCACAGCATTGCCATGGCCGTCAGTGTCAACCTGGGCAAGAATTACGATCTCTTGTATAGCAGCCTGCTCAACCCACCCGAAGGTATCTCGTATCTGGTGGTAGACAATTTTGCCGATCCTGAAGCCGTCACCTACCTGAAACAATTGAAAGAAGAACTTGCCGCCAGAGAAACGACCCTGCCCAGTTTGGCCGGCCTCGAATTCCATGCCCGCTTGCAGCGCAGTTACCCGGAGGGGGCACTGGCATCCAACGTCTTGGGCTTTGTCAACCGCGAGGGACGTGGCTATTTTGGCGTCGAAGAGAAATACAATGATTTGCTGGCCGGCCAACCCCTGCGAGTGTGGGTGCCTTCCGATCCAAACCGCGCCGTAGAAATCCCCCGCGTTCCTAATGGTACCAGTCTGATTCTCACCATTGATCGCGAACTGCAAGGCGCGCTGGAGGAAATCCTAGACCAGGCTTTGTACGAATACGGCGCCCGCAACGGCGTCATCGTCGTTCTCGATCCTCGTAACGGCGAGGTCTTGGGCATGGCCTCTACCCCGCGCATGGACCTGAACGCCTTTTGGGAATATGGTTCCATTTATAACAACGCCAGCGAGTTCAATCGCCCCGTCACCATGCCCTATGAGCCCGGCTCGGTCATCAAGATTCTCACCATGGCCGCCGCCCTCGACTCCGGCCTGGTCACACCGGAGACGACCTACCTGGATACTGGCGCCATCCAGGTAGGCGGCCAAACCATCAAGAACTGGAACGAGGAAGCCTGGGGCCTGCAAAATATGGTTGGCTGCTTACAGCACTCGCTCAATGTGTGCATGGCCTGGCTGGCAACCCAGATGGGCCCGCAGACTTTTTACGGTTATATGAACCTGTTTGGGTTGGGAAAACCCTCGGGCATAGACCTGGCCGGGGAAGCGACCGGCAGGCTCAAGCTGCCGGGCGATGCGGATTGGTATCCGATCGACCTGGGGACGAACTCCTTTGGGCAAGGCGTTGCCGTCACCCCTATCCAACTGATGACCGCCGCCACCGCCATTGCCAACCATGGACGCATGGTCACGCCGCATGTGCTATACGCCCAATTGCGCGATGGCCACCAATTCACGGTGCCGACCCAATATGTTGGCTCACCCATCAAGCCAGAAACGGCCGCCACGCTGAACGAGATGCTGGTCATTTCACTGGAAGCCGAGTCGTCGCAGGCGCTCGTCCCTGGCTATCGCGTGGCCGGCAAGACCGGCACTGCTCAAATTCCTACGCCTGATGGTTTTTATGACGCCTATCAAACCAACGCCTCGTTCATCGGTTGGGGGCCGGTGGACGACCCGCAGTTCATGGTTTACGTCTGGCTGGAACGCCCAAGCGCCTCTATTTGGGGCTCGGAGACCGCCGCGCCTGTCTTCTCTAAAGTGGCCCAGAAAACGGTTGTTTTGCTCGATATTCCGCCAGATGCCGTGCGCTTGCGTTTGACCGCACCGTGAAGGAATGACCATGCTCACGCTTGCCGATGCACTGGAAGCCCTGACCAACATCCGCCTCGAGACCGCCAGGACGATCATCACAGAGGCGGCCATCGATTCACGCCAGGTCATCCCTGGATCACTCTTCGTGGCCATTCCCGGCGAGCGCGTGGATGGGCACGACTTCCTGGCCGAGGCTTTCGAGCGTGGGGCTTCCTTTGCCCTCATCCAACGCGAGGTAGACGCCTCGTTCCGCAGCCTCGACCTGCGCAGCCCGTCCTCGGCCGGCGAGTGGGCCGATAGCCTCGCCGCTCCACTCGAAACGCCTCTCTGCCTGCGGGTGGAAAACACCCTCACAGCCTTGCAGCAAATTGCCCGCTTTTGGCGCCGCAAATTGGACGTGCGCGTCATCGGCATCACTGGCAGCGTCGGCAAGTCCACCACCAAAGAGACAGTGGCTGAAGTGTTGAGCCGGCGTTATCGCACCTTGAAAAGCCCCGGCAACCTGAACAACGAAATCGGCCTGCCGCTGTCCATTTTGCGGCTTTCCAGCGGCTACGAGCGCGCTGTGCTGGAAATGGGATTCTACATCCCCGGAGAAATAGCCTTTCTGTGCGACCTGGCCTTGCCACAAGTGGGCGTGGTGACCAACATCGGCACCGTCCACGCCGAGCGCGCCGGTTCGCAAGAGAACATTTTCATCGGCAAGTCAGAACTAGTTCAGGCTTTGCCGCCTGCGCCGCATGGGGTGGCTATCTTGAACTATGACGACCCCTGGGTGCGCAAAATGGAGGAGAAAACCCGCGCGCAGGTGTTCTTCTATGGCCTCTCGCCAGAAGCCGATCTGTGGGCTGACCAGGTCATTGGGCTGGGGCTAGATGGCATCCGTTTTCGCCTGCATTACCAGCGCGAGACGTTACACGCCCGCGTGCCGTTGATTGGGCGTCACTCTGTCCACACCGCCCTGCGAGCCGCCGCCGTTGGTCTGGTAGAAGGTCTGACCTGGCAGGAAATCTTCGACGGCTTGCGACAGGGACACACGCAGTTGCGCCTGGTTGCCGTGCGCAGCAGCAGCGGCGCCTTGCTGCTCGACGATACCTACAACGCCTCGCCCGAATCCATGTTGGCGGCCTTGAACTTGCTGGACGAGATGGAGGGCCGCAAAATCGCCGTCTTGGGCGATATGCTCGAACTGGGCCCCTACGAACGGCAGGGACATGAGATGGTCGGTTTACGCGCGGCGCAAGTGGCCCAAATCTTGCTCACGCTTGGGCAGCGCGCTCATCTGATTGCCGAAGCAGCCCGCCGGGCCGGACTGCCCAAATCTTCTATTCTGGAATTTGAAACCGTCGAGCCGGTGATCGAATGGCTTTCCAAGAATCTGTCGGCTGGCGACAGCGTGTTGGTCAAAGGCTCACATGGCTTACGCATGGACCGTATCATCAACGCCCTGGAGGTGAGGTCGTGAAAGATGCTACTCTGGCGCTCAGCCTGGCGGGGCTGGCCTTTATGCTCACCGTCATTTGGGGCGGGCCGCTGTTGCGCATCTTGCGGCACTTCAAAATCGGCAAACTCATCCGCGTGGAAGAGCCAGGCCGCCATGCCATCAAGATGGGCACGCCTACAATGGGCGGCGTCTTGTTCATCCTGCCTGTCTTGTTGTTGACCGTCCTGCTCAACGCGGTGGCTCTGCTAGGGTTGGATGTGGTCGGGCGTTCGGTATTGGTTCCCATGCTTGTAATGGTCATCTATGGCATCCTAGGCGGCATAGACGATTGGCAGGGCATTCGCGGCAAACGGCGCGGCGAAGGCATGAGTATCCGCGTCAAATTCCTGGGGCAGGTCGTCCTGGGCATTGGCACTGCCTGGGTGCTGAAATACATGCTCGAAGTGCCAGAAATTTACCTGCCCGGCATCCGCATCCCCGGCGGCCTGGACTTGAACGATTATCTCTACGTTGCCCTGGCGGCTTTCATCATCGTCAGCGAGTCGAACGCTGTCAACTTCACCGATGGACTGGACGGGCTGGCTGGCCTGGTGGTCGCGACCGCCTTCATCGCCTATGGCGGCATTGCCCTGGCACAAGGACAAATCTATTTGGCCCGATTTTGTTTTACGCTGGTGGGCGCTATTTTTGGCTTTTTGTGGTTCAACGTCCACCCGGCCGAATTGTTCATGGGCGATGCCGGTTCGCTTTCTCTGGGCGCTACCCTGGCGGTGGTGGCCCTCATGACCGGTCAGTGGCCGTTGCTTTTGGTCATCGGCATCATTCCGTTCAGCGAGGCGCTCAGCGTGACGTTGCAAATCGCCTACTTCAAGTTGACCAAAGGCAAGAGGCTGTTCAAAATGGCGCCCTTGCACCTGCACTTCGAACTGCTTGGTTGGAGCGAGACCCAAATCGTGCAGCGTTTCTGGTTGATTGGCTTACTGGCGGCCATGTTTGGCATTGGCCTGACTCTGGTGTGACCATGACGGACTGGACCGGCAAACACATCCTCGTCTTGGGCGCTGCGCGACAGGGAATTGCGCTAGCGCGCTGGATGACGCGCCACGGCGCGCGCGTGACCCTTTCGGACAAACGCCTCGAAGCGGACCTCGAGCCTGCTCGCCGTTCCCTGGCCAATCTGCCCATTCAATGGGCCCTTGGCGGTCACCCCCTCGAGTTGCTCCACCAGGCAGACGTGGTGTGTCTCTCCGGCGGCGTTCCTTTGGACCTGCCCATCGTGGTCGAGGCTGTGCGGCGCGGTTTGCCGCTCTCCAACGATACACAGGTCTTCATGGAAGCCGCGCCTTGCAAAACGGTTGGCATCACTGGCTCGGCCGGCAAGACTACCACCACCACCCTGGTCGGAGAAATGGCCAAACGCGCTTTTCAAGAGGATGAGGGGCGCGGCCCACGCGCCTTTGTGGGCGGCAATATCGGCGATCCGCTCCTCAACTATGTGGATGAGATGAAGGCCGATGATCTGGCCATTTTGGAAATCTCCAGTTTCCAACTCGAGCAAATGACGGTCTCGCCGGCGGTGGCGGCGGTGTTGAACATCACTCCTAATCATCTCGACCGGCATGGCACGATGGAGGCCTATACCGCCGCCAAGGCGCGCATCCTGGATTTCCAAAGTGCGGTCGATACGGCCATCCTGGGCCGCGAAGATGCCGGGGCGTGGAACTTGCGTACTCGCGTGAAGGGCAAATTGCTCTCGTTTGGCCTGGATGACCTGGCCGCGGATCAATCTGGCGTGTATGGTCGCGACGGCCTCTATCACCTGCGGGATGGGAATGCTTACGTCCTGCTACCCATCCACAACGCCATTCACTTGCGCGGCGAGCACAACCGGCGCAATGTGCTGGCTGCCATCGCCATTGGCCATGCTGCCGGCCTGCCTCTGGATGCCATGTTGGAGGCAGTCGACAACTTCCATGGCGTGCCGCATCGCCTGGAACTGGTTCGCGAACTGCATGGCGTGAAATGGTATAACGACTCGATTGCCACGGCTCCAGAGCGCAGCATGGCCGCCGTGCGTTCGTTCGATGAGCCAATTGTGTTGTTGCTGGGCGGCAGGGACAAGAACCTGCCCTGGGAAGACCTGGCGGCGCTGGTGAAGGAGCGCGTCGACCATGTGGTGGTCTTTGGGGAGGCGGCGGAAAAAATTTTGGGCGCGCTGGGTGCTGAAGGGTCACAGAGCAGGCCGCGGCGTGGAAAGATGCGTCCGTTCAGCGTCCATCGCTGCGGTAGTTTGCAGGAGGCCGTCCACCAGGCGGTAGAAGTGGCCGAGGCGGGCGATGTCGTTTTGCTCTCGCCGGGCGGCACGAGTTTCGATGAGTTCAACGATTTTGCTGAGCGAGGAGAAAGGTTTAGAGCATGGGTACAGGAACTTTCGTAAAGGAACGCCCCCTGGCTTTGCCCAAGCGCCAGGAAGGGGCCGCAACGCGCGCCATCAGCCTGGATGTGCCGCTTTTGTTGACGGTCATCGGTTTGCTGGTATTTGGCCTGGTGATGCTCTTTTCGGCTTCATGGGATTTCTCGCTGGGCGCATACGACGACCCTCTGTACATGTTCCGCCGCCAGGTGCTGTGGATGGGTTTGGGGCTGGTGGTGATGTTTGCCTTGACGCGGCTGGACTACCACTACTGGCGTAAACTGGCGCTGCCGGCCATGATGCTGACGATTTCGTTGTTGCTGGTGGTGTTGCTGGTCAGCGAAGTGCGCTTCAACGTCAAGCGCGCCGTGTGGGAAGGTTCGGTGCAGCCATCGGAATTGGCAAAACTGGTCTCCATTCTCTACTTCGTGGTGTGGTTGTTTAGCAAGCGGGACCAACTGCAAAAGGTTCAACTGGGGTTGTTGCCCTTGAGCGTCATTATGGGTATCGTGGGCGGCCTGATTTATTTGCAGCCCGACCTGAGCGCGGCTGGCACGGTGCTGATCATGGGCGGTTTGCTGTTCTTTTTGGCGGGCGGCGACCTGAAACAGATTACGGTGTTGCTGTTGGCGGCGCTGGCGGTTGGCTGGGTGGTGGTTCAATTCAGCCCTACCGGGCAGCAGCGTGTGGGCGATTTCGTGACCGGTATCAAGGATCCCATGCAGGCATCCTATCACGTGCGCCGTTCGTTCGAGGCCATCGTCAACGGCGGTTTGTTGGGCGTGGGCGTGGGGCGCGGTCAGACGAAGTTGTTGGGTTTGCCCGTGCCACCTACCGACAGCATCTTTGCGGTAGTGGCAGAGGAACTGGGTCTGCTGGGCGCAATGGTGTTGATAGGCCTGTATGCCATGTTGGTCTGGCGCGGGATGGTGATTGCCCGCCGTGCGCCGGACATGCTCGGCACGTTGCTGGCCTCGGGATTGGCTTTTTGGATTGGCATCGAGGCCTTGATCAACATGGCCGTGATGGTTGGCCTGATGCCATTTGCGGGCAATGCTCTGCCTTTCGTCAGCGCGGGCGGTTCGAATCTGGTCACTTCGCTGGCGGCTATGGGCATCTTGTTGAACGTTTCGCGTCAAACGAGTGTCGCGGTGCAAGAAGGCGACGAATGGAGGTCCTTCGGTGCGGTTGTTGATTTGCGCTGGCGGAACCGGCGGCGGCGTGTATCCCGCGCTGGCCGTCCTTGAAGCGTTGCACAGTCAACGCGCAGCGGTAGACGCCTTATGGGTGGGCGGAGAAGGCGGCCTGGAGGCGGAGCTGGTGACGCGCGCCGGTATCCCCTTCAAGGCCATCCCGGCTGCCGGTTTGCACGGCGTGGGTTGGCGCACTTTGCCGCGCAACCTTGCTCAATTGGCGCGCGGTTACCTTGCCGCCCGGCGCATCTTGCGCGATTTCCGGCCGGATGTGCTGTTCTTCACCGGTGGTTACGTGGCGGCGCCTATGGCGCTGGCCGGTTGGCGCATTCCGACGCTGCTATACGTGCCAGATATCGAGCCGGGGCTGGCGCTCAAGGCCCTGGCGCGCTTTGCCGACCGCATTACCGTCACGGCTTTGGACTCGCAGGCCTATTTCGCCAAGCCGGTGGTGGTGACCGGCTATCCGCTTCGCGCCGACCTGGCGACCTGGTCGCGCCAAAAAGCGCGCGCCGCGCTGGGACTTTCTGGTCAGCGACCCATGCTGCTGGTGTTTGGCGGCAGTAAAGGAGCGCGATCGATCAATCAGGCTGTGTTAGCGCATTTGCCGGCCTTGCTGGAGATGGCTGAAGTGGTACATATTAGCGGCCAACTGGACTGGGAAGAAATCGAGAAGGCAGAAGCCAGCCTGCCATCTGGGTTGAGGCAACGCTACCATACCTTCCCCTATCTGCATGAGATGGGCAAGGCGTTGGCGGCAGCCGATGTGGTCGTCTCGCGCGCGGGGGCGTCCACCCTGGGCGAATTACCCTTCTTTGGGCTGCCGGCGGTGTTGGTGCCGTATCCCTACGCCTGGCGCTACCAGAAGGTCAATGCCGAGGTCCTGGCACAGCATGGCGGCGCGGTCATTCTGGAAGACAACCGTCTGATGCAGGACTTGTGTGAAACCGTGCGGGTGCTGCTCGAAAATCCGGGCAAGCGCGATTCGATGCGCGCCGCCATGCGTTCGCTGGCTCGTCCGCAGGCTGCGCAGGCAATTGCCAACCAGTTGCTCGACCTGGCCGGAGTGAAAAGCCTATGATGAGTATCGTGTATATTTTTTGGATGTATGTCATCCTGTTCGCCATCATCGGCGGGATGCGCGGCTGGGTGAAGGAGTTGATGGTCAGTTTCAGCGTCATCCTGGCGCTGACCACCAACCACCTGTTGCGCCGCTTCGTACCACTCGTTGAGATTTTGCCGGCTGATAGTTCGTCGCTTTTCTGGATTCGCACGTTGTTGGTGCTTACGTTGGTCTTTTTTGGCTACCAGACCGTCATCAGCATCCAGCGGCTGGCCGCGCGCGCTACTCGCGAGCGTTTGCAGGATACGCTCTTTGGCGCCGTCATGGGCGCAATCAATGGCTATCTGGTGGCTGGTACCGTGCTTTTCTATTTGCACGAGGCGAATTATCCTTTCCCGCACATTGTCATTCCCCCTAGCGGCGACATTCTGGCGAGCGTCCAGGCCATGATGAATTGGATGCCGCCGCGTCTATTGGGCGAGCCGGGCATTTACTTTGCTGTGGTGCTATGTTTCATCTTTGTCATCGTTGTCTTTATTTAATGAGAGTAACTGCTTGGCCACTTTCGCAAATACCGCAAATACAGACCCTAAAGGTCTTTCTCGCAAATCGAAAGGCGGAATTTGCAGGAGGACCAGGCTTGAAACACATGTTCAATGGCAAAGGAGACCTTTAGGGTCTTGACCTGAGCAGTTACTAATGAGAAAAGATTCGTAGTGACGACGTAGTGACGACTTCAGTCGTCCTCACAAGCGGATTTCGAGGAGAGCAAATGACTCAAGTCCATTTCATTGGCATTGGCGGCAGTGGCCTTTCTGCCATCGCCCGGCTGCTCTTGGAGAGCGGCTATCGCGTGACCGGCTCTGACCGGGCACTCTCGCCGTTTGCCATTGACTTGCAAAAGGCCGGCGCCACGATTTACATCGGGCATCATCCGCGTAATATTGCCGGCGCCAATTGGGTGGTGCGCTCCTCGGCCGTTCCCGACGACAATCCAGAAGTACGGGCAGCGCGTGCGGCGGGCATCCCGGTCTACAAGCGCGCCGATTTTCTCGGTCAATGGATGAGCGATAAAACCGGCATTGCCGTGGCCGGCACGCATGGCAAGACCACCACCACCGCCATGATTGCCTGGCTTTTGAGGGAACTGGGCCGCGACCCATCCTTCATCGTGGGCAGCACACTGACCAATTTGGGCGTCAACGCGCATGCCGGTAAAGGGAATGCCTTCGTCATCGAAGCCGACGAGTACGACCGCATGTTCTTGGGGTTGAAGCCGCGCATCGAGGTCGTCACCAGTTTGGAACACGATCACCCGGATTGTTACCCGTCTTTTGGAGACATGGTCTCTGCCTTCGAGTCTTTCGTGGACCTGCTGCCTGCTGACGGCCACCTGGTAGCCTGCGCCGATGACAGTAACGCCATGGCGCTCCTTTCGCGCGCCCGCCAGGATGGGAAAGGCGTGGTGGCCTACAGCATCCAGGGCGACATGACCATCAACAGCCCGCAATGGATTCAGGCGCGTGCGCTGAGGCCCAATCTCTTGGGCGGATTCAGTTTCGAGACGGTTTCCAATCTCAGCGGCGGGCTTAGCACCGTCAAAGTCGAATTGCAGGTGCCGGGCAAGCATAACGTCCGCAACGCGCTGGCGGCGCTGGCTGTAGTGGAGACGCTCGGCCTGTCTTCCCAGCAGGCTGCTCAGGCCCTGCAAGCCTTCCAGGGAACGGGGCGGCGCTTCGAAGTGCGCGGTCAGGTCAAAGGGGTGACGGTCATCGACGACTATGCCCACCACCCCACAGAAATCAGCACCACGCTGGCGGCTGCGCGGGCGCGTTACGCTGGGCAGCGCATTTGGGCCGTTTGGCAGCCACATACCTATTCGCGCACGCAGACGCTCTTCAGCGAGTTCAGTCGCGCCTTCAAAGACGCGGACGAGGTCATCGTCAGCGAGGTGTACGCCGCGCGCGAGCCGAAACAAGAGTTTACCTCTGCCGAAGTGGTCAGCGCCATGCCGCATCCCTCGGCGCGTTACATAGCCACCCTGGAGGAGATTACGCAATATCTCTTGAAACACTTGAAGTCCGGCGATGTGTTACTGGTTCTCTCGGCCGGCGACGCCGATCAGGTCAGCCGCGATGTGCTGGTTGGTTTGAAATAGGGCGAGACGAACTCTCGCCCAGGAAGAGGTGCAGGATGAAAGAAGAGAAGAAACGCATATTCGAGGCGGAGTCCATGGCGCTGCCGCCGTTGAAGATGATATTGGGCGAAGCCCGAAACGGCGACCAACCTTCCCCCCAGGCGGTTGAGCCTTTGTCGAAGGGGGCGAAGAAGGCCGCGCGTGAAGAGGTGGTGCTGCGGTTGATCGAGAGGTTGATCACGAAGGAATGACCATGCCCGCCTTGCCCTTGCCTGCCCTGCGCGCCGTCTTTGGCGAGCGGTTGCAAGAGAACGTATCGCTTGCGCCGTATACCAGCGCGCGTATTGGCGGCCCTGCAGATGCGCTGGTGACGGTCGCCTCGGCCGACGAACTGGCCGAGACGATGGCCCGCTTGTGGGAATTGGACGTCCCTTATGTGCTGCTGGGCGGCGGCTCAAATGTGCTGGTCAGCGATCGCGGGCTGCGCGGGGTGGCGGTGCTGAATCGGGCCAGGGCCGTCCGCTTCCATAACGGAGGCCCCCAGCGGGGGTCTGGCGACAGGCCAAGGGTCTGGGCAGAGGCGGGGGCGGCGCTTGCCAATCTGGCGCGTCGCTGCGCGTCGCATGGATTGGCAGGGCTGGAATGGGCGGCGACCGTCCCCGGAACCGTTGGCGGCGCGGTGTATGGCAATGCAGGTGCATTCGGCGGCGATATGGCCGCATCGTTGCTGCACGCAGAAGTGTTGACCGCATCCGGACGCGAAACCTGGCCGGTGGAAAAGTTCGCCTATGGCTATCGCACCTCGGCCCTGAAGCGCGGCGAGACGAGAGGCATAGTACTTTCGGCTGAATTTGGCTTGCAACGCAGCACAAAAGAGGCCGTGTCTGCTAAAATCGCACAGTTCAGCGCGTGTCGCAAAGCGACCCAGCCTCCGGGCGCCAGCATGGGTTCGATGTTCAAAAACCCGCCGGGCGATTTCGCCGGACGCTTGATCGAGGCGGCGGGCCTGAAAGGCGCTCGCATCGGCGCGGCTGAGATCAGCCCTTTGCACGCCAATTTTTTCATCAACCATGGCCAGACGCGGGCCGAGGATGTACTCGCGCTCATTCGCCTGGCGCAACAGACGGTGGCCGAGGAATTCGGTGTGTCGTTGGAACTGGAAATCGAGTTGATCGGTGAATGGGACTCGTGAAACGTAAAACGTGAAACGTAAAACGTAAGACGTGAAACGTAAAATGTAAAACGTGAAACGTGAAATGTAACCTTTTGGAGGCAGGATGAATTACCAAGAATGGGAACAGGAAGTTCCAGAAACATTGAAAGCAGACTCGCTCTGGAAAATGAGCGTGTACCGCTATGCCCTGTTCCTGAATGATGTTGGATGGTACGATGTGACAAAACTCATGCAAGACCGCCGTACCATTGGCTTATCCGAGCAGTTGTATGAGGCGCTTGGTTCCATCAGCGCCAATATTGCAGAAGGATACTCACGCGGCACTGGCAAGGACCGCGCTCGCTTCTACGAATATGCACTCGGCTCGGCCCGTGAGAGCCGCGATTGGTATTTCAAGGGTCGTCATATCTTGACTGAAACCGTTGTATTGCATCGCCTGAAACTTCTCGAAGAAATCATTCGCCTGTTGCTCACGATGATCCCTCAGCAGCGCGGTCGCACGCTTCGTGAAGAGCAGGCAATTTATGAAGTTGAGTCGCCCATCACCGAACTCCTTGAAAACGTTCCAATGCCCTGAATTTACGTTTTACGCATTACGTTTTACGCACTACGTTTTACGCATTACGTCTTACGCATCACGTTTTACGAATTCGAGCCAACCATGAAAACTAGCCAAACCACCCCACTCAAACTAGCCGTCCTTTTCGGAGGTCGCTCTGGCGAGCATGAAATCTCGCTGATGTCTGCGCGTTCGGTGCTGTCGGTGCTGGACCCGGCAAAATACGAAGTGACCCAGGTCGGCATCACGCTGGACGGACGTTGGTACACCGGCCCAGACGCCATCGGCGCGTTGGAAAAAGGCTCCACAGAAGAGTTGGAGCATGTCATTTTGTCTCCCGATCCCTCCGAACGCGGCCTGTACGTTTTACGCGGCACGAATTACACCAAACTAACCGATATAGATGTCTTCTTCCCCGTCATGCACGGCACCTACTCGGAAGATGGGACAATGCAAGGCTTGCTCGAAATGGCCGATGTCGCCTATGTTGGCTCCGGCGTGACCGGCTCGGCAGTTGGCATGGACAAGGCCATTTTCAAAGAAATCATGGCGGCCAACGATATTCCGGTGGTAGATACGCTACTCGTCTTGCGGCGCGAGATCGAGCAAGACACAGACTCCGTCATCCGCCGCGCCGAAGCCATGAGCGCCTACCCGCTCTTCACCAAACCGGCCAACCTGGGCTCCTCGGTGGGCGTGAGCAAATGCAACAATCGTTCCGACCTGCAAGAGGGCCTGTTCGAGGCGGCTGCGTATGACCGCCGGGTGATCATCCAGCGCGGCATCCAGAACGCGCGTGAAATCGAGGTCAGCGTGCTGGGCAACGATGACCCGCAGGCCTCCGTGGCCGGCGAAGTGCTGCCCAGCCGTGAATTCTACTCATACGAATCCAAATATGTGGACGGCACCTCCGGGCTGGTCATCCCGGCGCCGCTGCCGGTTGAAATCAGTGAACGCATCCGCTCGCTGGCCGTCCGCGCCTACAAATTGATTGATTGCGCCGGCATGGCGCGGGTAGACTTCTTCGTAGAAAGAGATACGAACACGGTCTACTTGAACGAAATCAACACCCTGCCCGGCTTTACCAAGATCAGCATGTATCCCAAACTGTGGGAAGCCAGCGGCCTGCCTTACCCGCGACTGGTGGATCGGCTGATCGAACTGGCCCTCGAGCGCAAGGCCGAGCGCGACCGTACCAAACGAACCTATCGGAGCGTTGGATGAGCGATAGAGAGAAACGTAGCCGCGCCGACCTGGTACGCCAGCGCCGTTGGGAGCAGATGCGGCGGCAGCAAGAACAGCCGCCCGCGCCTGTCCGCAAATTACGCCAGCCGCGCCCGCCGATGAAACAGAAACCGGCCAGCCGCGAACTGCCGCCTCTCATGGCGCGTGGCGTGGTCAACGACCTGGCCATTCAGCATCGCAAGAAAGAGGCCCGGCGGCGATTCGAGGCTCTGCTCAGCTTGCCTCACCCTGCGCTGCGTCCCCTGTCCCTGCCGCGTTTCTCACTGCGGCCTGGCTGGCGGCTGTTGTCGTTTACCCTCATGCTCCTGCTAGCGGCGGCGCTCTACCTGCTGTGGACCATGCCCCAATTCCGGGTGAACGCCGTGCAAGTGACCGGCAACCAGCGCCTGACGGCAGACGAAATCAACGCTGTGCTGGGCCTGACCGGACACCCCGTCTTCCTGCTGTCCCCGGCCGACATCGAGGCCCAAACGCTTCGCAACTACCCCGAACTTGCTTCCGTTACCGCGAGCGTCTCCCTGCCGAATCGGGTGACCGTCCACCTGACCGAGCGGCAGCCGCTCATTCTGTGGCAGCAAGACGGCAGTTATACCTGGATAGACGCCGAAGGCGTGGCCCTCCGTCCGCGCGGCGAGGCGGCTGGCCTGGTGATAGTTCAGGCGCTCTCGGCCCCACCCGCTTTGCCGGCCCTGGACCCTCACTCGCTGGCTGCACGCCCTTACATCAGCGCCGAGACCGTGAGCGCAATTTTGACCCTGGCACCTTACGTTCCACCAGGGACGCCCATCCTGTACGACCCGCAAGCAGGCCTGAGTTGGAACGATGGGCGCGGTTGGCTGGCCGTGTTTGGCAGCGGCACGCAAGACATGGCCGTCAAAGTGCGTATCTATCAGGCGCTGGTCGATTCTCTGATGGGGCGCGGCATCCGGCCGGTTTTGATCAACGTCGCTTATCCCAAGGCACCCTTCTACCGCCTGGAGCAGGCCGAAGTTGGGAGCGAAGCGCAAGAATCCGGCTCTGTCGTAGTGGAAGAGCAGTAAGTTATGGAAGAGATAGTTGTAGGCATCGACGTTGGCACGACCAAAGTCTGCACCCTGGTTGGGCGCATCGAAAGCCCCGAGACCATCCGCATCCTGGGCGTGGGTATCGAGCCTTCGGACGGCATCCGCAAAGGCGTAATCGTGGACCTGGAAGCGGCCACACAGGCCATCACGCGCTCGGTGAAGCGCGCCGAGAGCACCTCTGGCCTGGAAATTACGGCTGCCCTGGTCAGTGTGGCGGGCGCGCACGTCTCATCGGTCAACAGCCGCGGCTCGGTGGGCGTGAGTAACGGGCTGATTGAAGAATACGACGTGCTGAGGGTGCTAGAGCAGGCGCGGGCAGTGGCCATCCCCCACGACCGCGAGATTGTGCATGTCATCCAACGCGGCTTTTCAGTGGATGGGCAAGATGGCATCCGCTCGCCGATTGGAATGCGCGGCTACCGCCTCGAGGTGGAGGCACATATCATCACCGCCGCCTCGGCCACGATAGACAATTTGCGCAAGTGCGTCAATGCGGCCGGCGTACAAATTCAGCAATTCGTCCTCAATCCGCTAGCGTCCGGCGAAGTGGTGCTAACCGACCAAGAACGCCAATTGGGCGTGGCCGTGTGCGACATTGGCGGCGGCACGACCGATTTAGCCATCTACGTGGACGGCGACGTATGGCATACGATGGTGCTGGCTGTAGGCGGCAATCACATCACGCAAGACATTGCGCATGGCCTTCGCCTGCCGGTGGCCCAGGCCGAGGAAGTGAAGAAGCAACAAGGCCATGCCGTGCGCGGCGAAATAGGCGCAGACGAGTACTTTGCCATCCGTCCTTTTGGCGAGGAACGCGCCGTGCAGGTCAACCGTCAAGACCTGGCGCATATCATCGAGGCGCGCGTGGAAGAAATCTTCCGCCTCATCTTACAGGAGATCAAACGTTCCGGTTACGACGGTTTACTGCCGGCTGGCATGGTGTTGACCGGCGGCACGAGCGCCCTGCCCGGCATCAAGCGCGTTGCCAGCGAAGTGTTGGGATTGCCCGTCCGCACCGCCGGGCCAGAAAACCTGGTGGGGCTGGTAGACCGCCTGGATTCGCCCGCCTATTCCACCAGTATCGGCTTGTTGCGCTGGGCGTTGACCATGCACAGTCATGCAATGCCCCTCCCGCGCCGCAAGAAAGGAGAACAACATACTGCTTTGGGCTTTTTGAAGAAATGGCTCGACCGACTTTTACCGTAAAGGCATTGCTTCTATGATAGATTACTCAGCAGAATCCATCGCAATCGCGAAAATTTTGTGAGGCGGTTACGTCCCCGCTGGAGATAAATTCCGCCTTACGTATGGAGGAACCCATGGACACGAACAAGAAACAAGCAACTTATGAAACCTTCGCCCGCATCAAAGTCATTGGGGTAGGAGGCGGCGGCTCGAATGCCGTCAATCGCATGATGGAGGAGGGCATCCAGGGCGTGGAATTCATCGCCGCCAACACCGACGCTCAGGCCCTCACACTGTCCAAAGCGCCTGTGCGGGTGCGCCTGGGCGAGAAACTGACGCGCGGCCTGGGTGCAGGCGGCGACCCGGAAGTAGGACGCAAGGCCGCCGAAGAATCGGCTGATGAACTCTACAACGTGCTGAAAGGCTCGGACATGGTCTTCGTCACCGCCGGCATGGGCGGAGGCACAGGCACCGGCGCCGCTCCGGTAGTGGCGCAAGTGGCCAAGGAATGCGGCGCGCTAACCATCGGGGTCGTCACCCGTCCATTCACCTTCGAGGGCGCCCGCCGAATGCAAGGCGCAGAAGCCGGCATCAGCAAACTCAAGGAGCACGCTCACACCTTGATTGCCATTCCCAACGACCGTTTGCTGCAAATTGCCGACAAGCGCGCCAGTTTGCAAGACGCTTTCCGCTTGGCCGATGATGTCTTGCATCAGGGCATCCAGGGCATTTCCGAACTCATCACCATCCCCGGCCTCATCAACCTGGACTTTGCCGACGTGCGCGCCATCATGTCCGAGGGCGGCGCGGCACTGATGGCAGTGGGCGTAGGCAGCGGCGAAGATCGCGCCAAGACGGCGGCCGAAAAGGCTATTTCCAGCCAATTGTTGGACATCACCATTGATGGCGCGCGCGGCGTGCTGTTCAATGTGACCGGCGGCCCCAACATGACGCTCTTCGAGGTCAATCAGGCGGCGGCCATCATCCGCGAGACGGCACATCCAGACGTCAATATGATTTTTGGGGCCGTCATAGACCCGAACATGGGCGATGACATCCGCATCACCGTCATCGCGACGGGCTTCGAACGCAATGGTGTGCCGCGCCGCGTGCTGGAACGGGTGGCTGCCCCTCGCGCAACTGAACAGCGGCCCGTGCATTTCATTCAGCCGAATGAATCGGTCGGCGTGAGCGCTGAGGCGCAGCGTGGATCGGCGGCCTCCTTGGGGAGCGAGGCACGGCCAGCCGTGCCGCCGGCGGTTCCCAGCGATGACCTGGATATCCCGACCTTCTTGCGCAATCGCCGTTGATGCTTCTTCAGGGGCGCCGCTGACTTGCCTCGTATGACAAGGCGCTCATGGGTCATTGCCAAAGCGTCAATCATATCTGCCTCTTCAAGAAGATTTGGCAAAGTATCGGTTCATGATGCCGTGCAAAGAGTCTGTTTGTCGTTCTGAATAGGTTCCTCCCCCCTTTTGCTGGGGCGGCCAGTGCGTGCCTGGGCGAGGCATGGGCAGGCCGCCCTATGCGTTCCAGTCCACTAGGTACGTAGTGGCGGCTTCAGCCGCTTGCACTAGATGTGGTGGCTTCAGCCGCTGCCGGGGCGGATGATAAAGTCGTCAACGTCCATCTCTACGTTGGCGGGGCTTTTCAAAGAATTAATCTGCTGAGGCTAAAACATTGTTTCAGAGCTTTGCAAAGGGCAAAAATGTACCGCCGACCTGGGGTCGGCCTTGCCAGGCATAGCCCGGCGGTACGATTTGCAAGTCCGTATTAAACTTTGAAAAGCCCTGCTACGTTGGTGCGCAAAGTTGATATTGCCCAGGCAATCGCCGATACTATTCATCGGCGGCAAGAGGGGACGCTTTTATGCTACAATAAAAGCAATGAAGGCACAACCCTATCTTCCCGAAAATCATCTTTCTTACCGAAGGCATCGTCGTCAAGTGTGGCGGCAAATTCTCCTGCCGTTCTTGTTGGCGCTCTTGTTGGTGGTGATCGTCGCTGTGCTAACTAGCCTGGCAGCCTTTGGCGAGGGCGGGGATGCGCCGCGTTGGGCGGCTATTTCGACCATCTGGTTGATCATCCCGTTGATGGGCTTTGGGCTGCTCTTTCTGGTCGCCATGTTGGCCCTGGTCTACGCCCTGGCTCGCGCGCTCCAGATCATACCGCCCTACTCGGCCAAAGCGCAGTATTATGTCAATCGTGCTGCTGCTAAGACGCAGCATATCTCTGACATGAGCATCGAGCCTATTTTCTTTCTGGAGAGCGTTTTTGCCGGTCTGAAAAGACTGTTTGGCGGGTGACGAGCGCCTCGTTATGACGATTGCCTGTCTTTTGCGGTAACTGCCTACTCTGGGTAATTTCTGATGGCAACCTATGACTTTTGGTCGTTCCAGAGACAGGTCGAAGACTTGTCTGGCGCATTGTGGAGCAAATCTCCGATTTGCCGATTTCCGCAAGTCAGAGACTTACGCCACAGGTAAGCAGTTACCTTTTGCGTTGCTCTGAAAGGATCGAACAGAATGCCAAACAAACGCAACACTCTGCTACTGGGCGCCCTGATTGGCGCCTTTACCGGTCTGATTGCTGCCATGTTGCTTCAGCGCCGCGCTGAGAAACAAGGCAGCCAAACCGCCATCACCGCCGGCGAAGGCTTGAAACTTGGCGTGTTGATCTTTGGCTTGCTCAGGGCTATTGCTTCATTGGGCGATGACTAACCTAGGGGTGAAGATGATCTTTATTCCCCCTTCTTTACGTGTGACCCATAGCGCGGTCTCCAGCCGCAACCAAATGTACCGCCGACCTTTGGTCGGTTAGACCATGCCACTTTGTGGCACTTGGCAAAGCCTGGCGGTCCTGACGAGCACGTTACAGAATCTTCGCGGTTGTGAATATCCTGGCGAATGTCCAGGACGGATTTTGCCCAACAATACTATAAGGTCGTCGCTGAGGCGACACCATGGGGCGATGTTTGCCCTCTTGGGCGTTCCAAAGTAAGCGCCTGGGTAGGAAGAAGCCTCAAGCTGCGCGAGGAGGCGTCAATCTATCTGCCGGGTATGCAGTCATTACAGCCTTCTTGTCTGCATCCTGGCTCGATGTTCTGACCTGCTAACTTTCACGGTCCGAGGTGGGACAATCCATTCTCTCTGCAATTGGTGAACGAATTCACAAGGAGTCTGGCATGAACCCTGCGACCAAAATCCTGCTCGTCGAAGACGACCCCGCCCAGCGGCGCATCACGCGCCGGGCGCTCGAGGCGGCGGGATACGTCGTCTCTGAGGCCTCCAGCGGTCAGGAAGCCTTGCGCGCCGTCGAGGAAGAACGCCCCGACCTGGTGCTGCTGGACATCGTCCTGCCGGACATGGACGGCCTCGAACTCTGTCGCCGGCTCAAAGAGGATGCCTCCTTTCCCGCCATCTACGTCGCCGTCCTGAGCAGCAGCCATGTGGACGAAGACGCCCGCGTGCATGGCCTGGAGGCCGGCGCGGACGACTACATTACGCGCCCCCTCTCCGACCGCGAACTGGTGGCGCGCCTCGACGCGCTGACGAGAATCTGGCAGGCGGAACGGGCCTCCGGCCTCTCGCAGGAATGGCAGGCCACCTTCGGCGCCGTCCGGAGCGCTATTTTCCTGACCGACGAAACCTACACCATCGTCCAATGCAATCGCGCCGCCGCGGAACTGTTTGGACAGCCCATCGAGCAAATGCTCGGCGCAAAGTGTTACCGGATTGTGCATGGGCAAGATTACCCGTACGAAGCCTGCCCTTTCCAAAGCGTTTACCGGGAGAAAAAGCGCCGGACGATGGTCTTCGAGCAGGACGGCCGCTGGCTCGAAGTGAGCGTGGACCCCGTGCTAGACGCGGCCGGGAACTTTGCCGGTACGGTGCATGTCCTCAACGACATCACCGAGCGCAAGCGCATGACCGAAGCCCTGCAATCCAGCAACGCCTACCTGAAAGCCGTGCTCGATTCGGTCAACGATGCCGTCTTCGTGGATGACGCCGATACCGGTCAGATCATAGACGTCAACCAGCGCTGCTGCGAAATGTACGGCTACCCCTATGAGGAAATGCTCCGCATGCCCATCGGGGACCTAAGCCAGGGCCAGCCGCCTTACTCGCAGGCCGAAGCCCTCGAATGGCTGAGCAAGGCGCGCAACGAAGGCCCGCAGACTTTTGAGTGGCTGGCCAAACGCAAGGATGGTAGTTTGTTCTGGGTCGAGGTTAGCATTCGTTTTGTGATTATCGGTGGGGAGAATCGCCTTGTGGTGGCGATACGCGACATCACCGAGCGCAAGAAGATTCAAGAAGCCCTGCGCGCCAGCGAGGAACGCCACCGCCTCATTTCGGAATTGATGTCGGATTACATCTACAGCGGCCTGGTCCTCCCCGATGGCAGCATGCAAACCGAATGGGTCAGCGGCGCCTTCGAACGCATCACCGGCTACAGCCCGGAGGAGGTCAATCAACTCCCCGGCGGTTTTGCCTCCCTGTTATTCCCCGAAGACCTGGAGGGCATTCTGAGGCGGCGGCCCAGGGATGTTATGACCACCGATTACCGCATCCGCCGCAAAGACGGGCAAATTCGCTGGCTGCGTGACTATATGCGTACGGCTGAGTGCAGCGACGGGGAAGCCGCCTCCCGGATGATTGGCGCCGTGGTAGACATCACCGAGCAAAAACTGGCCGAGCAGGCCCTGCGCGCCAGCGAGGAGACCTACCGCAACCTGTTCCACAACGCCCAGGTCGGCCTGTTCCGCACCCGCATCGCGGACGGCAAGATTCTGGAAAGCAACGAACAACTGGCCCGCATGTTCGGCTACGACAGCCGCGAAGAATTCATTGCCGAGTATGTGACCTCGCAAAACTATGTGGACCCCGGCACG
>FWPU01004475.1_pt1 | contig 32492 bp, 34 predicted proteins | sample 2228361 | NCBI WGS metagenome assembly FWPU01 (sample SAMEA103939777, study PRJEB20133) | metagenome
ATAGGCTTGGAGGACGCGGAGGGCAGGCACGTACCCATCATAGCGAACATATGTGCTGATTGCAAGCCCCGGTTGGGAACGCCAACGGCTTAGCGCTAGAAGGGTGAACGGGAAGGAAACGCCATGAAACGCAAGGTGATTCAATAAAAACGTCAACAGTTGCAAGCCCCCCTGACGAGACGGGTCCGAAAAGCCAGGCGGGTGCGGCGGCCCAGGACTGGTCAGGGGAAACCGCGGGTCAGCTCCCGGCCTCGACCGGGGCCCTGGCCAGGGCGCGAAAGGCGCGGCGCTGGTCCCGGGTGCCGATGATCCCCACCGTGTCGCCGGCCTGCAGCACCACGTCCGGTCCAGGGTTGGGAATCACCTGCTCTCCCCGCACCACCGCCACCACCGAGGCCCCCGTCCGCTCCCGCACCCTGGCGGTGCCTATGGTCAGGCCGTTCAGGGCGCTCGCCGCGGGGATGGGGCACCACTCGACCTCGATGATCCTGGCCGTGTGGCGGAGGAGGCTCAGGAGATCCGCGTCCTCGGCGCCCGTCAGGAGAGGTGCATAGTGCTCCCGGCGCAGGCGGTCCACGAAACGCTGGATGTCGCCCGGCTCCATCTCCAGGTGCACCAGGGTCTGGCGGACTATCTCGAGGGCCGCCTCCAGTTCCGGCAGCACCGCGTCGTCCACCCCCAGGCGGTGCAGCTGTTCCAGCTCCCTCGGTCCGACGGCGCGGACGATCACGGGGGCCGTGGGGTTCAGACGGCGAGCCAGCTCTGCCGCCACGGGGGCGGCCACTGGGTCGGGGATGGTGAGGATGATCAGGGACGCGTCGCGCACCGCGGCCGCCTGCAGAACGGCCGGAGCGGCGGCGTTGCCGTAGACGGTCTCGCAGCCGGCGCGGCGGGCCGCGGCCACGGCGCCGGGATCCAGGTCTATGACCACCACGGGGTGGCCCAACTCCTGGAGGACCTGGCTCACATACCGCCCGAGGCGGCCGTAGCCGGCCACGATCACCGGGGGGCGCCTTCGCCGGTCCGGGTTCGGCTCGAGGGCGGAGCGGGGGGCGACGGCGGCCAGGCGTCCGGCCAGCCTCGTGCCGGCCTGGATGACGGCCGGTGTGGCGGCCATGGAGACGGCGGCCACGGTGAGAACGGCGGCGTAGAGGTCCGGGGACACGAGCCCCGCCTCCGCGCCGCTGCGGGCGAGCACGAAGGAAAACTCGCCGATCTGAAAGAGCCCCATTCCCGTCAGGAGGGGTATGCCCGCCCCATAGCCGAAGCCCCTTACGAGTCCCCCCACCAACAGGGCCTTGCCTGCCAGCAGGGCGATGAGCATCGCCACCAGGCCGCCGGCCCTGACCAGGGCTCCCGGTTCCAGCAGCATGCCTACGGAGACAAAGAAGAGCATGACGAAAACGTCGCGCAAGGGTTCGATATCGTGGAGAGCCTGCCGGCTATATTCGGACTCGCTCAACACCATGCCGGCCAGGAAGGCGCCGAAGGCGAAGGGCAGTCCCAGGAGATACGCTCCGTAGCCCACTCCCAGGCCGGCGGCGACGGTGGCCACCAGGAAGAGCTCCCGCGAGCGCCAGTGGGCTATCCTCTCCAGCACCGCGGGAAAGACGCGGGTGCCCAGGATCACCATGAGGGCCACCAGGGCCCCGGCCCGCAGTCCGGCGACTGCCAGGTTACCCCAGCCTTGACTCCCGGATGCCAGGCCCGGGAGCAGCACCAGGAGAGGTATGACTGCCAGGTCCTGCACGAGAAGGAGGCCGATCATGACGCGGGCGGCCAGGGTTTGAACCGTGCCCTGCTCCTGCAGCGTCTTCAGGACCACTGCCGTGCTGGAGAGGGCGAGACAGGCGCCGAGCCAGAGGGCGGGCGGCCCGGCTAACCCCAGCAGGGAAGCCGCGAGACCGCCCAGCGCCATGGTGAGGATGATCTGCATTGTTCCCCCCAGGAGGGCGACGCGGCGGACCGGCGCCAGTTGGTGGAACGGGAGTTCGAGGCCCACGGCCAGGAGGAGCAGGGCGACGCCCACGTCGGCCAGGATTTCGATGTCCTCCCTCCTGACCACGGTTGGGCCCGGCGTGTGGGGCCCGACGACGATGCCGGCGACGATGTAGCCAAGGACCAGGGGGAGCCCCAGGCGCCTGGCCGCCGCCCCCGCCAGGAAAGCTGCCACGAGGATCAGAACGAGGTCGCCGGCGAGGTCCAAGGGATTCACCCCCACCGAGGCCCGCGGGCGCCGCGAGGCGTTCCGGTGGCACCAGGTTTCTCCGGCGGGCGGGCCCGCCCCTGCCAAGGGCAGGTGCGGGGGGATAAAGGCTCCTGCGCCTCACCACAATAAGGCGCGGAGGTGGCTCGAGACGGCCGTGCGCGGTGCGGCTGACGGGGGCGGGGTCGCGGCGGAGCAAAACCCTGCGGGGCTGCGGCTCCTGCCCGTGGTGACGGAGGGCGCGGCGAGCCGCGCGGCCATTTATTCCGCCGTCTTCTGGCTCCTCGTGGCCATGCTCTTCGGCACCCTGGCGGCCTTCTCCCTGGTCTGGCCCGACTGGCTGCGGGCGGTGACTCCCCAGGCCCTCTGGCCCTACATCACCTTCGGGCGCCTCCGGCCCGTCCACGTGCATCTCCAGATTTTCGCCTGGCTCAGCACCATGTACTTCGCGGCCATGTACTACATCGTCCCGCGCCTGTGCGGCACCCGTCTCTTCAGCGAGCGCCTGGGCCTGGCCACCGTCTGGGCCTGGAACGGCATCATGGTGGCGGACCTCCTGACCCTCATCTCGGGGCGGACCCAGGTCCGGGAATACGCCGAGGAGATCTGGCCCATGGACCTCCTGGTGGTCCTGGGGGTCGTGCTCCTGGCTGTCAACGTGTTCGCCACGGTGGCGCACAGACGGATCAAGACCATGTACGTGAGCCTGTGGTACTTCCTGGGGGCCATCGTGTGGCTCGCCGCCCTGTACATCTTCGGCAACAAGATGTGGGACCCGAGCGGCGCCTGGACGGGCGTCGGCGACGCCATCATCAACTGGTGGTACGGCCACAACGTCATCGGCATGTGGTTCACCACCGGCGGCGTCGCCATCGCCTACTACCTTATACCCCTTGTCGCGGGGAGACCTCTGGACAGCCACAAGCTCTCCATGGTAGGCTTCTGGACCATCGCCGCCATCTACCCCCTCACGGGCGCCCACCACCTCATCTGGGGGCCGGTGCCCTCCTGGGTCGTGAGCGTGGCGGCCGTCACCAGCATGATGCTCATCATCCCTGTGTGGACCGTCCTCACCAATTTCTACCTGACGGCCGCCGGCAACTGGCCGCGTTTCCTTGGCACCGTCCCCGGCCGCTTCCTCCTCATGGGGAGTGTCTTCTATTTCGTCACCTGCCTGCAGGGGCCGACCCAGTCCCTGCGCACCGTGAGCTCCGTCGTCCACTTCACCCACTGGGTGGTGGGCCACGCCCACCTGGCCATGCTGGGCGCCTTCAGCTTCTTTGCCTGGGCCTTCATCTACCACGCCCTGCCGCGGCTCCTGGGCCGGGGGGCCATGCACAGCGAGGCCCTGGGCCACTGGCACTTCTGGCTCACGACCCTGGGCTTCCTCATCATGGCCTTCGACCTCTGGTTCGCCGGCCTCGTCCAGGGGACGAGCTGGGCGGCGGGGGTGCCCTTCATCCAGGTGGTGGCCGCCATGAAGCCCTACATGCTGACCCGCGCCCTCGCGGGCGTGCTCATCATCCTCGGCCAGTTCCTGCTGGCCTACAACGTCTATCGCACCGCCCGGACGCCGGCGAGGGAAGCCGCGCCGGCCCCGGTCCGCGGCGCGTGAGGAGGGAAGGCCGGTGCGGTGGGCCCGCCTCTACATGTCGCCCGCCCTGGTCATCGTGGGCATAAGCCTGCTCTTGGTCTTCGCCGGCTTGACCACGGCCCTGGCGCCCACCCTGGATCAGTCCGTCCGGCGCCCCAGCGACCGGGAGAAGGCGCGGCCGCGCACGGCCCTGGAAGAGGAGGGGCGCCGCATCTACGCCCGCGAGGGTTGCTGGTACTGTCACACGCAGCAGGTGCGGCCCGTGAAGGCCGACGCCAACCTGGGGCCCGTGTCCGTGCCAGGCGACTACGCCTACGACAAGCCGGCCCTCCTGGGCAGCGAGCGGCAGGGGCCCGACCTGGCGTGGGTGGGCGACCGGCTGCCCGACATCAACTATCACATCGCCCACCTCAGGAACCCGCGGAGCACCATGCCCCTCTCCATCATGCCCTCCTACGACCACCTCCCCGATCACGAGCTGCGCGCCGTGGCCGCCTACCTGGTGAGCCTCAAGAGCGGCACCCTGCCCGAGAAGCAGATGCGCCTGCGGCAGCGCCACGCCCATGCCTATCCCCCGCCCGCCTACCGGCTTCAGAATCCCGTCAACGCCACCCGGGAGCACATGGCCGCGGGCCGGCGCTTCTACGAACGGCATTGCGCCGGTTGTCACGGCGCCAACGGCCGGGGCGACACGGGTCGGCTGCCCGGCCGGGAGGCCGTGGATTTCACCGACGGCCACTACATGGGGGAGGCCAGCGACGCCTATCTCTACTGGCGCATCAGCGAGGGCACTCCGCGGACCGTTCCGGGCCACGCCTTCAAGGGCAGGCTTTCTCCGCGCGCCCGGTGGGAGATTGTCCACTACTTGCGCACCTTCAGCGAAGGCAGCGCGTCCGAGTGACCGGCGCCGGCACGCCCCCGGCGGCCGCATAGGCTGCCGCCCTTCTTCACAGAGTATGGACGTGGACGCGGCCGTCGTCGTCACCCTGCTCTTCGGCTTCCTGCTGAGCGCGGCGGGAGTGTTGGGGCTCGCCTGGTACCTCCAGAGCCGCCAGTGGGGGGAGGAGCCGGCCCTGGCCTGGTGGCGGGAGGCCGTGAAAAGGGGGGAGGACCGTGCCGACGGAGACGGAGGATGAGAGACGGGTTCCTCTCGGCCGGGAGACACCGGTGGAGGAGATGGGCCCCGTACCTGGCTGGCTGCTCTTGGTGTACGCCGGCTTGGTTCTCTGGGCCCTTGTCTATCTCTTCATCAACTGGTGGCCCGGCCGCACCGGCTGACCCCGGGCGGCGCCGAGGGGGTGAGGTGAACCCATGACGGAGGTGCTGTGCTGTATCCGCAGCTGCACGCACTGGGAGGACGACCACTGCCGCCTCAACGTCATCAAGGTGGACGGCAATTCCGTGGCCCGGGACATGAACGAGACTCTCTGCGCCAGCTTCGCCCTGCGGGGTGACGCGCGGGCCGAGGCGGGCCAGGTCACGGCAGCCCGCCGTCCCTGACGGCGCGGGTGCCTGCGGCTTGTGAAACCGATCCCATTCCTGCCGGGCATGTGGTAAGATACTGCCCGGCACGCGACCCCCCCGGGGGGACGCGGGCCGCGAAGGGGAGGGGTTTTCATGCCGCTGGTTTCCCTGCGTCAGTTGCTGGATCATGCCGCCGAAAACGGTTACGGTCTGCCGGCCTTCAACGTCAACAATCTGGAGCAGGTGCAGGCCATCATGCAGGCGGCCGACGAGTGCGACAGCCCCGTCATCCTGCAGGTCTCGGCGGGGGCGCGCAAGTACGCGGGTGAGCGTTTCCTGCGCCGTCTCATCGAGGGGGCCCTCGACACTTACCCGCACCTGCCGGTGGTGGTCCACCAGGACCACGGCTCCTCGCCGGCGGTGTGCTACGGCGCCATCCGGCTCGGCTTCAGCAGCGTCATGATGGACGGCTCCCTGCTCGAGGACGCCAAGACTCCCTCCACTTACGAGTACAACGTGGAGGTGACACGCCGCGTGGTGGAGGTGGCCCACGCGGTGGGCGTCTCGGTGGAGGGCGAGCTGGGCTGTCTCGGTTCCCTGGAGACGGGGACGGCCGGCAAGGAGGACGGCGTGGGCGCCGAGGGCGTCCTCACCCACGACATGCTGCTCACCGACCCCGACCAGGCGGCCGAGTTCGTCCGCGACACGGGTGTGGACGCCCTGGCCGTGGCCATAGGCACCTCCCACGGCGCCTACAAGTTCACACGCCCACCCACGGGAGACATCCTGGCCATTGACCGGGTCAAGGAGATTCACCGGCGGGTTCCCAACACCCACCTCGTCATGCACGGATCCAGCTCCGTGCCGCAGGAATGGCTCGCCGTCATCCGCGAGTTCGGCGGCGACATGAAGGAGACCTACGGCGTGCCGGTGGAAGCCATCCAGGAGGCCATCCGGCACGGGGTGCGCAAGGTCAACATAGACACCGACATTCGCCTGGCCATGACGGGTGCCATCCGACGTCACCTGGCCCTGCACCGGGGCGAGTTCGACCCGCGCAAATACCTCAAAGACGCCATCCAGGCGGCGAGGGACATCTGCAAGGCTCGCTACGAGGCCTTTGGCTCGGCGGGCCAGGCCAGCCGCATCAAGGCGATTCCCCTGGAAAAGATGGCCCTGAGCTACGCCCGCGGCGAGCTGGCCCAGCTCGTGCACTGAGGCGCGCGATTGGCGCCGCCGGCGCGAGGCGGTGGGCGCCTGGGTGGCTCGCGCGGGGTAGGGGCGCCGCGCGGAAGGAGGAGGGTGGATCGAGGTGGCTCCGAGAAACGCCTTTTACGCCCAGTCGGGAGGGGTGACGGCCGTCATAAACGCCAGCGCCTGCGGCGTCATCGAGACGGCGCGCCGGCATCCCGACAGGATCGGCAAGGTCTTCGCCGGACGCAACGGCATCATCGGCGCCCTGGCCGAGGATTTGATTGACACCAGCCTGGAGTCGGACGAGGCCATCGCCGCCCTGCGGCACACGCCGGGCGGCGCCTTCGGGTCCTGCCGGTACAAGCTCAAGGGGCTGGAGGAGAGCCGGGCCGAGTACGAGCGGCTGCTGGATGTCTTCCGCGCCCATGACATCGGCTACTTCTTCTACAACGGCGGCAACGACTCCATGGACACGGCGTGGAAGGTGTCCCAGCTCGCCGAGCGCACGGGCTACCCCATTATCTGCATCGGCATCCCCAAGACGGTGGACAACGACCTGCCCATCACCGACAACTGTCCCGGTTTCGGGTCGGTGGCCAAGTACGTGGCCGTCTCCATCCGCGAGGCAGGGTTGGATGTGGCCTCCATGGCCAAGACATCCACTCAGGTCTTCGTCCTGGAGGTGATGGGCCGCCACGCCGGTTGGATCGCCGCCGCGGGCGGCCTGGCCGCCGAGGGGCCCGGCGAGGCCCCCCACGTGATCCTCTTCCCCGAGGTCGAGTTCGATGAGGACCGCTTCCTGGCCCGCGTTGACGAGGCGGTCAAAACTTACGGCCATTGCGCCGTCGTCGCCTCCGAGGGGCTCAAGGACAGGGAGGGCCGGTTCCTGGCGGAGGCCGGCACCCGCGACGCCTTCGGCCACGCCCAACTGGGGGGCCTGGCACCGGTCATCGTCAATCTCATCAAGAGCCGGCTCAAGTACAAGTGTCACTGGGCCGTGGCCGACTACCTGCAGCGATCGGCCCGCCATATCGCCTCGCGCACCGACGTGGAGCAGGCCTACGCCGTGGGCAGGGCCGCCGTGGAGCTGGCTCTCCAGGGCCGCAACGCCGTCATGCCCACCATCGTGCGGGTCTCCGACTCGCCCTATCGGTGGGAGATAGGCGTGGCCGAGCTCAGGGACGTGGCCAACGTGGAAAAGAAAATGCCCCGGGAGTTCATCACCCCCGACGGCTTCCACATCACCGAGGCGTGCCGGCGGTATCTGCGTCCCCTCATCGAGGGGGAGGACTACCCCCCCTACGAGGGAGGGTTGCCGCGCTATGTGCGGCTCCGCAACGAATCGGTGCCGCCCAAGCTGCCCGCCTGGGCCGCGTGAGGTCTAGCCAATCTCCAGCTCGCCACGGGGACCGTGGAGGGTGAGGGTCAGGCGGTTGATTACGTTTCGTCCCAGCAGGGGTTCGTCCCCAAGGGCGATGGCTTCGACAAGTTCGGTGACGCCGGCCGCTTCTATCTCGACCGCATAGAGGGTGGTATGGCGGGTGGCACCGCCCACCCCTGTTATCCGCAGGCGTCCGACGGCAGGGAGGCTGAGAGCCAGCGCTGCGGCTTCCGGGATTACCGTGATGTCGGCGCCGGTGTCCACCAGGGCCGTGAGGAAAAGGCCGGCCTCCCTTCCAGGTGTGCCGACGCGCACCGGGAGGACGGGTGCTGGTGGTTCGTGCGACCGGTCGTAGGGATATGACTTTATCATTTCCGGAGCACACGCGGTGAAGGCAGAGAAACCGTGCGCTCGCCGGCTACCACCTTGGGCATGAAGACCGACCGTCCCCTCGTCCGCCCCAACATCCGGCGTGCCAGGGGCGCGAAATCTGTGTCATGGTCCACCACGTGCCGGTCCATGATGGCCACATACCGGTTGGCGTAGGCGTGCAGGAGCTCCTCTTTGTGAGCCTCATACCATGCCATGTCTGCCTGCAACCGCACAAGATCCCCCTCTCCCTTGCCCGAGCCCTCTTCAGGGGCCGCAAGCTCGCCCCTGGCGGCGGCCGGCGCGTCTGGCACCTGTTGCAGCGCACGCTCCACGTCGGGCGACCGCCCAACCAGAAGCCCGAGCTTGGCAGCCAGTGCCTCTGTCACGAGCTGCCGGAGGGTTATGCCCTGGCGTGCCGCTGCCGCCCGCGCCTCCCTGGCAACGTCCTCGGGAATGTCCCGCAGGTAAAGGGTAACACCTTTAACCTTGCTACCTTTGGTTGCCCTGGCCATCGGTACCACCGACCCACTGTGCATGATAACAAAGACGACGTGCGTGAGCAAACAGGGACGACTTCGGCGCGACCGGTACCGGGCCAGGTCGCCTCGCCGGGCCTTCCTTTGTGCCTGCCGAACGCGCTGCTATACTGGCGGAGGTGCCGCCCTGGGCGCGGCACGCGGGATTTGAAGGTTGGCGCGGGATAGTATATTTATGCATCACGGGGCATGATTCTTGCGTGAAACCGAGGCCGGAGGAGGAAAGCCCGTGGCCGAAGAGATGGCGCCGTCCGCCGCGCAGGGGCTTTTGCCGCAGACGGACGGAGACGGCTTTTACGAGATCAGGTTCGAGTCCATCGGCGGTCTGGGGGCCCACCTGGCCGGACAGATCCTGGCCGAGGCGGGCGTGCTCCGGGCCGGCCTGAACGGCGCCCACTTCTCATCCTACGGCTCAGAGAAAAAGGGCACGCCCGTCAAATCCTTCGTCCGGTTCTGCGTGCCCGAGCGCGAGGTCAAGACCACGGCGCCCGTACAAAAGCCTCACTTGGTGGCTGTCTTCCATGAGGGTTTGCTTCGCACGGAGAAGGTGGCGAACGGCTTGCGGCCCGGGGGGATCCTCATTGTCAACAGCACCGCGTCGCCGGCGGAGATGCGGCGACGGCTCGGCTTCGGCTGCCTATGGATCGGCACTGTGGACGCCCTCGGCATCGCCGTGGAGGAGAGGACGCGGGTCAACACGGCCATGCTGGGAGCGGTGACGAGGGCCATGGGGTTCCTCGCGCCGGAGGCGGTGCGGGAGACCATCCGCGCCACCTTCCGGCGCAAGTACCCCCAGCTCGTTGAGGCCAATCTCCGCACCTTCCAGCGGGGGCACGATGAGCTGCGCCTGGAGCCGCCCGAGGCGGAGGAGGATGGCTGCCCCGCCTTCGAGCCGGGGGGGCCGCTCCTCGGCTACCTGGACGCTCCCCTCGGCGGGGCCGTCACCAACCCCGGCAACAGTGTCCTCAAGGACCTGAGCGTGTCCCGCCAGGGCTTTCTGCCCGTCTTCCTGCGGGAGAAGTGCATTGACTGCGGGCTGTGCGACGTGGTCTGCCCCGATCTCTGCTTCGTCTGGGAGACGGTGCCGGGTGCCAGGCGGTGGCGGCGCCTGCTGGGGGTGGACTACCAATACTGCAAGGGCTGCCTCAAGTGCGTGGAGATCTGTCCCGTCCAGGCCCTGGAGCAGCAGCGCGAGACGGAGGGCCTGGCCGCGGCGCGGCGGGTGCAGACCAGGCTGGCGCCCGCCGAGGGATTGGAGGCGGGGGAGCCGGTGGTGGCCGCCCAGGCGGCGCGCTAGGCGGCTGCCGCCGCCCGGCCGGGCCGCCGCGGGTGACGTCCCGCCGGCCCCGGACCTGCGAAGGAGGATTCCGCATGGCGATCCTGGAGCGAGACGTGGCGCGCGGCCGCGAAACCCCCGCGCAAAGGGTTGATTTCCGCAGCGGCAACGAGATGGCCGCCTTGGCGGCCATGCACATCAACTACCATGTGATGGGCTACTACCCCATCACCCCTTCCACCGAGATCGCCGAACTCCTGGACGAGTGGAAGGCCGAGGGTCTGCACGATATCGTCATGATCCCCGCCGACGGGGAGCACGGCGGCGCGGGCATCTGCTACGGCGCCTCCACGGGGGGCGGCCGCGTCTTCAACGCGACGAGCGCCAACGGCTACCTCTACGCCCTCGAACAGATGCCGGTCCAGTCGGGAACCCGGTTTCCCATGGTGCTGAACCTGGTCACGCGGTCGGTGAGCGGCCCCCTGGACATCCGCGGCGACCACTCGGACCTCTACTTCGCCCTCAACACGGGCTGGATCATCCTCCTGGCCCGGGACCCGCAGGCCGTCTATGACCTGAACCTGGTGGCGGTGAGGATCGGCGAGCACCCGGCCGTCCGCCTGCCCGTCATCGTGGCCTACGACGGCTTCTTCACCAGCCACCAGAAGAGGCGGGTCCGCTACTTCGAGGATGCCCAGGTGGTGCGGGAGTGGCTCGGCCGGCCCCAGGCGCCCTTCCACGCCCTGGACCCGACGCGGCCCGTCACCATCGGGCCGTACATGAACGACCCCGATCTCATCAACAACAAGTACCAGCTCAAGCTCGCCATGGACGCCGCCCACCGGCTCCTCCCCGAAATCCTGGGCGAGTACGCCGTCCTCTCCGGCCGCCGCTACCCGCTCGTGGATGCCTACCGGCTGGAGGACGCCGAGGCGGCCGTGCTCCTCCTCAACTCGGCGGCGGAGACGGCCAAGGACGTGGCCGACCGCCTGCGGAGCCGCGGCGAACGGGTGGGGGTGCTCAGCCTGAACGTGCTGCGCCCCTTCCCGGCCGAGGACGTGCGCCGCGCCCTGCGGGGCGTGCGGGGGCTCCTGATCGGGGAGAGGGCGGACTCCTACGGCGGGCACGGCGGCAACCTGACCCACGAGGTGAAGGCCGCCCTCAAGGACGACCCCGACAACGCCACCCTCTGCCTCTCGCGGGTCTACGGTCTTGGCGGCAAGGACTTCTACCCGGAGGACGCCGAGCACTTCTTCCGCCTGGCGCTGGAGGCGGCGCGTACCGGGCGCGCGGCCGTGACCTTCGACTACCACGGCGTGACACCGGGGAAGCCGGACGGGCGGCCGGAACAGGTGCTTCCTCCTCTGACGGAGGAGGATCTGGCGCCGGGGCTCGTCAAGGTGGAGGAAGACCCGGCCACGGGCGAACTGCGGGTCCAGGTTCCCCCTCTGTGGGCCCTGACGGCCAAGCCCAAGCTCGTGGCCCCCGGGCACGGCGCCTGCCCGGGCTGCGGCATCTTCCCTGCCCTCAACCTTTTCTTCGCCGGGCTCTCGGGATACGTGGTGGTCCTCTACCAGACCGGCTGCGCCATGGTGGTGACTACGGGCTACCCCTTCAGCGCCCACCGGGTGACGTACATTCACAATCTCTTCCAGAACGGCTCGGCCACCCTTTCGGGCCTGGTGGAGATGTTCCACGAGCGCAAGCGCCGGGGCGAGCTGCCGGCGGACCTGGACATCACCTTCGTCATGGTGACCGGCGACGGGGGGATGGACATAGGCATGGGGCCGGCCATCGGCACCGCCCTGCGCGGCCACCGGCTCATCATGCTCGAATACGATAACGAGGGCTACATGAACACGGGAAGCCAGCTCTCCTACACCACGCCCCTGGGCCACATGACCTCCACGAGCCACGTGGGCCCGGCCCAGGCGGGCAAGGCGACTCATCACAAGGACACCCCCCAGATCATGGCCGCCTGCAACCTGCCCTACGTCTTCACCGGCGTGGAGGCCTTCCCCGTGGACCTGCTCAAAAAGGCCGCCAAGGCCCAGTGGTACGCCGGACATGAGGGGCCGGTTTACGGAAAGCTCCTCATCAGCTGCCCCCTCAACTGGCGGGCGGAGGACCGCCTTGGCACCCGGATTGTGGAGGCGGCGGTGAACTCCTGCTTCTTCCCCCTCTACGAGGTGGAGCGGGGGAAGACCCGCCTCACCTACGACCCGGAGAAGGCGGGCAAGCGCGTGCCGGTGGAGGAATGGCTCAAGCTCATGGGCAAGACGCGCCACCTGCTGCGGCCCGAGCGCGCCGGGGAGCTGGAGGCCTTCCGCGCCGAGGTGGAGCGCCGCTGGCGCCGCCTCAAGGCCAAGCACGAGCATCCGGAGCTCTAGGTACGGCCGCGCCGGGCGCGGGGACGAGCCGGCGCTCGCTCATCCCTCGGGCCGCTCTCGGCTCACTCGGGCTCGTGTTCGATGGTCTGGACGAAGTGGCTCAGGGACTCCCAGAACCTCAGGGCGTGGCCGCGGCAGAGCCAGATGACGCCGTGCCGAGTCTGCCAGAATATCTCCCCCGTGCGGCGGCAGTGGGGCATGGAGCACTGGAGCGGGTTGCCCCCCGCCCCGGCCGGGAGGATCGCTCCGGGGGAAGCGCCGCCGGAGGTGCCGGCGGCGGGCACGGGCGCCGGGGTGGCGTCCGCGGCGTGCAGCTTGGGCAGCCGGCTCTGCCTGGCCAGCCGCCTGCGCCGCAGAAACGGCAGGTCGGCGCCCACGAAGACGATCACCAGGACGATGACGATGAACACGATGAAGGTGTGGACCAGGACGAAGACGACGGCGGGGATCGGCAGCTCCGAAAGATCCAAGGTCCCCACCCCCCTCTTGCAGCACATTGTACCAGAATAACCAGCCCGATTGATCCATGTTCTCGGTCGGAGCGGCGCCGGCGGGCGTGGTAAAATTCCGTCGGCTCCGACTAGTCTGGCCGGCACCGCAGCCTTGATGCGGGCGCGGTCCGCGCGGGAGGTGGGCGGCGTGGCGGGTCACTCCAAGTGGGCCAACCGCAAGCATCGCAAGGAGCGCCAGGACGAGAAAAAGGGGCAGGTCTTCTCCAAGATGGCGCGGGAGATCATGGTGGCGGCCAGGGAGGGGGGGCCCAACCCCGAGGCCAACGCCCGCCTCCGGCTCGCCATCGCCAAGGCCCGCGACGCGCGCATGCCGATGGAGAACATCGAGCGGGCCATCCAGCGGGGCGCCGGCGGCGGCGACGCCGCCAACCTGGAGGAGGTCACCTACGAGGGTTACGGGCCGGGAGGCGTGGCTATCCTGCTGGAGATTCTCACCGACAACCGCAACCGGACGGCGGGCGAGATCAGGCACATCTTCTCCCGCCACGGCGGTAACCTGGGTGAGTCCGGTTGCGTGGCCTGGCTCTTCACGCGGACGGGCCTCGTCACGGTGCCGCGCGAGGAGAACGACGTGGACGAGGACCGGGTCCTCGCCCTGGCCCTGGAGGCGGGGGCCGACGACGTGTCCGTGGAGGAGGACGCCTTCCAGGTAACGGTGGAGCCCGACCGCCTGGAGGAGGTCCGCGCCGCCCTCGAGGGCGCGGGGCTAAAGGTGACGGGCGAGATCACGTACCTGCCCACCACCGAGGTGGACGTGCGGGGCCGCGAGGCCGACCAACTGTACCGGCTTCTGTCGGCGCTCGAGGATCACGACGACGTCCAGGAGGTCCATACCAACTGGGCCATGGCGGAGGAGGAACCCGTCCTCCCGGCCTGACCGGTTCCCCGTTCCGCCCGTCCCGCCCGGCCCGCGCGGCGGCCGCCCGGCCGGCGACCGGCGCGCATGGACGGGCCTGCCCCCGGGGAACCCTGTGCGTATGAACGCCAGGCGGGAGAGATGGGGCCGCCTCGTTCTGGCCGCGATGGCCCTGGTGCTGGCCGGTACAGCGCTGCAGGCGTGGCGGCAGGGAACCCTTCCCCGGCGGGAAAGGGCTGAGCCGCCCGCGCCCCTGCCGCCCGCCCGCTTGGTGAGCACCGGTCCCGGCACCCTTTTCGTCTTCGAGACCGAGTACCCGGCCTGCGGGCGGCGTCTGAGCCGCGCCGAGCCTGCGGGCGCGGCCAGGAGCGGCCTGGGGCGGGAGGACCTGGCCCGGCGCTACCCCGGCTGGGAGGTGACCGCCTTCACGCCCGGCCGCGTCATCCTGCGGCGCGTGGTGGCCGGTCCCTGCTCCCGCGACCTGGACTACCGCACCGTGACCCTCCGCGACGGGCGGGTGGTGGTCCTGGCCGGTCGGCCCGAGGAGCCGGGCGACGTGCTGCTGGTCACCGACATCACCGCGGACAGGCTCCTGCCGGCCGACCGGGCCAAGCTGGAGCGGGGCGTGCTCCTCCGCAGCGAGGAGGAAACCTGGCTCTTCCTCGAGGGGCTGGACGAATAGAAATCCTCGGTTTCCCCGGGCGGGGAGGATAAAACCCCGGGGCCCGCGAACACAGAAGCTATGCGCATCCTGGGACTGGATCCGGGCACCAGATCTCTGGGCTACGGCTTGGTGGTGGAGCAGGGCGGCGGTCTGGCGCCCGGGTGCCACGGCGTGCTGGGAGGCGACGAGGCGGAGCCGGCGGAGTTGCTGCTGGGCCTCCACCGCCGCCTCGCCGCCCTTCTCCGCGAGGCCGGCCCCGACCTGGTGGCGGTGGAACGCCTCTTCTTCAACCGCAACGTTACCTCCGGGGCGGCCGTCTTTCAGGCCCGGGGCGTTGCGCTCCTGGCCTGCGCCCAGGCGGGGCTCCCCGTGCTGGAGTTCACTCCCGGTCAGGTCAAAGCGGCCGTCAGCTCTTGGGGCAGGGCCCCCAAGGGGCAGGTGCAGGCCATGGTGCGCCGTCTGCTGGGCCTGGGCGCGGACGCACCTCTGCCCGACGACGCCGCCGATGCCCTGGCCGTCGCCGTGTGCGCCCACCACCATATGCCTCTCCTCCGCCGGGGGGTGGCGCCGTGATCGCCTTTGTCCGCGGCCGGCTGACGGCCTGCGAAGAGGAGGAGGCGGTGGTGGACGTCGGGGGCTTCGGCTTTCGCGTCTGCCTCCCGCCCGGCAGCCGGGCCCGGCTGCCCGCTCCGGGGGAGGACGTTCTCCTGTGGACGGAGTTGCGGGTGCGGGACGAGGAGCCGGTCCTCTTTGGCTTCCTTACCCCCGAGGAGCGGGCCGCCTTCCGCCTGCTGCTCGGCGTGAGCGGGGTGGGGCCGCGGCTGGCCCTGGCCCTGCTCGGTGCCTGGTCGCCCTCCGATCTCTGCCGGTTGGTGGCGGAGGGAGACGCCCAGGCTTTGAGCCGGGTCCCGGGTGTGGGGCGCCGGACGGCCGAGAGGCTCATCGTCGAGCTGCGGGACCGGCTTCCCTCCACCTGGGCGCCGCCGGTCCCCCTCGGGGGGAGGAGAGGGACGCCCGCGGCTGCCGCCGCGAGGAGGGCCGGGGCCGAGGACGGGCGGCGGACGGCGGTGGCGGCGGCCGAGGCCCAGGCGGCGCTGGAGGCGCTCGGGTACTCGCCGCAGGAGGCGGCCCGGGCCGTGGGCGAGGCGATGCGGGAAGGGGCCGAACCGGTGGAGGAACTGGTCCGGAGGAGCCTGCGCCTCCTGGCGCGGAGGTGAGGTAGGCGATGGCGCGGGAGCGGGACGGCATCCTGGCGGGGGCGCGGAGCCACGAGGACGAGGCCGCCGAGGAGAGCCTGCGGCCGCGACGCCTGGCCGACTTCGCCGGGCAGGCCAAGGTGCGGGAGATGCTGGAGATCTACATCTCCGCCGCCCGGCGGCGGGGCGAGGCCCTGGACCATGTGCTCCTCTACGGTCCGCCCGGTCTCGGCAAGACCACCCTGGCGCATATCATCGCCCATGAGCTGGGCGTCTCCCTCCGCGTGACCTCGGGCCCCGCCGTGGAAAGGCCGGGGGATCTGGCCGCCATCCTTACTTCCCTGGAACCCGGCGATGTCCTCTTCATAGACGAGGTGCACCGCCTGCCGCGCGCCGTGGAGGAGGTCCTCTACCCTGCCATGGAGGATTACGCCCTGGACATCGTCCTGGGCAGGGGGCCGGGCGCGCGCTCGGTGCGGCTGAGCCTGCCCCGCTTCACCCTGGTTGGCGCCACCACCAGGGCCGGGATGCTTACCTCGCCCCTCCGGGACCGATTCGGGGTGGTCCTGCGGCTCGAGTACTACGGTCCTGCGGAGCTGGCCGTCATCGTGGGACGGGCGGCCCGCATCCTGGGGGTGGAGGTGGACCCTGCGGCGGCGGAGGAGATCGCCCGCCGCAGCCGGGGGACGCCCCGGGTGGCCAACCGGCTTCTGCGACGGCTGCGCGACTTCGCCCAGGTGCGGGCGGGGGGGGCCATCACATCCGCGGTGGCCCGGGCGGGGCTGGACTTTCTGGAGGTGGACGAGCTGGGGCTGGACGAGACGGACAAGCGCATCCTGCGCGCCGTCGTCACCAAGTACCGGGGCGGGCCGGTGGGGTTGGAGACCCTGGCCGCCGCCACCAGCGAGGAGGCCGAGACCATCGAGGACGTATACGAGCCATACCTGTTGCAATTGGGCCTCCTGCAGCGCACGCCGCGCGGGCGCGTGGCCACGCCGGCCGCCTATGAGCACCTGGGACTCCCCCTGCCGGCGGCCGAGTCCCGCCAGATGGGCTTTCTCTAGGTTCTGGAGGTTCCCGTCGCCGGGGGGGGAGGCGCCGCGGTCGCCCGAGGCCGCCGGCCGCGGGCGCCCTGCCTTGCCGGCGCCGTGGCCCTTTGCTACTTTACGCAACGGTGCGACAAGGTGGTGGGACCAGATGGATCTCTCGGGGACGGGCGGTCCCGGTTTCGGTGAGTTCGGCAAATTGCTCTTGTTGGCGGGCCTCCTGCTGGCGGGGCTGGGGGCTGTTCTGTGGCTGGGCGGCCAGGCTTTCAACCTGGGGCGCCTCCCCGGAGATATTTACATCAAAAAGGGGCCGGTTTCCTTTTATTTTCCGTTGATGACCGGTCTTTTGTTGAGTGTTATCCTGACCATTCTCCTAAATCTCTTCCTGCGGCGGCAATAGATGCCCACGGGACGACAAAGCCGTGGCACTGCCGGGCGATAAGGTCAGAAAGAGGCTCCATAGTCCGAAATCTCTTTTGAGAGGTGCTCCATGACCTTCGGGATCTGGCGGCGCGAGCCGGACCCTGTTTCGCTGGTGCGGCGCGCCCAGGGAGGCGACCACCGTGCGCGCGAGCAGCTCATCGAGGCCTATACCCCCTTTGTTCTGCGGGTGGCGGCGTCGGCCTGCGGGCGGTTCGTGGCCCTGGGGCGCGACGACGAGGCCAGCGTGGCCCTCATCGCTTTCAGCGAGGCCATTGACGCGTACCGCCTCGAACGGGGCGGCGCCTTCCTCGGCTTCGCCGAAACCGTCATCCGTCGGCGCCTCGTGGACCATTTCCGCCGGCAGAGGCGGCGCGAGGTGCCCCTCAGCGACCTGGAGGTGGAGGACGAGGAGGGCAACGTCTACGCGCCGGCCGAGGTGGAGGCTTCCCTGGCCAGGCACTCCGCCGACGAGGAGCGCCGGGAGCGGGAGGCCGAGATCCGGAGCTACCAGCGTGCCCTGGCCGAGTACGGCATCACCTTGGCCGAGCTGGCCCGGCTCGCGCCGCGGCACCGGGACGCCCGCGAGGCGGCCAAGGCGGTGGCCCGCCGCATCGCGGGGGAGCCGCGTTGGCTCGACCATCTGCGCCGGGAGCGGGCGCTGCCGCTGGCGGAGCTTTTCCGGGCCGGGGGGCTGCCCGTCGGGCGCAAGACGGTGGAACGAAACCGCAAGTACATCATCGCTCTCACCTTGATCCTGGCAGGCGACTTTCCCCATCTCAGGGAGTACGTGCGCTGGAGCGAGTGAGGCCGAGGAGGTGGACGAGGTGAAGGGGACCGAGGCGCCGGGGGAGGGGCGGGGGTTGGTGCTGGCGGTGGAGGGCCGCGAGGCGGTGGTTCTCACGCCCGCCGGCGAGTTTCGCCGGGTTCCCCTGGATCGTCCCGACCGGCGCGTGGGGGAAGAGATGCCCCTTGCCCTGCCGCCTGCCCGGCGCTGGCTGCCGGCCCTGAGCGGGCTCGCGGTGGCGGCGGCCGTCCTCCTGGCCGTGGCCCTCTCCGGTCTGCGAGGCGGGCCGCCGCAGGAGGGGGATACGCCCTCCCTCCTCGTGGAGGCCTATGTTTCCGTGGACATCAACCCCAGCCTGGAGCTGGGCGTGGGGAAGGACGCCGCCGTGGTGGAGGGGCGGCCCCTCAACGAGGATGGTCGGCGCCTCCTGGCGGCCGTTCCCCACCGGGGCCGCCCGTTGGCACAGGTGCTGGCGGCCCTGGTGCGCGAGGCGGCCCGGGCCGGCTATCTGATTCCCGGCCGGTCGGGGGAGGTGGTGATAGCCGCCGCACCGGCCCGCGCGGGCGGTGTGTCGCCCGCCGTGGTGGAAGCCGTCCAACGCGGGGAGGCCGCGGCGCGCTCCTTCCTGCGGGAGGAAGGCGTGCGGGCCTCCGTGTACGCGGTGCGCGTCGGTCGGGCGGAGCTGCGCCGGGAGGCGGGCAGTCTCGGTCTCTCCGTGGGCAAGTACCTGGTCATGAAGGAATTGGAGGATGCCGGCCTCACCGTGGCCCCCGATGAACTCCAGAGGGTGGGCCTCGGCCGGGTTCTGCGTGAGCGCGGGCTCAAGCCGGGGGAATTGCTGCAACGGGCGGCTCGGGACGCGCGGCGCGAAATCGAGCTCATTGACGAGGATGACTCGGTAGGGGTGGAGGTCGGTCCCGGTCACGGCGGGCCGGAGGAGACCCGGGGGGGCGGACGGGACGGCGAGGACTTTAAGGAGCGGGAGGACGGGAAGGACCGGCCTTTCGAGGTGCGCCCCGACGCCCGGGGGTTTCCCGGCTTCCGCGCGCCCGGCCCGACAAGGGAGGACGGCGAGGTCTCGCCGGGCCGTGCGGGCGGGCGCGGGGAGGGGCTGCGCCGCGAGGACGAGGGGAAAGCCGACCGTGACAACGAGGGTCGCCGGGGCGAGCGCGGGAACGAGCGGAGGAAGGAAGGTCCGCCGGAGGGCCGTGAGGGTGAAGATCTGTTCGCGGCGCCGACGGGCGAGGACGTGCCGTCCGGCGTTTACGGCGGCCCTTGGATGCCGACGGATGACGCAGATGCCCGACGGAGCGAGGATGCCTTTACGGAGAATGACCGCGAGGGTGACAAGGCCGGGGACGACAAGGAAAGGAAGGATAAGAAGGAGGACGGGGGCAAGGGCCACGACGGCGAGGAGGACTGAGGCCGCTGCGGACCGAAGAGCTGGACTACCACCTGCCGGAGGAGGCCATAGCGCAGGAGCCGCCGGCCGAGCGGGGCGCCTCGCGGCTCCTTGTGCTGCATCGCGAGACGGGACGCCGGGAGCACCGGACCTTTGGGTGCCTGCCGGAGTACCTGCGGGCCGGCGACGTGGTGGTGGTCAATGACACGCGCGTCCGGCCGGGGCGCCTGGAGGGCCGCCGCGCCACGGCGGGCCGCGTCCGGATTCTCCTCCTGGAGGAGGAGGGCCAGGGGAGGTGGACCGCCCTCGTGCGCCCCCTGGCCAGGCTGCGCCCCGGCGAGCGCATCGGCCTGGGGGACGGCCTCACGGCCGTCTTTCGCGAGCGCCTGGACGCGGACCGGGCCCGTCTGGACCTGGAGGCGCGCGGCCGCCCCGCCCTGCGCCGGGAGGTGGAGGAGGCAGCCGCCCTCCCGCTGCCGCCCTACATCCGCCGCGAGCCTGCCGATCCCTCCCGCTACCAGACCGTGTATGCCCGCGAGGCGGGGTCGGTGGCGGCGCCCACGGCCGGGCTGCACTTCACCCCCGCTCTCCTGGAGCGCCTGCGGTGCGCCGGCGTGACGGTGGCGGCGGTCACCCTGCACGTGGGGCCGGGCACCTTTCGCCCCGTGCGGAGCGAGCGGCTGGAGGACCACCGGCTGGAAGCCGAATACGGCACGGTTCCCGCCGCCACAGCCGCCGCCGTCAACGAGGCCCTGGCGCGGGGGAGCCGTGTGCTGGCCGTGGGCACCACTGTCACCCGCACCCTGGAGACGGCCTGGGACGAGGCGGCCGGGGGCGTCAGAGAGTGGCAGGGATGGACCGACCTCTTCATCCGGCCGGGCTTTTCCTTCCGGGTGGTGAAGGCCCTTCTTACCAACTTCCACCAGCCCCGGTCCACCCTGCTGGCCCTGGTGGCGGCCTTCGCCGGGCGTGAGGCGGTGCTGCGGGCCTACCGGGAGGCCCTGGCCCTGGGTTACCGGTTTCTCAGCTTTGGGGACGCCATGCTCATTCTGTGAGGAAGTGGCGGCGGGCCGGAGGAGGGTGACGCCCTGTCCGGGGGAGCCGTGAGGTTCAGAATCGAGGCCGAGGACGGCGGAGCCAGGGCGGGCGTCCTTGAGACACCGCACGGTCCCGTGCCGACGCCGGCTTTCATGCCGGTGGGCACCGTCGCCGCCGTGCGCACCATGGCGCCCGAGGAGGTGGCCGCCGCGGGCGCCGCCATGGTGCTGGCCAACACCTATCACCTTTACCTGCGGCCGGGTCCCGAGCTGGTGGCCGAGGCGGGGGGCCTGCACGCCTTCATGGGCTGGCCGGGACCCATCCTCACCGACAGCGGCGGCTTTCAGGTCTTCAGTCTCTCGGCCCTCCGGCGCGTGACGGAGGAAGGAGTCCTCTTCCGCTCCCACGTGGACGGCTCCGAGCACTTCCTCTCGCCCGAGGGGGTGATGGAGATCCAGGCGGACCTGGGGTCCGACGTGGCCATGCCCCTGGACGTCTGTCCGCCGTATCCGGCTTCCCGCGCCGACGTGGAGGAAGCCGTGCGCCTGACGGAGGCGTGGGCGCGCCGTTCGGTCGCCGCCCGCCGCCGTGCCGACCAGGCCCTCTTCGGGATCGTGCAGGGGGGAGTGCACCCGGATCTGCGGCGACGGAGCGCGGCCGGGCTCCTCGACCTGGACCTGCCGGGCTACGCCGTGGGCGGCCTGTCGGTCGGCGAGCCCAAGGATCTCCTTTTGGCCACGCTTTTGGCCACGGTGGCGCTGCTGCCGTCCGACCGCCCTCGCTACCTGATGGGGGTCGGCAGCCCCGACCTGCTCCTGGAGGCGGTGGCGGCGGGGGTGGACCTCTTCGATTGCGTCCTGCCGACGCGCCTGGCCCGCCACGGCACCGTGTGGACGGCGGCGGGGCGGCTGAACCTGCGCAACGCCGCCTACGCCCGGGACCTGCGCCCCCTGGAGGAGGGGTGCGACTGCTACGCCTGCCGGCGCTTCAGCCGCGCCTACGTGCGGCATCTCATCAAGGAGGGCGAGGTGCTGGGGCTCCGCCTTTGTACCTGGCACAACCTGCGCTTTGTGCTCCGCTTTCTGGAGGAGGTACGGACGGCCATCCGCGCGGGGCGCCTGGCCGCCCTCCGCGCCGCGTTCCTCGCCCGCGCCGCCCGCTGGTAAGGCCCTCGTGCCCGCCGCCCACGTTACGCGGTCCTATGTCTCGCGTTCCTATGCCTCGCGGTCCTGTGTTTCCGGATTCCGGTTGCGGGAATCCGGAGACATGCCGCCGAGAAGCGGCGGCACGGGCGGCGTGACCGGCAGGAACGTGACGCCGTCCTCGGTGGCCAATGCCGCCACGGGACGATCCCAGGGATCGCGGGGCACGGCCGTGAGGATCTGCTCGCGGTAGCACACCCCCACGGCCAGGGCCAGGGGGGCGCGGCGGGCGCAGAAGAGGTCGTAGTAGCCGAGGCCGTAGCCCAGGCGAAAGCCCTCACGGTCAAAGGCCAGGCCCGGGATGAGGAGGAGGTCTAGCCCGGCCGGATCTACCTCCGCGGTGAGGTCGGGATGGGGTTCGGGAACGCCCCTCCACCCGGCGCGGACCTCGCTGGCCAGCCCCGTGAGGCGCCTGGGCACGAGGGTTCTGTCCGCTGGCCGGATTGCGGGTGCGGCCACCTCCTTGTCCGCCGCCAGCGCCGCCGCCACCAGGGGGGCGAGATCGGGTTCGTTGCGCCAGGCCAGGTAGACGAGCAGGCGTTCCGCGCAGAGGAAAGGCGGCCAGGCGAGGAGGTGCTCCGCCACGAGGCGGCTGCGCCGCTTCACCTCGTCGGGGGGGAGAGAGAGACGCCAGCCCAGAAGCCGCCGGCGGATCGCGGCCTTGGCGGAGGCCCGGTCACTCCAGGACGAAGAGCACATCGCCCAGGTTGACGGCGTCGCCCTTGGCCACCCGCACCTCGCGGACGCGGCCCGCACGGGGGGCTGTGATGTCGTTTTCCATCTTCATGGCTTCCAGGACGCAGAGGACGTCGCCGGCCGCCACCTGCCGGCCGGCCGCCACCCGCACGTCCACGATGAGGCCGGGCAGGGGCGCCGTCACCGTCTCCCCGCCCGCGCCGGCCTCGGCCGGGGTTGCTGCCGCGCCCCGGCCCGGCTGCGCCGCCCGGGTTGGCGCGGGGGGCGCGCCCGCGGGGACCGCCGCCTCCCCGCCGGGGAAAGGGGTGACGGAGGCGGGGGCTGCGCCCACCTCCTCCACCTCTACCTCGTAGACGCGCCCGTTGACCGTCACGCGGAAGCGCCGTTTCAACGGCCCGTATCCCCCCGTCTGCCGCGCGCCGCCCGCAGGGCGTGGAGGCGCGCTTCCATCTGCTGCTGCCGCCCGACCAGACTCCAGAGAGGCCGCCCGGCCAGACCCCAGAGGGGCCGTCCGGCCGGGCTCCCAAGGGAAGACGCGGCACCGAAGGCCCCGACGGCCCCGTCGCCGGCGGGGGAGGCCGCAGGCCCGCCCTTGCCGGGCGCGGCCGGGGCGATGCCGGACGCCGGGACGTGGTCAGCCTCTCCCATGGCGGCCAGGACGGCGGCCAGGACGGCGGCCACCTCCGCCTCCGGGACCCGCGGCCCCCCTGCCTCCGGGACCCGCGGCCCCGCGGCCGCAGGGCCCGCCGCGCCGCGCCCGCCGCTCACAGCGGTATGTTGCCGTGCTTGCGGGCGGGACGTTCCTCCCGCTTGCCGGCCAGGAGTTCTAGGGCGGTTGCCAAGCGGGCCCGCGTCTCGCGCGGGTCCACCACGTCGTCCACGTAACCGCGCCGCGCCGCCGCGAAGGGGTTCGCGAAGCGCCGCCGGTATTCCTCCACCAGCTCCCGCCGCGCTGACTCCGGATCGGGCGCGGCCGCTATCTCGCGGCGGAAGATGATGTTGCAGGCTCCCTCGGCGCCCATGACAGCCACCTCCGCCGTGGGCCAGGCCAGGGCCAAGTCCGCCCCCAGCCCGCGGCTGCACATGGCGATGTAGGCTCCGCCGTAGGCCTTGCGCAGGATGATGCTCACCTTGGGCACGGTGGCCTCGGCATATGCGTAGAGGACCTTGGCGCCGTGGCGGATGATGCCGCCGTGCTCCTGGCCCTTGCCCGGCAGGTAGCCGGGCGTGTCCACGAAGGTGACCAAGGGCAGGTTGAAGGCGTCGCAGAAGCGGACGAAACGGGCGATCTTGTCCGAGGCGTCCAGGTCCAGGCAGCCGGCCATGACGCGGGGCTGGTTGGCCACCACTCCCACCGCCCGCCCCGCCAGGCGGGCGAAGCCCACCACGGCGTTGGGCGCGAAGGCGGCGTGGACCTCGAGGAAGCTCTCCCGATCCATGATGGCCGCTAACACGTCGCGCACGTCGTAACCGCGGTTGGGGTCGGTCGGCACCAACTCCGGCAGGTGCTCGTCCCTGCGGTCGGGCGGGTCGTCGGGGGGCAGGCCGGGCGGATCCTCCAAATTATTGGAGGGCAGGTAGGAAAGGAGGCGGCGCACTAGCGCCAGACACGCCGCCTCGTCGGGGGCCACGAAGTGGGCCACGCCGCTTTTGGTGCCGTGGGCACGGCCGCCGCCCAGCTCCTCGAAGGAAACCTCCTCGCCCGTGACGGCCCGGATGACGTCGGGGCCTGTAATGAACATGTGGGACGTGCCCTCCACCATAAAGACGAAGTCGGTGAGGGCGGGGGCGTAGACGGCGCCGCCGGCGCAGGGCCCCATTATTACGGACACCTGGGGGATCACCCCCGAGGCCAGGCTGTGGCGGGCGAAGATGCGGGCGAAGCCGTCCAGGGCGTCCACGCCCTCCTGGATGCGGGCCCCGCCCGAGTCATTGATGGCGACGAAGGGGCAGCCGGAGCGGACGGCCAGGTCCAGGGCCTTGCAAATGCGGTTGGCGTGCATCTCCCCCAGGGTGCCGCCCGCCACGGTGAAATCCTGGGCGAAGCCCACCACGGGGCGGCCTTCCACGCGGCCGAAGGCCGTCACCACGGCGTCGCCGGGCAGGCGGCGCTCCGCCAAGCCGAAATCGGTGGCGCGGTGCTCGACAAAGGGGTCTATTTCGGTGAGGGTGCCGGGGTCGAAGAGGCGCTCCAGCCGCTCGCGGGCCAGGAGCTTGCCCTTGGCCCGCTGCTCCGCCGCCTTGTCGGGGCCGCCGCCGGCCAGGACCTCGCGCCGGCGCCGGTCCAATTCCTCCAAGAGATGGTGCACCCCGCGCCTCCCGCGTCAGGGCACGCCCCGCGCGCCCGTCGGCGCCGGGGCCGGGCCTCCCCGCGCCCCCCGGCGTCCGGGCGAATTATAGCAGAAGGGGCCAGGCCGGAACCTGAGCCTGCCCCAGCCAGCCCCGGACGCGCATGGCCTCGGCCAGCCGGTTGACGGCCACCAGGTAGGCCGCGTCGCGCAGATCCGTTCCGTGTTCGGCCGCCATGCGCCAGACGGAGTCGCAGGCGCGGGCCAGGAACTGCTCCAGTTGCTCGTTGACCTCCTGCTCCGTCCAGTAGTAACCTTGCTGGTTTTGGACCCATTCGAAGTAGGAGACGGTGACGCCGCCGGCGTTGGCCAACACGTCGGGGATGACAGTCACGCCGCGTCGGCGGAGGATGGCGTCGGCTTCGGGGGTGGTGGGACCGTTGGCCGCCTCCGCCACCACCCGCGCCTGCACGTTCCAGGCGTTGCCGCCGTGGATCACGTTTTCCAGGGCGGCGGGCACCAGGAGGTCGCAGGCCAGGGTGAGGAGTTCCTCGTTGCTAACGGGGCGGGCGCCGGGGAAGCCGGTCACGCCGCCGGTGGCTTCCTTGTGGCGCAGGACGGCTTCCACGTCAAGGCCGGCCGGCGCGTAAATCCCGCCCCGCGAATCGCTCACGGCCACCACCCGCGCACCCTGGCGCCGGGCGAGCAAGGCCGCCACCGAGCCCACGTTGCCGAAGCCCTGGACCGCCACGGTGGCGCCCGCCAGGTCCGCTCCCAGGCGCCGCATGATCTCGCGGGCGGCGATGACGACGCCGCGTCCCGTGGCCTCGAGCCGGCCGAGGGAACCGCCTATCACCGTCGGCTTCCCCGTGATGACGGCGAAGCTCGCCCGTTGGGTGAGGCGCGCGTACTCGTCGGCCATCCAGGCCATGACCTGGGGATTGGTGTAGACGTCGGGCGCGGGGATGTCCACCTCGGGGCCCAGGAGGTGGGCCAGGGAGCGCACGTAGCCGCGGCTCAGCTCCTCCAGCTCCCGCTGGGACAGCTCGCGGGGGTCGCAGACCACGCCGCCCTTGCCGCCTCCGAAGGGCAGGCTCAGGAGGGCGCACTTGATGGTCATCCACGCCGAGAGGGCCTTGACCTCGTCCGGCGTCACGCCGGGATGGAACCGGATGCCCCCCTTGCACGGCCCCAGGGCGTCGTTGTGCTGGGAGCGGTAGCCGGTGAAGACGCGTACGGAGCCGTCGTCCATCTCCACCGCCACGTTGACCTCGACGAACCGCTTGGGCCGGCTGAGGAGGGTGTAGACGGCGGGCTCGAGCCCCAGGGTCCGCACGGCGTTGGCGATCTCCTGCAGGACGCTCTCCAACGGGTTGTCCGTCTCCTGAATCCTGGCCTCCAAGACTGGCGATCCCCTCCGTTCGGGCTTATTTATCGTGTTCCGTCGCCTGTCGGCCCATTGCGTAGCCCAGTTGCAGGGCGCGGCGGTTGAGGTCCTCGGTGCCACGGGGGGCGCGGCGGAGGACGGCGCGCTCCAGGGCCTCCAGCGGCACCGGCGGGAAGACGGCGGCCAGGGCCCCCAGGGCCACCACGTTGGCCACCAGAGCCCGGCCGAGCCGTTCGCGGGCCGCCTGGGTGAGGGGCAGGGGGAGGACGCGGGCCTTGCCCGACGGGGCGGCGCGCACCCACGTACTGTCGGCCAGCACCACCCCCCCCGGCCGCACGCCGGCCGCGTAGCGGTCGAAGGCGGGCTGGCTCATGGCCACCAGCACGTCAGGTGCCGTCGCCTTGGGATAGTCCACCTCGGGATCCGTCGTCAGGATCACCTCGGCCTTGCTGGCCCCGCCCCGTGACTCGGGCCCGTAGTCCTGGGTCTGCACCACGTTGTAGCCGGCGTGGAGGCCGGCGGCGTCGGCCAGAATGATGGCCGCCAGCACCTGCCCCTGACCGCCGGTGCCCGCCAGGCGCACCTCCCAGCGGGTGCGGCCGTCCCGCGCCTCCGGCCCGCCGCGCCCTGGCCGCTCTTCGGCCGCCTCCCGGCCGGCCGCGAGCCGATCCAAGGGTGCCGGAAACGGCGCCAGAGGCTTTTCCCCTGCGACACCGGCGACGGCGCGGGGAGCGGCGGCCTCCAGCTCCTGCCGGCGGCGACGCTCCCGCTCAATCAGGGCCAGGTATTGCTCCGTATACTCAGGGGCCTCCTGGCGATGCAGCTCGCCGATCAGGAACCGGCCGGCTCTCTCCTCGGGCGGGAGGGAGGCCGCCTGAGCGGCCGTGAGGGCCTTTTTGGCCAGCAGCTCCAGGTGCTCCGGGGCGCTCCTGATGGCGTTCTGGCGGCCGTAGTAGACGGGACAGGTGCTCATGATCTCGACGAAGGCAAAGCCGCGGTGGCGCAGCCCCGCGGCGATGAGCTTCACGAGGGGTTGGAAGTGATAAGGGGTGCCCCGGGCCACGTAGGTGGCGCCCGCCGCTCGGGCCAGCTCGCAGAGATCGAAGGGCCGTTCCAGGTGCCCGTAGGGCGCCGTGGTGGCGCGGTCGCCGGGGTGGGTGGTGGGGGAGTACTGGCCGCCCGTCATGCCGTAAATGCTATTGTTGTAGCAGAGGACCGTCAGGTCCACGTTGCGCCGGGCCGCGTGGATGAAGTGGTTACCGCCGATGGCGGCCGTGTCGCCGTCGCCGGTGATGACCACCACGTGGAGCTCGGGCCGCGCCAGCTTGATGCCGGTGGCGAAGGCCAGGGCCCGCCCGTGGGTGGTGTGCATGCCGTCAAAGTCCAGGTACCCCACGGTCCGGGACGAGCAGCCGATGCCGGAGACAAAGACGAGGGAGCGCGCGTCCAGCCCCGCCTCCAGGACGGCGCGCAGGAGGGCGCGCGTGGTGATACCGTTGGAGCAGCCTGGACACCAGATGTGGGGCAGATGCCCCTCGCGCAGCAGCTGCCGCGTCTTTTCCTCCAGGGTAGGGGTCTCGGTCACCTCAGGGCCTCCTCGATCCGCGCCAGGATCTCCTCGGGGCGAAAGAGCTCGCCCGAAACCTTGGACACCGGCGTGACGGCCGCCCCGCCCGCCAGGGCGCGCTCCACCTCGCCGCAGAGCTGGCCCAGGTTCATCTCCGGCACCAGCACCGCCCGCGCCCGGCCGGCGGCGGCGCGGAGGGCCTCGGCCGGAAAGGGCCAGAGGGTGGAGAGCTGGAGAAAACCGGCGGGCAGGCCCCGCCGCCTGGCCTCGCGGACGGCGCGCAGGGCCGCCCGCGCCGTGGAGCCGTAGGCCACCACCAAGAGCCGGGCATCCTCCGTGGCCTCCACCCGCGTGAAGGTGAGGCGGGGTCGAGCCAGCTCCACCTTGCGGTGAAGGCGCCTGAGCAGCGCGGCCGCCGTCTGGGGTTCCCCGGAGGGGAAGCCGTCCTCGTCGTGGTAGAGCCCCGTGTACTGGACCCGGTATCCCTGCCCGAAGGGAACGGCGTCGGGCACGCCGTCCTCCCCCGCCGCGAAGGGCCGGTAGGCGCCCGGCGGCGCCGGGCTGCGCCGCCGCTCCGTCACGGGCAGAGCGCCCGGCGGTGGCAGAACCACCTTCTCCCGCATGTGGGCGATGACCTCATCCAGGAGCAGGATCACGGGCGTCCGCAGTTCCTCGGCCAGGTTGAAGGCCTCCACCGTGAGCCGGAAGGTTTCCTCCACGGAGGAGGGGGCCAGCACCACGGCCGGGTGATCGCCGTGGGTGCCCCAACGGGCCTGCATCACATCCCCCTGGGCGGGGGAGGTGGGCATGCCCGTGGAAGGACCCACCCGCATCACGTCCACGATGACGGCCGGGATCTCCGCCAAGCAGGCGTAGCCTATGTTTTCCTGCATCAGGGAGAAGCCGGGGCCGCTGGTGGCTGTCATCGCCTTGAGGCCGGCGGCCGAAGCGCCGAGGACGGCGGCCAGGCTCCCGATCTCGTCCTCCATCTGGATGAACCTGCCCCCCACCTGGGGCAGGCGGGCCGCCATGATCTCGGCGATCTCGGAGGAGGGGGAGATGGGATAGCCGGCGTAGAAACGGCAGCCGGCGTACAGCGCCGCCTCGGCGCAGGCCTCGTTGCCCTGCATGATGGCGGGCGTGCCCGTGCGCGGCACGGTCGTCGTTCCCGCGGTTTGAGCGGGCGCCGGGGCCGTGACCCTCATGGCTCCTCCTCCCGTGCGGGCGGCAGGAGGGTGATGGCGAAGTCGGGGCAGCGCACCTCGCAGAGGTTGCACCAGATGCAGTCGGGCCGCCGGGCCACCAGGGGGAGGCCGTCGTCGCGGGTGTCGAAGACGCGGGTGGGGCAGAAGAAGATGCAGATGCCGCACCGCTTGCAGCGTTTGTCGTCCACCAAGATGAGGGGCACCTCTTTGCGCCTGCGCGCCTGCGCGCCCGTCGCTTGTGGCAACATGCCCACCCCCTTGGGCCCGGAGGCGGCGAACCCGGTCGCCAACCCGCCGCTCCCGCTAAGTATCGCACCGGGCGCCAAGGACTACCACAGAAAGAGCGGGCGGCGGCCGCGGCGGGGGCTAAAAGGAAAAGGGCGAAGAGCGGCGCCGCCCCCGCCCACGTTGCGCCCTCGGTCGAGGGCCGTTTTAATGATGGGAGGGAAAGGAGGCTCGTGGCACGCCCACCGATCGCACGGAGACGGACGCCATCATCGTGGAGTTTCCGGAGGGGAACGCGGTCCCCTATCCCCGCGGCGTCACTCCCGCCGAGATAGCGCGGCGGGCGGCGCCGGCCGCCCTGGCAGAGGCGGTGGCGGCGCGCCTGGACGGCCGCGTGGTGGACCTCGCGCGTCCCCTGGAGGAAGGAGGGCGCCTCTCCCTCCTCACTTTTGCGGAGGAGGAGGGGCGCGAGGTGTACCGGCACACGGCCGCTCACGTGCTGGCCCAGGCCGTCAAGCGGCTCTTCCCGGGCGCCAGGCTGGCCGTGGGGCCAGCCCTGGAGGACGGGTTCTATTACGACGTGGAGACGCCCCGCCCTCTGGGGCCCGACGATCTGGAGCGGCTGGAGGAGGAGATGCGCCGGATCATCGCCCAGGACCTGCCGGTGGAGAGGCTGGTCCTGAGCCGGGACGAGGCCGTGCGCCTCTTCGGCGACCTGGATGAGAGGTACAAGCTCGAGATCATCGGGGACATCCCGCCGGGGGAGGAGGTCACCGCCTACCGGCAGGGCGAGTTCGTGGACCTCTGCCGCGGTCCGCACCTGCCCTCGACCGGGCGGTTGGGCGCGGTCAAGCTGCTCAGCGTGTCGGGGGCCTACTGGCGCGGCGACGAGCGGGGTCCCATGCTGCAGCGCGTCTACGGCACCGCCTTCGCTGACGAGGCGGAGCTAGAGCGCTTCCTCTGGCGGCGCGAGGAAGCCAAGCGGCGCGATCACCGGCGTCTCGGTCCGGAGCTCGGTCTCTTCACCTTTCACGAGGAGGCGCCCGGCTTCGTTTTCTGGCAGCCCAAGGGGACCGTGCTCTACAACCTCCTGGTGGATCTCTCCCGGCGCGTCCAGGCCCGCCACGGTTATCAGGAGGTCATGACCCCCGCCATCATGGACGCTAGCCTCTGGCGCCGCTCCGGTCACTGGGACCACTACCGGGACAACATGTACTTCATTGAGAAAGAGGACGAGCTGGCCGCCGTCAAGCCCATGAACTGTCCCGGCCACTGCCTGATGTACCGGGAGCGGGTGCGCTCCTACCGGGACCTGCCTATGCGGCTGAGCGAATACGGCCGTGTGGCGCGCTTCGAGCGTTCGGGGACGCTCCACGGCCTCCTGCGCGTGCGCGGCTTCGTCCAGGACGACGCCCACCTCTTCGTGCGGGAGGATCAGATCGAGGACGAGATCCTGAGCGTGCTGGCCATCGTGGAGGAGGTCTACCGGACCTTCGGCATGTCGTGGGCCGTCAAGCTCTCCACCCGGCCCGCCGACTTCATGGGCAGCCCCGCCCTCTGGGACAGGGCCGAGGCCGCCCTGGCGGCGGCCCTGGACCGGGCCGGTCTCGCGTACCAGCCCAACCCCGGGGAAGGAGCCTTTTACGGCCCCAAACTGGACTTCGATGTCACCGACTCCCTGGGGCGGCGCTGGCAGCTGGCCACGGTGCAGCTTGACTTCCAGATGCCGGAGAAATTCGACCTCACCTATCGGGACCGGGACGGAGGGGAGAAGCGGCCCGTCATGATCCACCGGGCTATCATGGGCAGCATCGAGCGGTTCATCGGCATCCTGGTGGAGCACTACGCCGGAGCTTTTCCCCTGTGGCTGGCACCGGTGCAGGCGGTGGTGCTGCCCATCGCCGCGCGGCACCACCACTATGCCGGCCGGGTGACGGCCTTCCTACGGGAGGCGGGGCTGCGCGTGGAGGCCGACCTGCGGGACGAAAAGATAGGCGCCCGCATCCGCGACGCCCAATTGCAAAAGGTGCCCTACATGCTGGTGGTGGGCGACCGCGAGGAGGAGGGACGCCTGGCGAGCCTGCGCCACCGGTCCGAGGGCGATCTGGGCGCGCTCCCCCTGGACGAGGTGGCGGCGCGGCTCCTGGCGGAGGCCGTCCCCGAGACCGCGGCGCCGGCGGCGGGCGTCTGAGGGCGATCGCGGCCGGCGGGCCCGTCGGGAAAACGGGATTCCCACCCTCTGCCTAAACTCTTTCCCCTTAAAGACGAAAACGATAGGCGGACAAGAACGGCGCCGGCCGGGCGGGAGCGCCGGCCGGGCCGGATTGCTTGCGGAAAGGGGGGAGAAGCATGGACTACGTGCAGACCATGCGCAACGAAGAGGTGGACACCGAAAAGCCCGTCCTCCTCTGGGACGGACAGGGGCGGCGGATCTGGTGGGTGGGCAGCGAGGAGGAGACCCAGTTCCACTGCAACAGCTATCTCTTCCAGTGCGGCAACGAGGCCTATCTCCTCGACCCGGGCGGCAAGGGCCATTTCGAGCAGGTGCGGCGCCGGGTGGAGCTGGTCATGGATCCGCGGCGCGTGACCCACATCGTGGTGCACCACCAGGACCCGGATCTCTGCGCCTCCATCCCCGAGTGGCTGGCGGTCAATCCGCACATCGAGGTTTTCACCAGCGCGCGGGCGGGCGTCCTCATCCCTCACTACGGAGTGCCCAAGGACAGGTGCAAGGCCGTGGACGGGCGCAGCCAGCCTCTGGCGGGCGGCGGGGAGCTCCAGTTCATTCCCACGCCCTTCTGCCATTTCCCGGGCGCCTTCGTCACCTATGACACCGTGTCCGGGTACATGTTCACCAGCGACATCTTCGCCGCCCTATCGGGCGACTGGCAGCTCTGCGTGGACGACTTCGAAACCCACACCGGCCTCATGGAGCTCTTCCATATTGACTACATGGCCTCCAACCGGGCCGTGCGGGGTTTTGTGGACAGCATCGCCGACCTGCCGGTGCGGGCCTTCTGCCCGCAGCACGGCTCCATCATCCGCCAGCGGGACGTGGAGCGCGCCAAGGATTGGCTCGCCGGCCTGGAGTGCGGCCTGGACGTCATCTACGCCAGCGTCTGACGTTGGGAGGTCGAAGCGGTTGTAGACATCGGTGTCCACCTACGCGGACGTGGTCAGGATGCACGCCGTCCGGGCCGCCCTGCTTTACAAGGACAGATGGGCCGAGCTCGAGCGCCTGTGCGGCTTCCGCATCGCCGCCGACGGCACCAACGGGGCCACCTCGCCGCAGGATGTGGAACGTTACCTGAAGGCGGTGGAGACGGTGGGTGGGCCGGTGGCGGTGGTCTCGGCCCGGCTCGTCATCAAAAAGGCGGCCGCGGAGGCGGGTCTCAAGCTCCCTCTGTGACGGCGGCGAGGCGAAACGGGTTTCCCCTCCGCCGGCCTCGCCCCCTCGGCCGGCCGCCGAGGAGAGGCCGACGGACTTGGCAAAAGCGTGTATGAGTAAAGTTGTTTCGGGGGAAGAGGGATCCCCCGAGGATGAGGTGGAAGGAAAGAGAGGCCTCGTTCCTGAAGTGGTGAGATCAG
>FWPU01001892.1_pt1 | contig 32489 bp, 22 predicted proteins | sample 2228361 | NCBI WGS metagenome assembly FWPU01 (sample SAMEA103939777, study PRJEB20133) | metagenome
GAACAGAACGCGTTCGGACCAGACGAGAAGCGGATACAGGCTCTTCAACGTTGTCCACGAAAGGAATCCTGTGACATGAGAGACTTCTTCTTTGCGGACTGCGTTTCGATTGCACATGATGCAGCGGGAGTTGCACATGAGCGTTGGTTCTATAGAAAGGTACACAGGACGTGAAAGCAGTCGTGTGCGGTGGGCCCGGATCTCGAGTCGATTCAGGTACTTGTTGAGGAAGGAACGCGCATGTACGTACTTCATCTATGATTCCGCCGAACGTTTCCTGCCCATGAGGCCACGGAAGAAATCCGCAATACCATTGAGGATTGCTGCCGCGGCAGCAGGGTTTTTTTCCCTGATGAGTATTCGGGCCTCTGCCTTGGCGATATTATAGCCGATCAGAGGAATGTTTTTTAACCATGCGAAGTTAGAAGAGTGCTTTTTTACCAGATAGAGCTTATTGCGGTATTCATAGTAAGCATAGACAGGGCTCGTTCGGTGCGCTCCTCCGGTAGTGCTCATCACCTTGTGCCACAGATGCGCACGAGGTACCACAGCTAATGTAAAACCAGCTCTCCTGGATCTGATACAAAGGTCATTGTCCTCGGCTGTGTGGAAGAAATCTTCATCCAGAAGTCCTACCCGAGCAAAGACATCGGGCCGGATGAACATCCCGGCTCCGGTAATAAAGGTGCAAGGAAGTAGGGTGTCATCGACGTCAGGAGATTTTTCTTCTATTGTTCCGTAGTCCCAGTGATGTGAAAACCCCGTGTCAGGATCTGTCGTTCCACCTGCAAACCATATACGCTGGGGGTCTCCGTGAAAATACATTTTGGGTGCAGCTATACCAAGCCGCGGTTCTCTGTCCATCGCGTCTACAAGGTGGCTGATGCAATCCTGAGCAAGGACTGTGTCGGTGTTCAGCAGAAATATGAACTCGCTTCTCGTGGTGAGTGCATAACGGATGCCAAGATTGGTGGCGCCTGGAAAGCCAAGGTTCGATGCGCTTTGGATCACATGCACCTGGGGAAAGGACGCCTTTACCGATTCTGGGGTGCCGTCTGTCGAGCCGTTGTCTACGACAATGATATCAAGGGCCTTCCAGGTGCATCCTATCAAGGATAAAAGACATTCTGCGGCGTCATGCTTTTGGTTCCACGTGACCAAAACGACCGCTACCGTCCGTCGAGATCCATAGGCTGAACTATTGGGCATATTGGATTTTTGCTCTGAAGATCTCTGCGATGAGATGTTCGATGATAAGATGGACACTTTCGACATGGCCGTAATTAGTGGATGAGATAACGATTGCTTCGTCAACGAGGTCTTTCAGTTTTCCTCCTCCAAAGCCAATGAGGCCGATCGTAATGGCTTTGCGCGAGCGCGCGTACTCAATGGCTTCGAGCACATTTGCCGAATTACCAGAACCTGTGATCCCGATGACGATATCTCCTTCGTTGACCAGATTACTCAGTTGCTCCTTGAATATTGCATGATATCCAAAATCGTTGGACAGGGCTGTCATGAGGGGGACATTGTCGTTGAGACTCAAGACCCTGAATCGAGGTCTTCCTTCCACCACGGTTTCCTTTCCGAGATCGCAGGCAAAATGGGAGGCTGTGGCTGCGCTGCCGCCGTTTCCCATAATGAAGACTTGCTTGTTGCGCTGGTAGGCTTGAAAGAGAAGTTCTGTGACAGCCTCGACGCGATCCAAGGGGATTTGGTCAAGACATTCTTTCAGCGCTGCTATAAACTCCTGTGCAGTTTGCGTTGCGCTCATCCCAAACGTTTGTGCCAAGATCAGGTCCCTCCATAAATCACGGTTGATCCCCTTGGTTCTAAAGCGACAGGGAGTTCTCGCAAAGAGGCTAAGGCTTCTCGTACACGGGCCTTATCCTCCGCTCCTTTGACATAGAACAGCAAAAAACCTCCACCACCTGCTCCGAGAAGCTTTCCGCCCACGGCACCGGCATTTCGTGCCCTCTCGTACAGACCATCGATGTCAGCAGTGCTTATCGATGTGGCAAGCGACTTCTTGAGTATCCAACCCTCGTGGAGCATTCTACCAAAGTCGTCGAGATCCCCTCCATTCACCACTACGTCCCTCATGTATCCAGCCAGGTCGCGCATCCGACGGAGGACATGCGAGTGCTGTGACGTCAGGATTTTTTGTTCTTTGAGGATCGTGTGCGCCTTTCGACGTGTGCCGGTATAAAAGACAAGGAGATTATTGAACAGCGCGTCTAATCGCTCCTGGGCTGCATAAAGGGTTTCTACCGATACGGTGCCATTAGGATGAAAGTGGAGGTGCTGAAACCCACCGTAGGCTGCAATGTATTGATCCTGTTTTCCTATGGGTTCATTGAGTACCTCTATCTCAAGATGGCATGCATCCCTGGCGAGTTGCTCTGCAGAGACGCGTTCGCCATGAAAGGTATAGAGGGCATTAAGGAGCCCTACGGCAAAAGCACTTGAAGATCCGAGCCCAGTTCCAGACGGAACATCTGCAATTGAAGTAATCTCCACTCCTTTGGTGAGACCCACCAGCCGCAAGGCTTCTCGCACGATAGGGTGTTCAATATCGTCTATGCAGTCAGCAATCTCTGTTTTTGAATAACTCACCCTGATCGTATCGTCGAATCGCTGGTTTACCGTAACATATATGTACTTGTCGATCGTACAGGAAAGGACTGCGCCGTCTTCTTTGCACCAGAATTCCTGGATATCGGTGCCCCCTCCTGCAAAGCTTATTCGAAACGGCGTTCTTGAAATAATCATGGACGGTCTGTTGCGCGTACCCTAAAGTGCAACACAACATAATGCGTATCGCGATATCTATTACAAGTATGCTACCATGCTGCTGACATGCCAGGCAACGCTGCAGTACCTTCTACAGGCGCGTCATACCTTGCTTCATCAGTATGTCGACAGCGTGCTCCAAGTCGATAGAGGTCAGATCAGGATATACCTGGTATCTTCCGTCTCTTCCGCCATAGCCTGTAGAGACAAGAACAGTCATCGTGCCTGCATTTTTCCCCGTTTGGATGTCCCGTGTGGAGTCTCCGATAAGTACACACTCCTCAGGCCTAAGATGGAAGTCATGGCAGGCCCTAAGGATCAAACCGATGTTGGGCTTTCTGCATTCACACTCGCCCAGGTAGGATGGATTGCCCCCTACAAGGGAAATATCTGGATAGTGGGGACAGTAGTAGATCGCGTCGAGTTTTGCTTGTGCCTCTTGGCGCAAAAGAGCTCGCAATACCCGGTGAATGTGTTTTAGTTCTTCCTCGGTACAGAGATTGCGAGCAACAACCGGTTGATTGGTAACCACAATGGCAGGGATGCCTCGTTCATTGAGGATGCGTATTGCCTTGGCAGATCCTGGGATGAGTTTGAGCAAGGAAGGGTCGCAGAGTAGGTCTACCTCCTCGTTAATCACACCATCTCTATCGAGGAATACTGCTTTAGGAAGCTTAGCCACGCCTTTGCCTCCTTTACCGCTGGATATAAGGATTTGGGTATCGACCTGAGCATAGATCTTCTACTGCCTCGTTGTATCGGTCGGGTGTGCCCACATCCTTTAGGTATTCGTCTGTCAGATACCCATAGAGCCTTTCTCCAGCGCTCAGCAGCATTGGGAACATATCTCTCGCAAGGTCCTTGGGATATTCTTGAGGTATATAGGAGAGCAGGTGAGGTTCGAACACGTACAGTGCTGCACTGGCAAGCGGCTCACGTGTGGTGAAGCCACCCCGTTTTGTCAGGAATCGGGTGATCCTGCTGTTGATATCCATTTCGACTAGGTCACTGTCCTCGGGATGATGTGTAGGATGAACTACCAGTGTGGCAGAGGCTGCTCGCTGCCTGTGGAAGTGCACCAGCGCCTCAAGGTCAAGCCATGCAAGGACATCCGCATACAAGACAAGAAATGTGGAGTTCAACTGGTAAGGCACATGCTTCAGGGCGCCTGCAGTACCCAGTGGGACGCGCTCCTTGCTGTAACGAATGGTAAGGCCGAATACGGCTCCATTGCCAGCCCACGCTTCAATTTTTTCAGCACCGAATCCAGTACAGAGTATGACGTCGGTTATCTTGTAGTGTCGAAGCAGATCGAAGAGATACTCCAGCAAAGGCCTTCCTGCCAAGGGAACGAGGGGCTTGGGAAGATCACCGGAAAGAGGAGCGAGTCGTGTACCTTTACCACCCGCCAATATGACCGCATTCATAGCACGCTCAATCAGTATTGTTGGAGCAATTCCCGGATGGCCCTCCTTACTGCCTCTTCTGAACGATAATGGGCCCTCCAGCCTAGTGCTGCCATGCGGCGTGCGTCGAGATATACGTAGGGCACGTCACCTGTCCATCCTCTGTTCCCACCGGTATACGTGAATGTGACCTCGTCAAGACCCATTTCATGAGCCACCATGCGGGCGATCGTGTCGACAGAGGCAGTATCTTCACAGGTAAGGTTGAACACATTTATACGCTCCTTCGCATGTTCGAGTCCATACAACATGCCCTCGATGCATTCGGAGACGTGGAGATATGGCTTCGTCTGCGTGCCGTCGCCGAGTATGGTTAACCTGGTGGGATCTCTGCGGAGGGAGCGCACGAAGTCAACGAGTGCACCGTGTGTCCCGTTTTTTCCGACTACATTTGCGAATCTAAAGATCCAGGACTGGACAGAAAAATTGTTGGAAAAGGCTGAAATGAGTCCTTCACATGCGAGTTTACTTGCACCGTAAAGAGATATAGGAAGCAAAGGACCATAGTCTTCAGGGGTCGGGAATAGCCTCGGCTCCCCGTACACAGCAGATGTCGAGGCAAATACAATGCTGTGGACTGAAGATATACGCATGGCTTCAAGTACATGGTAGGTTGCTATGGTGCCGAGCTTGAGGTCGGTATCTGTTCGGACGGTCCCTTGCCCTATGTCCGAGTTAGCGGCAAGATGGAAGACCACGTCGACCCCACGAACGCATTCTGGCAGGCCGTCAAATTCGAGGAGGTCTTTTTCGTAAAAGGTACACCTCGGGTGCGACAGCAGAGGTTCAATAAAGCGCTTTGAACCAAGATAGAAGTTGTCGAGTCCAACGACCTCGTGGCCTCTGGCGAGCAGTTCAGCCATGAGGTTGCTCCCAATAAACCCAGCTCCTCCAGTAACAAATACCTTCACCTATCTGAAACCTTCGTGTGATGAGAGATGCTTATAAATCACTACAGAAGGAGGGTGATCTTACCGAATACGGGCATGAGCCTTTAGGAACCCTTGCAGCGCAGTGTCGTTGCGCGGATCGATCTTGAGGGCTTTGGCAAATGCCTGTGCAGCATCGATCCATTTCTCCTGTTCCATGTACAGGTCCCCAAGTTTGAGCCACGGCTGCACAGATCCGGCATCCAGCTGGGTACTTGCCAGAAAAGCCTCTTCTGCTTGGCTCTTCATCCCTACGAGAAGATAGATATCACCCAATGCTTCTCGATACCTACTGTTTGTCGGGTCCAGTGCTACGGCCTTTGAAAGAAGCCTTGCCGCATCATAGGGTTTGCCGTGGTCGCTATGGAGTCTTGCCAGATGAAAGTAGTTGTTTGCCTCAGAAGGATTCTTCTCAATGGCTTGTTGATAAGCGGATAGTGCCTCAAGAAGGTTGCCTTGCCGTCTCTTTATCTCTGCCCTGAGCGGGTCGAGCTCAGGTGAGGCAGGATCTATGTGTTCAAGACGGGTGCAGACTTCGAGTGCTTTTTCATACGCTCCTTCTTCCATAAAAAACCGGGCAAGTGCAGCATGAAGCGAGGGCTGCGGGCCAAAGAGCGTCGACCGCACCCTGATCTCTTCCTCTGCTGCTTTGACGTCTCTGTGTCTCAGGGCGAGCATGAAATAGTAATCTCGGAAGTAGCGTGTCCCAGGACTGAGATCCATTGCCTTCTTGAGCTCTATAGCGGCATGTGTCCAGTCTTTGAATGTATCCTCGAGCACCATGGCGAAATAGTAATGAGCCAGTGGAACGTGCTCGGGAATGATCTGTACCAGATCTTCATATGCTGTGGTTTTCCTTATTGCTGTGCTCAGGACCGTTTGGATCACCTGGTCAAGAGGCAGTGCCTCGATGCTCTTTCTAAATGCAGCACATGCTGCTGCCACAGCATCGTGTGCCAAGAAATAGGTTCCAAGAAGGTAGTGGGTGTAGTAGTTATTAGGATCGAGGCGCGAGGCCAATACAAAGGAGTCCAGTACAGTCTGACCAGGGGGGAGGCCGCGGAGCTGTGCCATTTGATATCTTACCCACCCGAGATTCATGTGGTTCGAACTTTCTGTAGGAGCGTGGTGGATGGCGGTGCTATATGCCTCGTGGGCCTTTTCCAGATAGTCTATTTCTTGAGGATCTGTGGAACTGTGTGCTTTTGCTGCCTGCTGTTGGTAGGAAGCTCCAATGGCTGCATGTGCTACTTCGTTGCCAGGATCCCACCGTATGCTTTTCAGGAGGTAGGTACGTGCGATTGTAGGCTTCTCCTTAACGTGCGAAGCCTTTCTATACCACACATCAGCAACAAACTGACAAAGCACCAGGAAGAAAAATGCCATCCACGCGATTGCGACTAGAACTGCTCGGATGATGCGAGATTGGTAGACCTGCACAGTGCACCCCTCGTTACTGCCAGAGGCGGTTTCTTCCAGAAAAAGAGAACAACGGTTTGTTCAGTCTCGGCAGACGGTAGGCTAGAGCCAGCAGCACGAACCACAAGAGAGCATTCGATGGGATGTGCATATTAAAGTCTGCACAACTATGGATGAGGATGCTTATGAGCGACGCAAGACAACCAAGAAACAAGAAGTAGTTGACACGCGGGAGTGGATAGGGTCGATGCTCATTCGTGCTGTGATTTTCAATGGCTGAGTACCGCCTTCCGCGTTGGGACACCGTATGAGCATCAGCCGACGAAGCCGTAGATCGCTTGTATGAGGCTATTTTCCCTTTGAAGGTTCTGATGATTTCCCATCCGATGCCTCCAAAGAACCATAGAAGCAGCAAGAATCCAATGGATCCTGCTTCGACAAGCGCCTGCAGGTAGTCGTTCTCCGCGTGTGTAAAGGCGCCAAGGCCTTGCTGACTTCGATAGATGGGGTACACGTATGAGAATGTCCCTAAGCCGATCCCTGCGAGGGGAAAGTCTGTGTACATCTTGAGCGTATCAGCCCACACGCGAAGCCGTGCAATATTGCCCGAGCTATCTCCTGCTTGGCTGGTCTTTGTGAGAAATACGATCGCTGCAGCCGTAAGCAGCACCAAACATATAACGGCACTGGCGATCAGAGTGAATCGAGCCATTCGGGTCCGATGTGGGGGCCTAAGACGTTTTTCCATACTGCCAGCAATGAACACGATGATTCCTAATGAGATTACAAATGAGGCTACCCCTGCACGGGAGAGAGATATAAAGAGGCTTGCTACGATGAGAAGAATTCCTACGAATGCCAGTGCAGCTTTATTGTAGTTTGGATCTTGAAGCTTGCCGAGGATCCCATGTCTTGCTGAAAAGGTACGTCGTACCTGCCCAGAAAGCCAGCCAGCATAAAGAGCCACAATAATGGGGCATGTCAATTCAATGTAGCCTGCAAAGTGATTGGCATTGACAAAAGGCCCCATAAACGAGACATCTGACTTCGATAGGGGACTCCAGAAGCCATAGATACGTTGGGTGCCGAGGAGCTTTTGTCCGAGTCCAATGAGGGCAACTGCTGCTCCTGAGATGCATATTGCTGATACCACACGCCTGAAAAATGCAACCACAGATCCTTCAGGTTTATAGTTAATCAGCAAAGCGAGAAGCATGATGTAGCTCAGGCACTTCAGAAGCTCGGTTCTGGTTGCATGGCGGTACAAGCTTAGTGATAGGCCATGAGAACCGGCCACATGCTGTTTCTCAGGGTGGTTTGTAGAAGGAGAGAGCGGATCAGATGGGTCATCAGGATGCTCAAGCTGCACGTCCGAAAGACATACACTGTAAAGTTCTGCGGTCTTGGGCGATACAAGACGAAGCAATGTTGGGGGAAGCGGGAGGAGCTGGACGAAAATGAGCATGATAAAGAGAAAAGCAGGCAAAAAAATCCTTGTATTTGGTGCATTGGGAGCTGCAGGGGGTCGCACAAAACAGAGCCGAATCAGCCATGCGCCCACGATTATCGCAACAATCCACTCAAGGAAAGAATAGGCCCAGGGATATACAGCGCCAAACATAAGGGGACTTGAAATGATCAGAAGAACGACACCTGCTTGAACAATGCGATCGGTTGTTTTCTGGAGAAGTCGTCGATCATTGTTCATTGGCAGGCCACGTCTCCTTGCACCCCGGACTCGATGAAAAAAGGACGTTTGCTGATCCTTGGCGATAGATGTACCTGTTAGCACGATTGTGCGAGGCCAGTCAATATGATAGGAAAGGTACTACCAGATGACAACCCTTTATTACCAACAGAGGGAGAAACGTTCATGACCTTCATTGCGGCACGAGATATATGGGAACTATCTGCTTCGAAGCACAAGTACTGGTTCAGGAGTCGATATGTGGTTGCCTTGCTCGTTGCCATTCTTGGAGAAGCACTTCTTGTTCCTTCATACGGATGGGCCGTCAGTATCGAAATCATCGAAACCGAGGGCCCTAGCTATTGCCCCCCCGCTGAGGTCTTTAAAGAACTCATCCCTAACAATAGATTTGAGCTTGACGAGGACAATAACGGGGTACCGGACTACTGGGTGCCCGGCGATACCCCATCTGTAGTACGGCAGAGTGCCACGGGCTGTGAGGCATTGGGTGCCCGAGGTACCAAGGCTCTTTGGGTGACTGGCGGTAGCGACAGAGGTGGGGAGTGGTCGGTTCACATACCCGAGGTTGAGCCAGACAAGTATTATCTAGTCGCCTTTCAGCTATTTCGGGATGCGTTTCAAAACGGATGGTATCCAGAAATCGAATTGTTCGATAAGAGATACATAATGAATCAACATGCCACATTTGGGAAATGGCAGGCTATTGAACTCGTTCTTAAGGCCCCGTCTGAAGCGACCAGCACAACGTTTCGTTTTGTGAATCATCATCCGTGTACGTTCTGGATGGCAGCTCCCAGTCTCAGGCCGTTTCGCCTTGCATGGCTCAAGCCGCTATATAGCAGGGGAAAAGTAGGTCTGCGGTGGCTCGAGCCTCCCTCCACTCTTGTGTATGAAATGGCACTTCGCGTAACGACATCCGGGCATGGAGCCCCTCAGGTTGTGCGTTTTCTAAATGCAGAGGCCCACCGAACGTCGAGCAACATCTCGAACAGGTTCGAACAACCTAGCGAGCCTGAGGTAGATAGCGAGTCGGGTGGCCTTGTTGGAACGGCATGGATTCCGATTGAAACAGAGGGTGAGGTTTCAGCGGATCTTTCGTCCTACGTTATGGCCGAAAAGACCGCACGTATTGCCATGCGGGCAAAGGTCAGCGACACATGTGCCAAAGGAAAGAGACGAGATGGCATGCCATTTCTTGAGACCCTTTCAATTCCATGGAGGCTGGCCGAGGACAGATTTCCAATCGGGATATACAATGTACCACCAGACGCTGATATGAAGCGGCTTGTCGATGCAGGTTTTAACACGGTGCATCTGCTCATCCCCAAAAGAAACATCAAGCTCTTAGCCATAGAAAAAATAAAGGATCTGACCTTGTCCTGGATGCTGGATTGGAATCCTGAGGTCGATCGTGCATTGCATAAAATGAATGGGTTCAATGCATTCAAGCAAAAGATATTCAGTTGGTATATTGCTGATGAACCCGAGCTTGCTGGTGTGGCAGCCGCTAAACTTTTCTTAACAAGAGCTCAGGTTTGCCGACGCTATCCTTCGATCCCGACCTCTGTGGCCATGCTTCGAAGCGCTGCGATTCCTTATTACCGATTCTGCTCGGATCTCTTTCTTGTTGATCCTTACCCAATACCCAATCAGGCACTCACCTGGATGGCAGACGCGTTGGATGCAGCTGTCGGCGTCCTAGGGCCAGGCCGATCGATAGCTGTGGTGCAGGCGTTTGGTGGGGCTCATTATGCCATTCAGGGATGGGAGCGTTTCCCTACGTTCGAAGAGATGAGAGTTCTGGCATTTCTAGCGATTACCCATAAGGCATCGGGTGTTTTCTTTTACGATTATCAATTCGCTTCTTCCTGCAGCGATTATTGGAGTATCCTGTGTCGGGTTGTACGGCAACTAAAAACGATCGAGAAGTGGCTGCATATGCCGCATGGGACACGTCCTGTCGGACAATGGGTGTATTCTCCCATGGGATGGACGCAGCCGGAACCGGGCAGCAGGGCTGCCCACTATACAATAAAGACCAATGGCAGCGGCTCATGGCTGCTGGTTGTGGTGAATCCTGATCCGCGTCCACTGAGGATTCGATTTGAAGGCCTTCCAGGAAGTGACGCTGTGCTTACAGCAGTGCTCGAGCACGATCCAGCTGTCTTGAAGCGAGGCATGTTGGTGGATGATCTGGCCCCGTTGGAAGTAAAGGCGTATGAATACGCACCGCCCTAGGTGACTCACGAACCGGTCATCCAGCGCATAAACCTGTATCGTCGCGGCTCTTTCCACTGTGTGGGCATGGGGGTATGGATTGCGCGCGCTTGCACAATGGCAGCCGGTCGTTCTAAGACCATAGCACGTGCCTCATCATCCCCTACAAGGCTCGATACCTTTTCCAGTCCCTTTCGTAAACCCGGTGGTCGGGTGGTCGAAGAATGCGCATCAGAAGCCAGTATATGGACAAGTCTGTGTTCAATGAGTCGTGTCGAGAAGTCCATAACTTCTTTTCCAAAGTATCCAAGGAGGCTCCCTGCTGTCATCTGAAGCAGTACGTCGGAATACACAAGGTTGTACAAAAGGCTAATATGTCTCCTGAATGTAAGGTTGCGTTCTGGGTGGCTAATGATAGGCCGTAGGCCGTAGTTTCCAAAAGCAGAGATAATGCGCATGAGTTCGATCTGAGGTAATGTTTCTGGCACCTCCAAGAGCACATACATCCCATTGTCCCCAATGGTACATATCGTTCTTGAAACGAGTCTTGCTACTAGACCTGGTTCGATTCGCACGTCAGCACCAGGCAAGATGCGAACAGGTATGGATTCTTTTCGAAGTGTCTCTTGGAGTGATGCCACACTGGCAAGGACCATGTCGCGAGTAGTGTTGTAGAGGCCGGGAATTACATGGGGGGTTGCAACGATGGTATCAATGCCCTCCTCAGCACACATGCGGCACATGCGAACTGCTTCGTCTTCGGTTGAGGGCCCATCATCGAGTCCAGGCAAGATGTGGATGTGAAGATCGATCATACGGGCAATGAAACAGATTCTTCCTCCTGGGTCTCAGACTGTATGCCGTAGTAGTGGTATCTGGAGTAATATTCTCCGACTGGCGAGAAGTCATTGAGAATTATGCCCAACAAGCGAGGGTTCCATGTCTCACACTTTTTAATGGCCTCTCGTGTTGCAGGCAGTGTGCTCAGACCCGCACGCGTCACGAGCACGATCCCATCGGTGTGGCGACTCACCACAAGCGAATCCATGACCGCGTGGACCGGAGGGGAATCAAGAAGTACGATCTCGTATCGCTGTTTGAGCTCAGCGAGTATTTCTGCCATGGCATCTGATCCAAGTAGCTCGGAAGGATTCGGTGGGATGGTGCCACATGGTATGACTTCCAGATAAGGTACTTTTGTGGATCTGATTGCAGCATTGAGGTCGAGTTCGCCTATAAGCACATCGCTCAATCCCCTTCTGTGTTGAATCCTAAAGATGTGATGGAGGGTTGGCCTGCGCAGGTCTGCCTCGATGATGAGCGTCTTTTTCCCAAGTTGAGCCATTGAAGCTGCCAGGTTCGATACGACCGTACTTTTCCCTTCAGAAGGCAAAGGGCTTGTGATCACGAGTGCATGGTTCTTGCGGCCTGCAAAGGAAAAGATGATATTTGTCCGAATGTTGCGAATCGCCTCTGCCTCGACAGACGAAGGGTCGCTTACCGTAACGAAAAGCTGATCGAGGTCGTTGTCTCGTATGGTGGTATCTGGGGCAACGACCCTAGGGAACGGGCCTAAGAAAGGGACCTTGAAAAATCGTTGGATATCCAATGGGGTGCGGATGACCTTGTCGAGGAACTCGAAAAATAGGCTCAGTGCAATGCCAATGAAAAGCCCCATAAGCCCTGCATAGGATATCTTTTTTATCTTGTTCGTTCCCATTGCCACCCTAGGGACTTCGGGTTTGTCGATGATCTTTATTGTGCTGGCCAATTCCTCACTTGGCATGGTGCCAAGCAGTCGGATGGTATTCAGCTTCTCCTGAATTTGATTGTAGATTTCCTGCCGCGCCTTGCTTTCGATCTTGAGCATTTCAAATTCTGGAATTGCACGAGCCAGGGCCTTTGTCTTTTCTTTCATAGGCTCAACCAGTGCTGATACGTCTTTATCTATGGCATCGTAATGCGCATAGAGCAACTCAAAATTCCTTACCAGTCGACGAGCCTCTGCCTTAATAGTTTTCTCCAGGTCGTTGATAAGATTCATCATCTGGACCATCTTCGGGTGTTCTGGTCCGTATTGTGTGGATTGGTTGGCGTAGTCGATCTTGAGTCGACTTAAACTATCCATCATTGTTCTAATCGAGAGGAGGGCCTCGGACGGGAAGTCCTGAGGAGGCAACGTAAGCATGATGGCAGATGGATCGTCAGAGACCTTTCTTGCAAGTTCTATAAGATTTTTTAGTTTGATCTTGATCAGCTTTACCTCATTGGGATAATTACCAAGCTCTGACAATGCCCGTGAGTCAAGTGGTAGGTCCGCCCGTTCAGGCAAGGCTTGGTCAAGCCCGTGTTCATCTGCATACTGGAGCAGTTTCAGTCGAGCATTATCCATCTCGCGTTTTGCTTCTTGGAGCTTATCTTCAATCCACTTTTGAGCCTCTTCTGAAGGGGCGAATTTTAGCTCCAGATCGAGCCGGATAAACTCTTCAAGATGGGTGTTCAAAATTCGGGTTATCTCTTTTGGATCGTTGCCTGTAAGCCTTACTTCAATGAGATTCCCTGTTGCCGGCCTCACTGAAAGTGATGTCAAGTATCCGTTTATGAGCGGTTCCAGACTGCGCTTCTTTGCGTCTTGGCCTGTGATATCCTGCGTGTCCTCCGTATTCTTCTTTCCTATTCTAAAAAAGTTTTTTATTGCCTTTCGTTGAGCCTCAGGGAAGAGACTTCCAATCCTGTATTTGAGCGTCTTACCCTTGCTGAACACATTAGGTCTTTCTTCAAGATGAAGCTTTCTGATCACACGTTCGGCAAGCAAGCGGCTCGACAACAATGCAAACTGCGTCATTGAAGATGTATCTTGGCCGCCTCCTGGTTGGTAGGGGAATCGCTGGAGTACTTCCTGAACGTCCAAGACCTTTGCCGGCTGATAACCTAACAGTACCTTTGCCGATGTGGTGTACAGTGGCACGCGGCCCGAAAGCTGCACTGCAGTAAAGATCACAGTGAGCGCAATGCAAAGCAGGACCGTCCATCTCCTCTTGAGGATAGCATGTGTATATGCGTGAAGATCTGAGAAACTTTGAGGCAGTGTTAACGGCATAACGACTTTGGACTCCTTACCCCTTCTAAAATAGACTTTCTGGGACGATGATTGTATCCTCAGGTTTGACTAGATCAGTTGGTTTGGCTGATATCTTGACCCTCTTGCCGCCTTCTTCCCGCAAGATCTTTACATACTTCATGCTGGCGGCCTTCTCTGTGAGGCTCCCTGCTGTGGTGATTGCCTTGAGCACCGTCGTGTCCTTTTGATATTTGAATTGTCCAGGGTTCTTGACCTGACCGAACACGTAGTAGTGTTGCGCTTTTGGAACATAGATCGTATCGCCATCTTGCAGTTCTATGTTCTGCACAAGATCCCCCTCCATGAGGTCAGCCAGGTTTATGGTAATAACCTCCCGTGCGTTGGGATCGTCAGGGAGTGTGGGATGATCCTTTTGCTCATTGTTCTTGGGACGCACTATAACACATTGTGTGCCCGCTTCTTCAGAGAGACCTGCTAAGGTCAATATTTCTAGCAGGGTAGTACGATGTTGAAGAGGATATTTCCCAACACCTTTTCCGCCTTGCCCTCCAACCTGTCCCAACACGTACACAGACTTACTGTTGAACTGTACGACCTGCACCGTAACCTGAGGATTGATGAGATAGCGTCCACTGAGTTTTTCAGTGATTTCCCGTTCGAGCGCTGCAACGGTCTTTCCATCGGCTTTGATGGGTCCGATCAGAAGCAGGTTGATAGTGCCATCTTGGGCGACTGTGACAGTTTGTGCCAAATCAGGATGCTGCCAGACATTCACCTCTAGGACATCTCTTGCACCGACCACGTAGTCTCCTGGTTCAGTGCGTTTTAGGTTCAACAGAAGCGTCCTCATCCTTGCCTTAAGCTCTGCGTCATAGCTGGTCTTCTGTGTATCTAACGGCACACCCTCTTTGAGTTCTGGCAAGGAAGGATACCTGGCACACTGCACGGTAAGAAGGAGGGATAGGATCGCAATTGTACCTAGTCTTTCTCGCATATAAGATCTCATCACTTCCCAGGGTCTTGCGTGTAAGGGTCGATTGTACGCACTCAACTAACTGACTATACCCATATGAATCGACTATACTATATAAATTTCTTAAAAGAAACTTTCTGCGAAGGACTGATTACCTGTTGCGCCTCACCGCTAGTCGTTGATTCTAAAAGGCGCATTGTACATGGAATTGTGTCCTCATCTCTTCAAAGTCTTGGTCATCAAGTGTAGAGTGATTAATCGTATAACCTTGAATGGCACTCAGCCTGAGCCATGGTCTCATGCTATAGATCACCTGAACAATCCCACCATACTGGTCATCGAGGCGTCTGAACTGTTTAGGATATCTAAAGTTTCTGTAAAGCAAGCTGGACCACACGAGCACATTTCTCCGGACCTTGTATTCGACTGAGGCGGTGCCCCTTGTCTCAATATAGAAAAAACCCCCTCTTTCTCTCTCCCCGGTATAGAAAAAGCTCGGTTTCGTCATGCGCTGAAAAGAAAGGTACAATGCGCATCGTTCGAATGGCCGATAGGTGACGTTTGCCCATGCGCCAGGATAACTTAATTTGATGCCAAGGTCCGTGTAGTTGATCCAATTGTATGAGCCTCTTACTTCTGCCTCAATTTTCCTCATGGCCAACAGCTCGATCCCATAGATCACGCCCTGTTCAGTGTGATCAATAGAGGGCAACGAACCCTTGTGCGGTCCATTACCGTACTCAAAGGTATGTCCAATGAGGAGGCGTGTCTTCGGTCTCACATTGTACCCGAAGACCGCAAACGTTCTGTGGTTGTCGAGGTCGTCTCTCTTGTCGATGTCTCTATGAAATGAATTGATTTCGTTGCTATAATCTAGATGCAAGGAAAAGAGGTTTTTCTTGTAGAGTACGTTTAGGCCACTCTGATAGAAATTGAGTTTTCGCCTCCTGTTTAGAACCTCTCCCTCTTCGTCTGTGGCATTGGGGATATCCTCTGTGGGCGTAGAGAATAGACCAAATATATGTTTCACATTGATCTGGACAGTGTCTCTAAGGCCCAAAAGCTGAGCCCGTGCATGAACAAAATGGTTGTTTGTATCAAAAGAGTTATTGTCTCTGTAGTAGGTAAGCACCCCTAAGTATTCAATACTGAAGGTATGTCTGCGGTAGGGCACTTCGAACATCAAGGCCGGGGCAACATCAGTAATGAAGTCCTTCTTCTCTTCTCTCTCCGCTAAAGTTATATTATTGGAGTATGTTTCCTTGATGCCTAATCCGGCCCTTACTACGACACCGCCTATAGTTATTTCTTGTTCTTCAGGATCCTTCATAGCAAAATATAGTCCCTTGAGATCCTTGGAGTAGGAAGTAAGACCATAGCGAACTGAAAGCAGAGGGGCCATTTGAGCCTGTGCGGCATCTACAGAGCCCAAAACGACCCCAATAACAAGTACAAGACAGGTACGTGGATTGACCGACATAATAGATCGTAAGCACTTGGGAGGCTTAAGGCGCCACCATACAGAGCATACCTTGTCCGTGTTGAGATTATTGATCGGCATGAAGGCCAATGTGGTTGAGTCTCCGGGGGGCACTAGATTGGATGCATGCCACAACGGTGTCGAGGTGCGCCAGGGAACAGGATCATGCTGACGCTTATAATTGCGGCCGTACTATTACTCTCCTTTGCTGTATACTACCTTGTTTTGTGGGAGCCACGCAAGGTGCGCTACAGACGCCACGACATTTCGTTTCATACCCTGCCTCGACAATTTGATGGGTTTCGGATCCTTCACTTGACCGATCTTCATTTCAAGGCTCGGGATGAAAGCAAAAAAGACGCGTTGAAGGCGCTTACACAAGAGCCGTACGACTTGTGTCTTATTACAGGAGACTTTATAGAAGACGGGGCAGCAATTGAGGCGTGTTGCGAGGCCTTGAAGGCACTCAAGCCGCTTTGTGGAACCTTTGCTGTGTTGGGCAACCACGATTACTACCGTTATTCCTATGTAGATGCGTTTCGGAATCGTGCTATCACTGACCGACCCAATTGTACGCAGGAGCTGATCGATGCCCTTTCTGCTGCAGGAATCAATGTCTTGAGAAATGAAAGCGTCGAGATTACAAAGAACGGAGCAAGAATATATCTTGTTGGGGTTGACGATGAGGTTACCTGTCATGCCGACGTATCTCTAGCACTTCATTCAGTCCCTAAGGATGAAGCTACCCTCTTGATCTTGCTTTCCCATACTCCCGATATCGTAAAGAGCTCGTCGATCGCTCAGGAGTATCTTCTTCTTGCCGGGCATACTCACGGAGGTCAGGTTGCGCTTCCTTTTTGGGGTCCCTTGGTAAACCATTCAAAACTCAAGGATGGTTTTGTTTCAGGAATGGCACGGCTTGGACATGGAGTCATCGTCGTAAGCTCGGGTGTCGGCGTCAATAGACTGTTCCCGTTTCGCTTACGATGTAGGCCTGAAATTCTTATGATTACGCTGAGATGCGAAAAAAATAAAAAAGTAGTTGACGAAGAAAAAAAACAGTGATAGATATGAAGCTAGGCTTTACAGACGGGAGTGTTTTGCTATACTGGTAAGGAGGAGTAAGGTAACCTATATCTCAAAGGAGGACCTTTGCTATGACACAATGGAGACCGTCCCCAAAACCGTGGAGACCATCCCCGAAACCCTGAGCCTTTCTCAATCTCTTGCTCACAAGCGACAGCACTAGTGTCGTAAGCGCCACACAATACGTGCGCCCAAGTAAATGGGGTGTGTACGTGGATGAACCAGAAACCGCGTACGACACCCCGCCTTTGTCTTCCGTGGCCTTGCCGCAGCACTCAGCACCATCCTACCGATGACTCCTGTGTGTCCATGGACTTCTTTCCCTCCCATCGAGGTGTGATTACGAAAGATATACAGCTGCAACACGTCAGCCACATGTGGTGCTTACTACAACCATGGTGGCTCCTTTTAATGTATTGGGCCTCCCAACGAAGTTAACGGCTTCTTCTCACACGAACAGCACGTGTTCCAGATATAGGAACCCTATCTTCAGAAGTTCGCAGTCGTCATCAGCAATCTTGGCTCGTAGCTCAGTTTGAGGACGTAGTGCATCGAGGAATCGGGAACCTAAGATGAATTCACAGAACACGTCGAGATTATAGCACGCGACAATAATGTGCTGGATCTGACGTTTCTCGAGCCGTGGCGTACGATTCTTTTTACGTGCATGCCACAAGAGTCTGAGCATCCTGCTGCTCATCTCAAGATACGTAACGAGCTCCTGAGAGTGTATCCATTGCTCAATAGTTATTTCACGATCCTGTGTGAGGCCGTGACACGTAGGAGCATCGAGAAAGAAAAAGAATTCCTCCTCGGTCTTGCTCTCACAGGATGGTCGCGTCGTTGCCCTGCCGAGTGGGTACAGTCTGCACGCGGTTGGCCTGTCTTCATAGATTGAACATCCTTGTGGCTGAACAAAAGGACAGGTCTGTTCCTCCCCGTCCTGCATGCGTAATGAAATGACGGGAAAACCCGAAGCTGGATCGATGCGAAATAAGGTGTATCGAGCGAGGAAGGAATCGGAGTCAATGCCAATCCGATTTTTCATCCGGAGTACATCGTACGGTGAAAGCACAAGATCCTTTTTGCTACAGCATGATGTAAAGCATGGCAGCTCATTGTGACAGGCGAAGCGAAACGTATCCTCTCTCCGGAGTCGGTGTGGCACATTGTGCAACGACTCGATAATCATGTGGATTCGACCATCTCTCAGCCTTGTGGCCGGATATGTATCATGAATCTGTTGTTTTGGGTGTAGACCCAAGCCTCAGCAGTCATAAGGACTCGTAGAGGCTCCATTCAAGGACTGGCATTAGCCTACACCGCGCGAGGGGTCCGTAGGTGCTGCACTGAACTCTGCTTTGCCTTTATCTTTTAAAAAGCACAGATCTCTTGATGTAGTGCGTACCTGAGAATCCTCAGATCCCGCTTCAAAAGAAACATATACTAACCTCTTCAAGGCTGTCTAGATTGTACGGTGTCTGCCCTGGGAGATGAATCGAGAAGTCGTTTAAGAAAGCAGACAACACGACGGATGCCAATGGCTGGTTTGGAACCGATGCCTGAAAGGAAACGGCCGGGTGAAAGCAGCTTGTGATCGAAGAGCTCTGTAGCTCCCATGGTTACTAGCTGTGCTGCAATCATCCCGAGTGCTGGCGATGTGTGGATGCCGTGCCCACCCTGACCTGCAAGCCAGAAGAATCCATTGAGCCGCGGATCATAGCCTACAATAGGTACACAGTCAGGCGTGCGTGTACGCAATCCTGCCCAGGATCGAATGATCCGCTCTGGCGCGATCGCAGGCGTATAGCGTGAAAGAAGATCAGCTGTTTGTGCGATGCGAAGCTCGTCGGTGCTCACGTCGCATGGCTCCATGGGGTCTTGGTCCATAGGGCTCGCAAGTAATGCACCGGATTCGGGCCGAAAATAGAAGTGAAGAGAATAATGGTGGGTCATAGGCCAGTCGCCTATCAGCGATCCTGATCGAGGCCTGCATAGGACAAGGTGGCGGCGGTAAGCCGTAAGCGGTAAAGACCGGATGCCTGCGCAGCCTGCGATGTGATTTGCCCAAGCTCCAGCAGCGTTGATCACCATTCGACATCGTATGGTAGTTTCACTGGTGACGACACTGTGGACCGACCTATTGCGGAAGTTAATAGCGGTGACTTCATTGCGAAAACAAATACGGGCCCCACGCTTTTGTGCTCCGTGCAGATAGCCCCACAGCAAGGCGTGCACATCTAGAAGGCCATCCTCTGGGAAGAATATCCCGCTGTCAATGAATCTGTGATCTAGGGCTGGGACCTTTTCTGCAGCTTCTGATGGGCTGAGTTTGCGAGAGCCGAGCCCGAGTCTCTTTGCCAATGTACAATAAAGACGAAACAGGTGCCAACGCCGCCCCATACCGACTACGAGTGATCCATTCTGTTTGAGAAGAGGAACCTCTGAAAATCCTTCTGGTGGTGATGTAAGAAACGGAGTGCTCATGACACTGAGTACCATAAAAACTTCATGGGTACTGATTCTCACGAGTGCTGCTGCACTACGGCCGGTGGCGTGATAGCCTGCGGTTTCTTCTTTCTCTAGGATGATGATGTCGCCAAGGCCTTGGTTGGCAAGAAAGTAGGCAACCGACGCACCCGCAATCCCGGCCCCGATAATGCAGACCTCTGCGCTTTTCATATGCTGCCCTTTCTGTAGTGGGCACCTGTAGCTTCGCAGAAAAGGATAGCAATTCAGTATCCGGACATCTCAGGGAAAAAACAAGGATGGTAGGGTAAGTACCCTAAGTTTATTTCTTACGGTAGACGGCAACGTTCAACGCCGAGGTCGGTTAATGCGGCGAACCTCTAAGGACTTTCCTGGACCGGGAGCAGCTAGGATGCTATTATAAGTACTTTGGATTTTATGCTACCCAAAGGAAAAAGGTACTAGCTCCATCCATGGATTGGCCTTGTATTGAGATACAAGGAGCCCGAGAACACAACCTCAAGGGTCTTGATCTTTCGATTCCCCTTTATCGTTTGACCGTAATCACAGGGGTCAGTGGCTCGGGCAAATCATCCTTGGCCTTTGATACCCTGTATGCAGAAGGGCAGCGGCGGTACATAGAGAGCTTTTCTGCGTATGCACGACAATTTCTCGAACGCATGGACAGACCCCAGGTGGATCACATCGAAGGGATTCCTCCTGCCATTGCAATAAGTCAAGTCAACCCTATCAAGAGTGCCAGGTCAACGGTAGCTACGGTAACAGAACTGGCCGAGTACACAAAACTACTGTTTTCAAAAATAGCAGATCTGTTCTGTAGACAGTGCGGTCGGCTAGTGAAAAAGGATACCCCTCCACAGATAGCGAGAGAGCTTCTCGATCACGCAGTAGGCAGGAAACTCGTGATTACCTTTGGAATACGGTATACGGGATCGCTCCCCCCTGGAGAAATCGAGGCGTGGCTACGCAGCTCTGGTTATTTCCGGATCTACCACACCAGAGAGATCGTCGAGATATCTGAGACACTTCTACGAGAAGTACTTCCAGGTAAACTTTATGTTGTCCAGGATCGGCTCGTGCTCAATGACCAATCTGTCAGAAGACTCGTGGACTCGCTTGAGACGGCCTTCAGTATGGGTAGGGGATCGCTCACTGTGATCGTGGACCCAGGGAGCGATGCTGAGGCATGGTACCCGTATAGCACTGGCTTTCATTGCTCCTGGTGTGACATCTCCTACCGTGAACCAGTTCCCAACCTCTTTTCGTTCAATACCCCGCTTGGTGCCTGTGATACGTGTCATGGTTTTGGTCGCACTATTGGTGTCGATATGGATCTCGTTGTCCCTGATAAATCGTTATCGATCGAACAGGGTGCGATCAAGCCCTGGAATACGGCCGCGTTCCGGGAAGGGTATTATGACCTACTCAAGTTTTGCAAGAAACATGGCATACCACTACACGTTCCGTTTAACGAGCTTTCTCCACAGAACCGAGAGCTCATTGTGGAGGGGTGTCAAGAGTTTTACGGGATCAAAGGTTTCTTCCAATGGTTGGAAGGAAAGACCTATAAGATGCATATCAGGGTGCTCCTTTCGAGATATAGAAGTTATGAGACTTGCAAGGACTGCAATGGAACACGGTTTCGGCCTGACGTACTTCAGTATCGCATTGCAGGGAAGCACATTGCTGACATCTATGCGATGAGCATTGAAGAGGCCTCGCGCTTCTTTTCATCGCTTTCACTTTCGGATGTTCATCAGGAGATCGCAGGGCCTGTGCTTGCCGAGATTCAATCACGGCTACGTTATCTCTGCGATGTGGGGCTGGGCTATCTGTCGCTCAACCGCCAATCCCGCACGCTCTCGGGTGGTGAGGTGGAACGCGCCCACTTGACCACTGCCCTAGGTTCCTCATTGGTAAACACCCTTTACGTCCTTGACGAGCCGAGCATCGGCCTTCACGCAAGGGACACGGCCAGACTGATACGGATCCTCAAGGAAATTCGTGATCGGATGAATACTGTGGTGGTTGTCGAGCACGATCCTGCAATCATCGCTTCAGCAGACCATGTGATCGATCTTGGACCACTGGCAGGTCATAAAGGGGGTCATAAGGTTTTTGCTGGTCCGCCGGAGGCACTTGCTGCGTGCAGTGCGTCGTTGACCGGCCAGTATATCAGTGGTCAAAGGCGTACGTTGCCGCGTCCTTCAAAAGAATATCACCAGGCTGACCAATGGATTACTGTCATAGGTGCGAGTGAACATAACCTCAAGGATATCGATGTTGCCATACCCCTTAGACGTTTCGTCTGTATTACGGGGGTATCGGGCTCGGGCAAGTCGACCTTTCTTGTAGAGATCCTCTACAAAGGAATGTGTGCCGCCTTGGGGAAAGGCACTGAGAAGCCAGGAAGATTCAAAGAAATTCGTGGGACCGAGTTTATCAAGGATGTACTACTGGTCGATCACGGATCGGTAGGGTCTACGCCTCGTTCGAATCCCGTTACCTATATAAAGGTGTTCGATTGGATTCGGGCGCTGTTTGCCGATACCACCCTCGCTCGGTTGAGAGGATATACCGCCGGCACATTCTCTTTTAACGCAGGTAATGGTCGTTGTGAAACCTGTCAGGGAGAAGGCTATGAAAAGGTCGAGATGCAGTTTCTTTCCGATGTATTTGTCACATGTCCTCAGTGTCAGGGAACTCGCTACAAGAAAGAGGTGCGAGAGGTCATCTACCAAGGCAAAGGGATCCATGAAGTACTAGATATGACCGTCGAGACGGCGTGCGCATTTTTTGCGGACAAGCCAAAGATCGCCGAACCTCTAAGGCTCATGAAGAATATCGGCCTCGGGTACCTGAGGTTAGGACAGCCACTCAATACGCTTTCAGGAGGGGAATCGCAGAGAATAAAGCTTGCAGCCTCAATCTTGAGATCACGGACATCCGGCACACTTTTCCTCTTTGATGAGCCCACTACTGGTCTGCACTATTATGAGATTGGATTTCTGCTGGCGACATTCAACGCATTGCTGGAAAAAGGCCATTCCATCGTTGTCATCGAACACAGCCTCGAAGTGATACGACATGCTGACTACATCATCGACCTTGGTCCAGAGGGTGGAGAGGCCGGAGGTCGTGTCGTGGCAATCGGGCCTCCTGAGGCAATTATGGCTCAGTCTGAGGTTTCACACACCGGCCGGGCTTTGCGCTCTTATCAGAAATCCCCCGTTGCACTGCTGGAGGCGTCTGCTCCCCAGGAAGACACTTGTTCGGAGAAGAAGACACGTTTCGAGCCTGCCCATGATTCCATAGTTGTTAAAGGTGCCAGGGAACACAATCTCAAAAACATACACCTGATCATCCCTCGTGACAAAATTGTCGTGATTACTGGGCCGAGTGGGTCGGGAAAATCGACACTCGCCTTTGATATCCTCTTTGCAGAAGGACAGCGCCGGTTTCTCGAGAGCCTTTCCGCCTACGCACGTCAATACATTCAGCCATTGCCCAAGCCTGACGTAGATCAGCTTTTAGGCATACCTCCCACTGTGGCCATCGAACAGCGACTCTCAAGGGCAGGTAGACGATCCACTGTAGCAACGATGACAGAGATCTACCACTACCTGAGATTACTGTTTGCAAAGATTGGAACGCCTTATTGTCCAGGCTGCGGCAAGAAGCTCGGGGTCAACACTACTGAATCGATTCTACGGGATGTGACCAGGCATTACAAAGACGGCACTATTCTTTTGCTTGCACCCATTGTTCGAGGCAAGAAAGGACATCACCGCGAAATCTTCCGAAAGCTCGAGCGATTCGGTTACTCCCGTGTGCGACTGGATGGAGAAGTCCTGCTCATACGGAATATTTTTGCCATAGACAGGTACAAAGAGCACGATATCGATGTAGTGGTGGCAGAGATCGATGTGAAGAAAGGTAGGAGCTCATTTCTTTTCGAGCGGCTTGAAGAAGCATTAAGGATCGGCAAAGGAGACATAGGAGTAATCACCAAAGGAGGGCAAGAGCGATTCTACAGCAAGCGACTGTTCTGCAGTGGATGCGGGATAGGCATACCAACACCTGATCCGCGTTTTTTCTCGTTCAACAGCAAGTACGGGGCATGCCCTCATTGTGACGGCCTGGGAATACTAGGTCTTGGCGACTCTAGCATCGGAGACAGTGACAGTGGCCACCCCTATCAGACCTGTCCTGAATGCAACGGGGCGAGACTGCACCCAAAAGCACTCCATATCAAGATACAAGGGAAAAATATCGCTGAACTCACTGAGTGTTTGCCGTCTGAACTTTCTGCGTTCCTTGGGGCACTCAGACTTGGAGAAAGAGAGCTTAAGATCTCGGAGCCTATTTTCAAGGAGCTACGAGAACGAGTTGACCTTATGGAGAGCATCGGGCTCTCGTACCTTACGTTGAACCGGAGTGCAGACACCTTGTCGCTTGGGGAGTTACGGAGGATTCGTCTTGTGGCCCAGCTGGCGGCACGCATGAGAGGCCTGTGCTATATCCTTGATGAACCTACCATAGGGTTACATCCTCGCGACAATGCACGGCTGTTGGCAATCCTGAGAATGCTGCGCGATAAGGGTAATTCAATCCTTGTGGTAGAGCATGATGAAGAAACCATCTTAAGCTCAGATTATATCATAGACTTAGGGCCAGGCGCTGGGATGCATGGAGGAGAGGTCATTGCAACAGGGTCTCCAGGAGAACTCCGTATGTGCGAGAGCTCTTCTACAAGTGCCTATGTGCTCCGTAGGAAGGCAAGTCGTGCTATTGCATCGAGGCGGTCGCTTGACTCCGTCTCGTATGGCAAGGTGTTGGGTGCGAGGGAAAACAATTTGAAACATATCGATGTCTCCTTTCCACTACGAAGACTTAGTGTAGTGACCGGTGTTTCAGGATCGGGCAAGAGCACGTTGGTTCGTCAGATCTTGTTTCAGGCCCTACGGAGGAAGCTCTATGGGGCTAACTGCGTTCCAGGCAGACACAAGAAGCTCGAAGGCTGGGAAGGGGTACGGCGCGTCTGCGAGGTTGACTCCTCTCGATTGGGCAAGACACCCAGGTCGATACCGGTCACCTATGTGGGGGTATTTGACGAAATACGGCGTCTTTATGCGCTGCTACCAGACGCTCGTGCCAAAGGATACAAAGCAGGGAGGTTCTCGTTCAATCTCAGAGAAGGCCAATGTCCCAAGTGCACCGGACAGGGGCAGCTTAAGATGGAGATGAGCTTTCTTCCTGACGTATTTATCCAATGCGATGAATGCAATGGTCAGCGGTACAACGAAGAGACCCTTTCTGTGTTGTTCAAAGGAGCGTCCATTGCCGACATCCTCAAGATGACAGTCTCAGAGGCATATGAGTTCTTCAGAGATTATCCCGGCATCGCACGAGGGCTGGCAGCCTTGAAAGATGTCGGTCTTGGATATCTTCAGCTTGGTCAGCCTAGCAACACACTGTCAGGAGGAGAATCCCAACGACTGAAGCTTGCAGAAGAATTGAGCAAGGCAACAGCAAGGGATACTGTCTACATTCTCGATGAGCCGACGACAGGACTCCATATCGCTGATGTCCTGCCGCTTATGGAGGTCTTGCACAGGCTGGTAGATCTTGGAAATACCGTGATCATCATAGAACACAATATGGAAGTGATCCGGCAGGCTGACTACATCCTTGATTTGGGGCCTGAAGGAGGTAGCCAAGGCGGCGAGGTCGTAGCAGCAGGCCCTCCAGCGCAGCTCATCAAGGATGGGATACGTTCACATACACTCACCTATCTGAGAAACTACCTTCAGTGATCAACGTACGGTCTTGGATGGGAGGTTCGATGTGTACTGTTTGCCATGCTTCGGTGGGTGCAATTCACTGCCGATCGTGAAGTGTGCATGTATTGCCTTGCCCCCATGGATGCTGCCTGAACGTTTGGAATTCGTAAAGATGTGTTTTGTGTCTCGTGAGATGGTGAAGAACGTTACGAAGATGCGACTGCGGTGTGATGCAAGGAGGAATTATGCAGGATCGGGCATTCAAGGAGGATATGGATCGATTGTTTATGCCGCGAAGCGTTGCCCTGATCGGTGCAACCAACAACCTTTCCAAGTGGGGAGGTATGATTTTAGCCAATATTATTAGCAACAAATACAAGGGAAAGGTCTATCCAGTCAACCTGAGAGACCGCACTGTCTTAGGACTTCAGGCCTATCCGAGTATTCTCGAAGTCCCTGAGACTGTGGATCTTGCCTGTATCGTAACCCCTGCTGCCACGGTAGCACCCATCCTGAGCGAGTGTGGACGCAAAGGTGTTCGGACAGTCTTGGTCATTAGTTCTGATTTTTCTGAGACCGGTCACGATGGCAGACAAAGAGAGGAACTCCTCAAGCAGGAAGCTGCTCGGTGTCATGTGCGATTGATCGGTCCCAATTCTATGGGGATCTTCAGTGCACCCAAGTCCTTGGTCTGCATGATGGCCCTTATGAGGCCGCGAGTAGGCGATATTAGCTTTGTCTCGCAAAGTGGCAACATCGGTGTGCAGATGATGGGCTGGGCTAAGAGTCTTGCTACGGGATTTCGACACTTTGTCTCAAGTGGCAACGAGGCCATGACGACGTGCGCTGACTACGTGGAATATTTTGGCCATGATCCACAGTGCCGTCTCATCATGGTATACCTGGAAAGTCTCAAAGGGACCCCTGATTTTGTACAGAGAACGCGTACGATTGCTGCCAAGAAACCCGTTGTCGTATTCAAAGGGGGCAAGACGCCCGCAGGTCAGAGGGCGGCAGCATCGCATACGGGTGCCTTGGCTGGGACTTCAGCGATCTTTGACGCTGCCTTTCGCCAGGCAGGCCTCATTCAAGTAAGGACCACAGAGGCATTTATTGACTGTGCCCGGGTCCTTGGCCGTCTGCCTGTTCCAAAAGGCAATCGCGTAGGGATTATTACTCGTGGGGGTGGGTGGGGAGTGATTACCACAGACGCGTGCGAAGAGCATGGACTGACAGTAGCGACCCTTGAGTCAAGAACGATCGAGGCCTTGGATGCCATCCTGCCGCCTTATTGGAGCAGAGGCAATCCTGTGGACCTCGTGGCTGTTCCTGATATCGGTGTGTACCTCACATGTGCACAGATACTCGCACGAGATAGACATGTGGATGGCGTGATAGCGCTAGGGTCCCTTCCTGAACGCATTGTGACATTTTTGAGAAGACCTTCCCTGAGAAAAGCGACTGGAATGGATGATGTAGCCATTGAAGAAGCAGAAACAGCAGTGCTCAGGGCTGCTGAGGAGGTCGTAGAGGGCCTGATCGAGCTCATGAAAGAATCGGGTAAGCCTATCGTCATGGTGGGTGGGAGACGTCTGACGCCAAGGATAACGGCACGCATGGAAAGTGAGGGCGTGCACTTCTATCCAACGCCGGAGAGGGCTGTACGCGTCATGGCTCGTCTCATGGAGTATGGCGCCTTCAAGAGGCGATACGAGGAGGCGGATTGACAGATATGCAGGGTTTGCAAAGGCTCGGGCAAGGTGGCGATCTCCCAGTGAGGCTGTTTGCTTTTCTCTATGGTTTCTATTATAGTAACATTGATCGGAGTAAAGAGCCCCGCCCAGCAGGCCTTGCGGTTCAATGACAAAGCGCAATTGAAGTAGCATCAAAACACTGGGATCCGTCGAGGGTCCTAGTGTTTTTGTTTTTTGTACAAGAAGTATGGGAGGAGACGTACACAGCAAGGGAAAGGAGAAATTGGTGATGTCGCGCAATCTTTATGTCGGCAATCTTTCTTTTAGCGTAAACGAAGACGAACTCCGGGAGCTGTTCGAAGGTGTGGGTGCGGTCAGCAGTGTGAAAGTCATTCACGACCCGCATTCGGGCCGATCAAAAGGGTTTGGCTTCGTGGAAATGGTTGAAGACGAGGGTGCCACCCAGGCAATCGAAAAGCTCAATGGGCACTCATTTAAAGGCAGGGAGATCGTTGTGGACCATGCACGGCCGAAAAAAGACCGACCAGACAGAAGTACGAGAGGAGCGGGCAGACGATATTGAGAGGAGCTAGGGACACATGTGATAGTCGCTACTATTTGGTCTTGCTCATCCTGCTATCCTCGATCTACCTCTATATTGTGCTTGATGCGTAGGTGTTTCTGAGAGAAGCTTGAAAGTCCTCCTTATCAATCCACCACATCTTCATATGTTTTCGAGGGGTCAGCCACGCTACTATGCGGAAGAGCAGGCGTTGTTGCCACCGCTTGGCCTCCTTTGCCTCGCAGCATACATCCTGGAACATACACGGCATGCGGTATCTGTACTTGATATGCCTGTAATGAAAATGGACCAAGCTGGACTCGAGCAGTATCTCTCAAAGGCAAGGCCTGATATTGTCGGCATAAGCTGCTTGACCAACACCCTTTACGATGCTTTGGAGACCGCTCGTACTGTCAAGAAGGTCATGCCGTCAACGCCGGTCGTAGTCGGAGGCCATCATACCCAGCTTTACCCAAAAGAGACAATCCGTCAGGAGCCTGTGGATGCGATCGTGCTGGGCGCTGGGGAAGTCCCATTCACGCGATTGCTTCAGCGATTTGAGGAAACAGGTCACCTGCAGAGGCTTCCGGGCGTTATTACCAAACACGCTGCCCTCCACGACGACCTCTCTTCTGAGATTCAATGTATCGATGATCCTGATTCGCTGCCATTTCCTGCGCGTCATCTTACTCCTTACCGTAACTATTACTCTGCTACGAGTATCTCGCCGCCGACCACAGTGGTTATTACGAGCTACGGTTGTCCGTTCCGTTGTATTTTCTGCAATACCAGCAGGGTGCAGAAGATCGTGGCAAAAAGCCCCTTGAGAGTTGTTGACGAACTTTCCAATTGCGTTTCCTTAGGTATACGGGAATTTACCATCCAAGACGAAAATTTTGCAGTGCACCGCTCCAGGGTCCTTGCCATCGCTCAAGAGATCCTGCGAAGGAAGATGGACATTGTGTGGAGTTTCAAGTCGAGGGTGGACCTTGTGGACAGTGAAATGCTGCGGATGGTGAGACGGGCCGGGTGCGATAGTATTCATTTCGGCGTGGAGTCAGGTGACCCTGAGGTCCTCATGCGGATTCGTAAGGATATTACCCCTGACCAGGTACGGCATGCCTTTCGGCTTGCCCGAAACGAGGGCCTGCAGATCACCGCTGCGTTCATGATCGGATTTCCTGGTGAAGACCGTGCGCGCGTACTGAAGACCATAGACTTTGCACTGGAACTGGATCCGAATTATGTGCAATTTGCCATTACAATTCCCCTTCCTGGGACAGAACTGTATCGGATGGCGTTCGAGAAGGGGCTGTTTACGCACGACTACTGGAAGGAATTTGCAGAGCATCCCAGACCAGATTTCCAGCCGCCTGGCTGGTACGAGTACTTTACGCAGGAAGAACTCGAGGAACTTCTCGATACCGCTTACCGAAGATTTTATTTGAGGCCGAGTTACATATGGCGGCGCATAAAGAGCCTTCACAACGTATCGGAGCTCAAGAGGAATCTGAGGATAGGAACGCGGATCCTGCTGAGGAGGTAGGGGCACGGTGAGGATCCTTCTTGTGAGACCTCCGGTACGAACACCTCTTACGATTATTCCGCCGCTTGGCTTGGGATTCATTGCTGCAGCACTTGCACGGCGCGGGAATGACGTGCAGATCTTCGACGGGGCAAGAAGGCAGGGAGGTGTTCCAGCCGTCCGTTCTGCAATCGCTTCCTTTTCTCCCGATGTTGTGGGTATCAGTCTCATGACCACTGATCTGCCGGTCGCCCGTGATCTTATACAGAGTCTCTCTGCTCGATATTCCCCTCCTGTGATAGTTATCGGTGGCCCTCACGTGTCTGCCCTACCTGAGCATTCATTTCTTACCCTAGGCCCTGATTATGCCATCGCAGGCGAGGCAGAGGAGGCGATGCCAGCCCTTGTGGATGCGCTCGAGTCGGGTCGCACTCCAGATCTTGATCAGGTACCTGGCCTGGTGTATCGGACAGCCAAGGGCACGCTAGCGATGCATGAGCCTCGTGTCATCGAGGACCTCGATTTTCTAGGTCCGCCTGCATGGGACCTGCTCGAACCAGAGTGTTATCCTCGGGCACCGCTGGCAGGATTTGCCCGGCGTTTTCCAACGGCTCCTCTGGTACTGACACGAGGGTGTCCATGGCGGTGTCGGTTTTGCAGTGCACATGCAGTACACCATCGTAGGGTGCGGCGTAGAAGTATCTCCGGAATTCTCGAAGAGATCATGGCCCTCCGGGAGCGACATGGGATAAAAGAGTTTCACTTTATCGATGATAACTTTGCCCAAAGCAAACAGTTTACCTTGGAATTTTGCAAGGCCTTGGCCAGCGTTCGACCGAGGTTGCTGTGGTGCGTTCCGCAGGGCATACGGCTGGACTCCATCGACGAGGAGGTGGCGCAGGCGCTGGTTGAAGCAGGGTGTTATCGTGTGTTAGCAGGACTCGAATCAGGTTCTCCTCGAATCCTTGAACGGATGGAGAAGGGGATTTCTCTCCACGAGGCTGCTGAGAAATTGCGGATATTGAAAAAGGCAGGACTAAAGATCGGGGCAAACTTTATCATTGGATACCCGGGTGAGCGGCCCGAGGACGTGGAATGCTCGATCTCTTGGTCATGCACGCTGCCTCTTGACTATTGCAGCTTTACTGCGTTTGTTCCATACCCTGGTTCAGAGGCGTTTGACGAGCTCCTCGGCCAAGGCAAGGTCTCGCTTGACGATCTTCCCAATGCCGATATGTACATTGTAGAACGCTCGTATTCTGAGTTCCTTACACATCGAGACATAAAGCGTTACAGACTCAAAGCCTATCTTCGCTTCTTTTTGAGGGCACGACCGATGCTGCACTTCCTCACCGAAGTTCGGTCAGTAGGCCACCTCAAGATGATCCTGCGAAGGGTTCGCATCCACGCGACACATCTTGCTGGCTAGATGCTGGCCTGCGAATATGGACAGACTGTAGAGAGGATTTTCAGCGTTTCACTGGCTGGATCCCATCGAAGAGATCGAACCGAGCGATTCCCCGTTTTTGAAGTAAGAACTTCAATACCGTAACAAGGGTGCCCTGCCCATATCGGAGTGCGTCCCAAAAGCCAACAGAAGAGGAGTCTTCCTGGTATCTGGTCGGCACCGAGATCTCTGCAAACCGAAAACCCGCGTAGATTGCCTGGACGATAATCTCTGTGTCAAAAAGAAAGCCGTTACTGTTTCTCTTGAAGGGGATTGCCTCGAGCAGCTCCCTGCAATAGGCACGAAAACCTGTATGGTATTCAGAGAGGGCCAATCCAAAGACATAATTCTCTATGCTGGTCAAAAAGCGGTTGCTGATGTACTTGTAGAATGGCATGCCCCCTTTGAGGGCGGCTCTTCCTCTCATTCGAGAACCTAGGACTGCGTCTGCTTCCTTGTTGCAGATGGGGGCCACAAGGTCTGGTATGAGGGTGGGATCGTACTGATAGTCAGGGTGAAGCATGACGACAATATCGGCATTGTTCCGTAACGCATACTCATAGCAGGTCTTCTGGTTGCCACCATATCCCCTGTTTTCAGGATGAACAATGATCCTGATGCCAAGTCTTCTTGCTACAGCAACGGTATCATCGTGACTGGCATCGTCAACGAGTAAAACATCGTGGACAAACGAGTGAGGGATGTCGCGGTAGGTCTTCTCGAGTGTTTTTGCTGCATTGTAGGCAGGAAGTACCACAAGGATCTTTTTCATGCGTCGGTGTTCCCAGGAAGAAAATTTTTTCCAAATGCCCTCCAGGCAAGCTTCAAGTATCTGAGTGCTTGTATTCCAGATCGGATACGGCTTGCAGTCCGAAGAAGATAGCGAGGCCTCAAATAGAACTGAAGTAGGGCCTGCCTTCTCATCTTCTCCATTTCGTGTTTCTTGAGATGAAATGTATCAAAAGCCGGTGCAGCTTGGCTTTGTGCTGGGAGTCCATCAAGGAGGCCATGGGTAGCAACAAAATCATAGAGTTCTGTGCCTGGATAGGGATACGCAAAATAGTATTCCACCAGGTCACTGTCGAGCTGACGGGAAAAGTAGAATGTTTGCCGGAGGGTTTCACGCGTTTCCCAAGGGAGACCGAGTACAAAATAAGCATAGGAGAGAATACCGTAGGTTCTGCAGAGACGGACGGCCTCTTTGGCTTGTTCGAGGGTGATCTCCTTGTGTAGCTTGGAGAGGATTTCCGGCGATCCGCTTTCCACGCCGAGACTTATTCCCCAGCATCCTGCTTTTTTCATCCATGTGAGCACAGGTGCAGTTAGTGTATCTACACGGCTGGCGCACACCCACTGAATGTTCAGTCGCTGTTCGATGATGGCACGACACACGGCTGTGGTCCATGCTGCATCCAGTGTAAAGGTATCCGAGCGAAAGAAAAAGTTCCTTATGTCAAAGGTACTGATGCACTCCCTTATTTCTTCTATGATGTTTTCTGGAGATCTCACCCGATGACGCGAGCCAGAGACGGTCCTTGTCAGACAGAACATACATCGGTAGGGACAGCCCCTGCTGGCTTGTATGGTAGCTTGAGGCTCTGCAGTATCAGCCCTCACGTAGAGCTCGTTGCACAACAAATGCCTTGCTGGAAACGGAAGGTCATCGAGATGTTGGATAAAGGGGCGATCAGGAGTGCGCTTGATGGCCCCATGTGCACGATAGGAGAGTCCTTTGATGGATGAGTATGGTCTGCCCAAGGCGACTTCGAGTACCGTGTATTCCGGTTCTCCCCGCACTGCAAGGTCGAGATCAGGAAAACGAGTGAGCGTCTCCT
>FWPU01001754.1_pt1 | contig 32474 bp, 26 predicted proteins | sample 2228361 | NCBI WGS metagenome assembly FWPU01 (sample SAMEA103939777, study PRJEB20133) | metagenome
GGTTCTTGAGCTCATGTCGATTCCTTTCTCATTCAAGAGCGGCCAAAACCGCGCCCGGAAAACTCCGCCTTTCGCACAGGCGAGATATATAGTAGATAAGGACACAAAGGCAAACCAGGCTGAGGGAACCCAGGCTGCAGGAACCCTCCCGGATCTGTTCGCCCCTTCTTTCCAGAAAAAAAGAAAGGCAGACACCATGCAGAACCCCGTCCTACACCCTCTTCTGGCCGAACAAAAAATATTCCTCTCCGCGGGCGTCTACGATGTCCTGAGCGCCCGGATCGCGGAGCAGGCCGGGTTTTCAGCCGTTGTGCTCACAGGCTTCGGTGCCTCCGCAGCCTATCTCGGAGAGCCGGACTTCGGCCTGCTCACCCAGACCGAGATCCTGGACATCGCCCGCCGGATCTGCCGGGCAGTCAGGATCCCGGTCATCGTCGACGGCGACACCGGCTACGGCAGCGCGCTCAATGTCATCCGCATGGTCCGGGAGCTTGTGGCCATGGGCGCCAGGGGGATCATCCTCGAGGACCAGACCTGGCCCAAGCGGTGCGGACACATGCGCGGCAAGAGCGTCGTGCCCCTCGCGGAGCACGCCCAGAAGCTCCGAGCGGCAAAAGAGGCCCGGGGCGGGGCGCAGTTCCTCGTCGTCGGACGCACCGATGCGCGCGGCCCTCTTGGGCTCGAGGAAGCGATCCGCCGGGGGCGCGCCTACCACCGCCGGGGGCGCGCCTACCACGAAGCCGGAGCGGACCTCATCTTCATCGAGGCTCCTGAAACCGTGGACGAGCTGCGAACCATCGCTTCGGAGGTGAAGGCGCCTCTGGTCGTCAACATGATCGAGGGCGGCAAGACGCCCCTCCTCCCTCTGGATGCTCTGCACGAGATGGGGTTCGTGAACGTGGGGTACGTGCTGACGGGCTTGTTTGCCGCGGCCAAGGCCCTGGAGCAGGCTTATCGGCACCTGCTCGCCCACGGCACTTCCCAAGGGCTTGAAAGAAGTCTGATGTCCTTCGAGGAATTTACCGCCCTGGTCGGCATCGAGGAAGCCTACGCGCTGGACGAGAGATACCGGGCGCCCGCAATCTGATCCGGTCAGGTCAGTCGCAGTCCTGCGGGCAGTTGCACTTGTTTTCGGGCGCCAGGCACGCCCCATCACCGCAGCGGGTGCAATAACCCGAGTCCTCGCCCGATCCTCCCGTGGGAGCAAAACAGATCTGAAAATTCGGCTCGGGCTTGTCGAGTCCGATCTTGATCAGTCCTTCGCAGCAGGCAGGAGCGCCGGGATAGTCGAGAACGGCGCCTCCCTCTTCGACGCAAGGAATGGGAGGGATCGAATAGAGCGAATACCCGTCGAGAGGCGGAAGACCCCCAACCGCCTTGCGGGGAAGGCCAAACCTCTCGAGAAGGGTCGGTGCGATGTCTCTCCTGTCCCCGCTCCTCACGACCCCGGGATCGTTCGTGGCCAGAGGCGTGAAAGGCGCGTTTCTGTGATTCCACTTGCCTTCGTCGAATCCGTGGTCCGAGACCACGTACAGAAAAGTCTTTTCATAGATCCCCAGCTCCCTCAGCTTGTCCACGATCCTGCCGAGCCAATCGTCCAGGACAACAAGGGATGCAGAATACAGGGGGCAGTTCTCTCCGCACACGTGCCCGATGTCGTCGGGCTGAGCGAAATGAATGAGCGCAAACAGTCTTTCGTCCCTGTATTGCTCGATCAAAGACAGAGCCTTCTCGCCCACCATCGGCTCCAAGAAAAGCCCGTTCTGGAAGAAGTCGATATTCTCTTTGGTCCTGCAGTACGGTTGGGACGCCTCGTCGTCCGTCCCCGAGCAGGCGCCGCCTGTATTGCCGAACTTGCCCGCGAGAAAAATCGTCCGGAGGTTCTCGGGGCCGTAAAAAGCCTGAACCTTCTCGAAAATCGAATACCCTTCCGGCAGGGCCCGGTAGATCTTGTTGCTCACGATCCCCGTGACCTCGGCATCGTAGCCGGAAAGGATCTGGGCCCAGCCCGGCTTGGTGGCGGTAAAACCGTTCGTGGTCGTGTTGTTCCAGAAGACGCCTCCTGACACTTCCGCGATGTTGGGCAGGCCTTCCGCGCACTCCGGAATTTCACGGTTGAGGCACTCGTAGAAACGATCCCTCTGCACCCCGTCCCACCCGACTACAATCACGTTGAAATCGCCCTGCTGGCATGGCGGATCTTCGCTGTCCGTGAAGCCGTCGCAGTCGTTGTCCTGACCGTCCGAGCAGGAGGGGTCTCCGTAAGGGCCTTCCTGGCCCTCGAAGTTCACGGACGCGCTTCGATCGTCGCAATCCACTATCGTCCCGCAATCCGCTTTCGAAAAAAATCCGTCGCCGTCCCTGTCCGGACACGAAGGCTCGCCAGGGCCTCCCTCGTCTCCGCAGGCCGCCAGAGAAGCCAGGAGGCAAAACCCGGCCAAGAGACAGATTGCAATGCGACCGTCTTGCATTTCTAATGCTCCGCGCCGCACCGGCTCCAGAGGAGATACACCCGGCCGTCGTACGTACTCGATGCGATAACATCATCCCTGCCGTCCTCGGTGATATCCGCGATTTCCAGCCCCACGATCCCGTCCCCGGTTCCAGGCTTCTTGAAGCCGGGGATGACCAGCGGCTTGTCCACCCTTCTCATCACCGGGGCATCCCCGACCGGAACGTCCTCGGTCCCGAGGAAGTTGCCGGTTCCGTCTCCATAGAGGAACGTAACCGTCTGCGAAAGGCTGTTCGCAATCGCCACGTCCGGAAAGAGGTCCCTGTTCAGGTACCCGACCCGGACTGCGCGGGGATCCTCGCCCGTTTCCACGTGAACGGGTTCCGAAAAAGACCCTTTTCCGTCCCCCAGGAGCACAGAAACGCCGTTCCCCATGCGCGTCGAAACCACCAGGTCCAGCTTCCCGTCCTTGTTCATGTCGGCCTTCCGCACGGAGCGCGGCCCGTTTCCGGCAGGGAAATCCGCCGCGTAGGCGAGATTCCCGGTCCCGTCTCCCAATAACAGGGTCACCGCGGTGCCGCTGTGCGTCAACACGACATCCTGGGCCCCGTCCGAGTTGAAATCGCCGACAACCGACATGCGGGTCCTCAGCCGCCGACTGAACGGAACGCCGGGCAGAGAGAAACCGCCCTGTCCGTCACCGAAAAGAACCACCGCCTGGTTGGGCCCCACGCCCGAAAGCACAAGGTCCACGAAGCCGTCTCGGTTGAGATCGCCAGCGCGGGCATCGAGCGGACCAGACCCGTTTTCCTCGACCTTGAGCACGTCGTGCCGGAAGAATCCGCCTGCGCCGTCGCCGAAGAACAAGTGGACACAGTTCGTCTCGTACTTGGGCAGCCACCTCGCAGCGGTCGAGGTGACCACGTCCTGATGGCCGTCCCCGTTGAGATCTACCGCGATCACGCCGTGATTGTGGTCCCCGACTGGAAGAGACTGCATGTGGGTGAACCCACCTTTGCCGTCCCCCCTGAGAATCACCAGCCCCTGCTCAGGATCGACCGGCAGGTGCCCGATGACCGCGAGATCAAGATGCCCGTCCTCGTCGAAATCCGCGGCCACGACATCGTGGGCCGTGCTGGCAGAAGGATAGCTTGCGCACACCTCGGGGCAGAATGCCGCGTCCGGTTCTGTCTCGTTGCCGCAGCTCGAACAGAACGCCAGACCGGCCAGGGCCACCGCAAGAATTCCCCTCTGAAGCAGAACCGCCTCCACCCAGTTTTTCTTTTTCCTTCTCATGGGCTTGCCTTTTCTTCCGGTCCGTCGAGGAATCCCAGGACGTGCCTCATGGGTCCGCGCCCGGCATGTGAGAGCAGTATATCAGACAAACCTTTGGCTGTGGCAACAAATTTTCCAGGTTCAAGCAAAGAGGGCAAGCCCGGATCCGCCCCTGCGCCGAGCGCCCCAGAATCTGGTTGACGACCCCGCGGATAATGACTTAGTATTATTCTATTATATCAGCCGCCTCACTCGGTCTCTCGTTCTCTTGAACCGGTTTTTGGGCGACAGCTCCGACTGTTTCAAGGATGTCGATGGCCAAGATCGTCTTTGCCCCGGTCCATGTGGCCGGCCATTTCTATCCCACGATCCCGGTCGCCAAGTGCCTTCAAGCGAGGGGGCACCACGTGTCCTACATATCGGAAGGCAACATGCAGGAGATCGTGGAGGGAGAAGAGATCGAGTACCACAGGGTCGGCCCGGGCGTATGGGCGGGCAACATCGCCGACAAGTACCCCAAGGTGCAAACCCTTCGCGGAAACGCAAGAATTCACTACATTTTGAAGAACGTCTATCTCGGGTTAACCGCCCGGTACATCCGGGAAGCCGTGCCAGTCCTGGAAAGGATCCGGCCCGACCTTCTCGTGTTCGACTCCTTTTCGTTCCCCGGACCCATCCTGGCCGAGATGCTGGGGATCCCATGGGCCACGACATCGATGTTCCTCGGCATGATTCCTGGAAACGGGTCCCCGCCGTACAGTCTCGGCTGGCCGCCTTGCCGGGGCGGTCTTCGCCGCCTTTTCTACAAGGCGGCCTGGCTCGCGCTGATCGGGTACTGCAAGCAATACGACGCCATCATCAACCGGATCCGAAAAGAGTTCCGGCTGCGGCCCAAGAAGATGGCCTTTCTCCATTCGGCTCTCTCTCCTTATCTGTACCTCTCCTTTACCAGTTCGCATATCGAGTACCCCATCCACCACTTGCCCCCTCAGGTGCACCTGGTGGGTCCGTCGGTCTGGAGCTCTCCGCGCCGGTACAGGCCGCCCGACTGGCTTCCGGCCTTCCCTGAAAAGCGGCCGGCCGTGTACATCACGATCGGGACGGTGGAAAGCGCATACGACAGGCGGTTCTTTTCGATCGCCGCCGAAGCTCTCAGGGCAGTCCCGGAAATTCAAGCCGTCATGACCGTATGTTACGACGGTCCCGACCTGCAGGGGATGTCTCTCCCCTGCAACCTGCGCATCGCAAAGTATGTCCCCAACGCCTGGATCGTTCCGAAGGTGGACCTGGTCGTCCATCATGGGGGGTTTTCGACCACTCTGGATTGTCTTCTGAACGGGAAGCCCTCCATCGTTATTCCTTTTGAAGGGGACCAGAACGAAAACGGTATGCGTCTTTCTTACCTTCGCGCCGGGTACCGCTTGCGATACAGAGACCTGACGGCTCGGTCGCTCCGGGAGGCCATCTTGAAAGTCCTCTCAGACCCGCTCCTTGCAGCCAGGGCAAGGGAAATCGCATCCCTGCTCTCAAGACACAATGGGCCGGAGACCGCATCGGACCTGATCGAAAAGCTGTTGAGAACCGGCAGGCCTGTGCTGCGGACAGAGGTCCCCTAGCCCGCTTTGGACTCCGCTACCTCGCTGGCCAGCAGGTGCGGATTCTCCAGAAGCCGGATGACCTCATGGACGAACTTCATGGGCGTGACGCCGTCCAGAACCCGATGGTCCACGGACAGGGAGAGATAGGCGGACTTTCTGGGAACGACCTTTCCGTCGACCACAGCCGGCCGTTCCCGCACCTGCCCGAGGGACATGAGGGTCGAGGTGCTCAGGCGGTGGTAAAGGATCATCTCTTCGTTGAGGCTTGTGATCTGAAAGGTGCCCACCATTCTCCGCCGGACTCGCGCGGAGCGGTAAGCGAAGGGGATGAGCCTTCTTCTCAGCCAGCCGAAGGGAACCAGTCTGCCGATCCAGTCGATTCTGCGCAGGAGCGCCCCTTCCTCGAGGCGCGCCTTTCGCGCGCCATCGGCCAGTTCGTCGGCGATTGCGCGCAGGCTCTTCCTGTCCACCTGGGTCAGAACGACAACGGGGGCGAAGTTCGTCGTCCCTTCCACCGAGACTCCGATATCGACGCTGGCCGGATGCAGGATCCTTCGGTCCCGATCGATCATGGCGTGGACTTGAGGGTAGCGGGCCAGGGCAAGGCCGCAGGCCCGGATGAGCAAGTGGAAGTAGTTCAGGGGATATCCCTCCGAGTCGCGGACCTTCCGGATGAAGGCGCTCGCCTCCGTCATGTCCACCCAAAAGACGCCCGTCCCATAAGCCGGAGCGGCGCACAGAAAACTATCGTTGATCAACCTCCGACCCAGACTGAGTCTTTCCACGCGTTGCCAGTCCTGCATGAGCGTGACCTCCCTGCAGCCGAGAGAGTCGCCCAGGAGAATATCACACTCCGATCACCCAAGGAATCGCCGGGTTGCCTTGTCGCGAGATGCCCGGCTCCGATACACTGCTTGCGGCCTCGAGAACCCCGATGGAGGAAATCCACTCATGTCCCCTTTGAACGGCCAGCCCCCTTCCGATCCCGTGCTCTCCGTCATCATACCGGCTTATAACGAGGAGAAGTTTCTCGGGGCTACGATCGAGAACGTCCGCGAAGCCATCCATGTTTACCACCAGAAGTATCCGCATCCCGTTGAGCTCATCGTCGTGAACAACAATTCGACGGATCGCACCGAGGAAATCGCCCGGGAGCACGGTGCCCGCGTCGTCTTCGAGAAGAAGAATCAAATCGCAGCCTCTCGAAACGCCGGCGGGCGTGCGGCCCGGGGCGCCATCATCGCCTTCCTGGATGCGGACGATCACATTTCATCGAATCTCCTCACCCTCGTGTACGAGAGGATGACGTCGGGAGCGTATATCGGAGGCGGGGTCGCCCGAATCTACCGCGACAACGCCCATCCCCTGGCCATCCTTCTCGAGTCCTACAACAGCGCCGCCAGACGCCTCCTGGGCATCAGTACCGGCCTGATCTACACGACCCGAGAGACCTTTCTTCGGCTGGGTGGGTTCGACGAGCGCTATTACGCGGCCGAGGAGGGGTATTTCGTCTGGAGCATGAAAAAACTGGGCCGGCGAGAGGGAAAGAAATTCTGCAACATCCGGGACGGCTACGTCGTCAAGTCCGGCCGCAAATTCAAGGACCTGAGCGCTCCCGCCCTTGTGCTCACGTGGCTCAAGTTCATGGCTTTTCCCTGGAAGCTCAAGGACCGGCGAGCCTGCTCGTTCTGGTACGACATTGAAAAAAGGGAGTGACCCCGCTCTCCGGAACGGACCATGAAGACTCGAGTTCTCGTCATCTGCCTGGATGGGGCGACTTTTGACCTCCTCGATCCGTGGATCGAGTCCGGCCGGCTGCCCGGACTGAAGCGCTTTGTGTCCGAAGGCGTCAAAGGCACCCTCGAATCCGTCGTCCCCCCCATAACGGCCCCCGCCTGGGCTTCCTTCATGACCGGGAAAAATCCCGGCAAGCACGGCGTGTATTACTTTGTCAACCGCGGAGGCGGCGCCAGGAGTGGGAGTGCCGCTTTTGTCGACGCCCGGTCCAGAAAAGGAAGAGCCCTGTGGCATCTTCTCGGCGAGGCGGGCAGGAAGGTTCTCGTGCTCAACGTGCCCACGACCTATCCCCCGGAGCGGGTCAACGGCGCCCTCATCAGCGATTTCCTGACGCCCCCCGGGAGACGGGATTTCACCTATCCTGCTTCGCTGGCAGAAGAACTCGAGGGGAGGTACGGCAAGTACCCCCTCCACATCAAGACCCTCCCCTTTTCACCGAGCCTGTCTGCCGGGAACGCACGAAGGCTCCTGCAAGAACTGAAGCGGGAGACAGAAGTCAAGTTCGATGCCGCCCATTGGCTCCTGGACCGGTACGAGCCGGACTTCTGCATCCTCCACATCCTCGGCACGGATCGCGTTCAGCACGAGCTCTGGAGTCTTTTCGACCTCGAACACCCGTTGCACAATGAGGACATGAGGCAAAGCTGCGCCGAAAGCGTGATCGACTATTTCGTCCGGCTGGACGAAGAGATCGAAAGACTCTCGGGGAGATTCGGCGAACACGATACGATTTTTCTGATCTCGGACCACGGCTTCGGGCCTGTTCGCAAAGTGATCGATCTGAACGTCTGGCTCTTGGAAAACGGGTATATCGAGACCGCGACCAGCGTCCGTTCCCGTCTGAAGGCAGCCCTTTGGAAGCGGGGGCTGACCAAGGAGAAGTTTACGAGGATCGCCCTGCGCACGTTCTTCCGGTACGGGGCCGGGCTTGCAGCGCGGATCCCGGACGAATCGATCTTCAAATCCATGCTTTTTATCGCACGTCGCGGAGACAGGGGAGGTCTTCTTTTCTCATTCGACGATGTGGACTGGGGGCGGACCAGGGCCTATGCGCCCGTGGGCATGGGTGCAATCTACATCAACCTGCGAGGCCGGGAGGAACAGGGCTTGGTCGCCCCTGGTGACGAGTACCGGTCTCTCCAGCAGGAGATCGCCGACAAGCTCAGGGTGCTCCAGGATCCGGAAACGGGTGAGCAGATTTCAGCAGAAGTCTACCTGCGTCAAGAGATCTATCACGGCCCGTATCTGGACCGGGCGCCGGACATCGTTTTTCTTCCGAACGAATCCGGGCTTTTTGCCGGCGGCATGACGGGCTTCTTTTCGAACAGATGGATCTTTCCGAACGCGGCCTGGCCGGGACATCACCGCATGAAAGGCATTCTCCTCGCCCGCGGGGGCTCGTGCAGGAAGGGAGTGCGAATCGAGGGAGCCAGGCTGATGGATCTTGCACCAACCCTTCTCCACCTTCTCGGGGTCGAGATCCCTTCCGATATGGACGGCCGGGTCCTCACAGAACTTTTCGACCGATCCTTTCTCGAAGCCCGTCCCGTGGCGTACGGGCCCCCGGACGAGGATTCCGACGAGACTCCGGGTTTGCCCGAAGAGGAAGAAAAGGATGTCGTGCGCAGGCTCAAGGATTTGGGATATCTCTGCGGAGGTCCGCTGCCGGGGTTAAGGAAAAGGGACGTGACCGACCGGGTTGTCGTGATCGGGCTCGACGGAGCCACCTTCGATCTCCTGGGCCCCTGGATCGAAACAGGGCGCCTGCCCCATCTCAAACGAATGATCGACGAGGGCGTGAGCGGGCGACTTTCCTCCTGCATCCCTCCTGTGACGGCTCCGGCATGGACATCTTTTTTCACAGGCAAGAACCCGGGAAAACACGGCGTATTCGATTTCGTCCACCAGGACCGAAGGACCTATGCGTTCCGCCCCGTCAACTCCGCATCCTATCATGGGAAGGCGCTCTGGGAGGTCATGGGAGAACAAGGACGGAGAGTGGCCGTCCTCAACGTTCCCATGACCCATCCCGCCTACCCGGTGAACGGCCTGCTCGTCAGCGATTTCCTGCTCGCCACGAGGGAGGGAGCCAAGAGCTTTCCGCCCGAACGGCTCGCCCGGATCGAGGCGGAATTCGGCCCCTATCCCACGGAAACGGTTCCCCCTTATTTCGCCGGGAGGGATTCGGAGCAGGACGTCGGCCGGTTTCTCGAAGAGTACCTGCAGGCGATGCGATACAAGTTCCGGCTGGCCCACTGCCTCCTGGAGAGAGAAAACCCCGACTTTCTCATGCTCCACTTGTTCGGAAACGACCAGATCTGTCACTGGCTGTGGCACATCCTTGATCCCGGCCACCCAAAACATCCGGCCGGCGGGACGGAAGGAATTCTGGGAGCAATCCAGGAATACTATCGCGCCTTCGACGAAGAGATCGGAACCTTGCTAGACCGGACCGGCCAGGAGGTATCGGTCTTCATCGTTTCTGACCACGGGTTCGGGCCTGTGCACCGTTCCATCGACTTCAATACCTGGCTGTTCAAGGAAGGGTATCTGGCCCTGAAGGAACACCCTTCCACCTGGATCCGTCGCGCCCTCTGGACGCTGGGCTTGACTCCTCAGGCGCTCGTGGAGCAGGACTGGTTCCTTAGACTTGCGACAGGAGCTTTTGTCCGCCTCAGGAAGAAAAGGTCCTCAGGAAACGTGGACGATCTCAAGCAGGCCCATGCCCTGCTTCGGTTTTTCCTGTCCTTCCAGGACATCGACTGGCCCCGCACCCGGGCCTTTTCTCCCTTCGGATTCGGCCAGATCCGGATCCATCTTCGAGGCCAATGGGCCCAGGGATGCGTATCCGAAGGAGCCGAGTACGAGAGCCTCCGGGACGAGATCATCCGGAAGATCAGAGCCTTGAAGGATCCGGAAACCGGCGAGGCCGCCGACGGCCTTGTTTTGACCAGAGAACAGATCTATCAGGGAGACTTTGTCAACGAAGCCCCCGACATCTTCTTTGTTCCGGTACACGGGAAGTACAGACCCAAGAGCACGGGATTTTCCTCGAGAGAGGTTTTTTCCTCCTCGGGTTGGATGACGGGCATTCACAGGCTGGCGGGCGTGCTGATCGCGCGAGGCCGGCCGTTGAACAGAGGTATGCGGCTGGAAGGCCTCCGGATCACGGATCTTTTCCCTTCCATACTCGCGCTCATGGGGCTCGAAATCCCGGACGACGTGGACGGTCGAATCCCGGAGGGCCTGTTCCGGGCTGACTTTCTCCGGGCCAACCCCGTCCGAAGGGGAGCATCGACCGACTCGCAAAGGCGGCCGGGTGCCGAAGCCGCGCAGGAGGACGAGGAAGTCCTGAGACGTCTCAGAGGTCTGGGGTACTTGGAGTAAGAGCATGACCATGCCCAGGGCGGCGAAGGGGGCCCTCAAGATCGTCCTTCTGATCGTTCTGATTGCGGCGCTGCGGCTCTATGTCTTCGAGCACTGGGTGGACCTTGAGCAGATGCAGAGCTGGATCGTCAGACAGGGGATCCTGGCACCCCTGCTCTTCACAGCGATTCTCATCCTCACCATGGTGCTCTATCTTCCTTCCGCTTTGTTCGTCGGTCTGGGCGCAATCAGCTTCGGCTTGATCCGGGGCCCCCTCCTGTCGCTCGCCGGACTTACCCTGGGAGCTTCGATCGCCTTTCTGATCGGAAGGCGGCTGGGTCGCGAGGCCGCCGGGGAATTGCTCACCAATCGACTGGCGGCCCTGCGGCGGGTTCCTCTGTCGCGGGCCGCAAGGGGAGTCCCTTTCGTCTGGGGGCTTCGCCTCACATCCTTCTTTGACACGGCCACGAATTACGCCCTGGGGGCGACCCCTGTCGGCTTCTGGAGACAGTTGGCCGGTACCGCGCTCGGATTCATTCCTCCGATCTATCTCGTCTCCTTGAGCTTTCAGACGATCTGGCAGGCCCGGTCCCTCCGGGAAATGACCCTCTACAATCCCTATATCTGGTGCCTGCCCGCCCTGAGGGCTTTCGGCGTCCTTGTGCTTGTCCTTGCCGTCCGGGCAAGCCGAAAACCGAAAGAGGAAGTCACGCCGGAGCCGACAACCTGCTGTGAAAAGACGGCTGCCGCAGATTCAGAGACGCCGGGGATCCTTCCATGCCGGACAAGGTAGTGGTCATCGGCCTCGACGGAGGCTCCTTTCGGACTCTTGACCCCTGGATGCGGCAAGGGCGACTGCCCAACCTCGGCGCCCTGATTCGGGAGGGGGTCAGCGCCCCCCTGGCCTCGGTCGTCCCCCCTGAGACCGCTACAGCCTGGTCTTCTTTCATGACCGGCAAGAACCCGGGTAAGCACGGCGTGTTCGGATTCACGGCCAGAGACCGACGCACCGGCCGCACGGTCCCGGTGAGCGCTCTTGCCCGCTCGGGCAAAGCCTTCTGGGACCTCCTGAGCGAATCGGGCAAACGGGTCCTCGTTTTGAACGTCCCCACGACCTATCCGCCCCATCCCGTCAACGGCGTCATGATTTCAGACTTCCTCACGCCTAGGGGAAAAAGGGATTTCGTTCAGCCCCCGGCGCTGCTCGAGCAGCTCGAGAAGCGCTTCGGGCCTTATCCCCTGTACATGAGAACCTATTTTTCCGGCAACCTCTCCGAGGCGCACGCAGAGCGGTTTCTGGAAGAGCTCTACGAAGAGTTGAGGCTGAAGTTCGACATCCTCGAATACTTGATGGAGAGATTCCCCTGGGATCTTGTGGTGTTTCACTTGTGGGGCACCGACAGGATTCAGCACGATCTCTGGAATCTCATCGACGAACAACACCCTGCCTACGATGCCGGTCTGGCCGGGAGGTGCCGAGAGCGGATCGTTGGCTATTTCGAGGCCGTCGACGCTCGCATCGGCCGGCTGAGGGAGCGTCTCGGACAGGACCCTCCTCTCTTCGTCATCTCCGACCACGGATTCGGGCCGATCCACAAAACGATCGATCTCAATGTTTGGCTCCTGGAGCAGGGCTACATCCGCATCAAGAAATCCCCGGTTTCCCGCCTTCGTTATCGGGCCTGGAAAATGGGCCTCACATACGAGGCCCTTGTCCGGTTTCTTCTCAAGCTGCTGCGGATCGGTCTGCGCCTGCCGGATCTTTCTCCGGCCGAGACCGTGAACCTCGTCAGGGACAATCGGTTCAATCCCCTGCTCTCCCTGAACGACGTCGACTGGAGCCGTACCCAGGCCTACAGCCAGATGGGTATGGGGCAGATCGTGATCAACGTAGAAGGCCGCACGGCCACAGGTGCGGTGAAGCCGGGCGAAGAATACAGGCAGGTCCGGGGGGAAATCGTGAGACGTATGAAAGAGATGAGGGACCCGGCAACCGGACTGCCCGTAGGCGGACAGGTCTATACAAGGGAGGAGATCTATCAGGGCCCGCACCTGGACGAAGCCCCGGACATCACGTTTCTGCCTCTCGAGAACAATATCATGGCTTCCGCTCTTATGGGCTTCACGACGCGCCAATGGATCATTGACAATCCCTTCCTGTTCGGGAACCACCGGATGGACGGCATCCTCATCGCCCACGGCCGGGACATCCGCAAAGGACAAGCCTTGCAAGGGGCCAGGCTCATCGACGTGGCGCCCACGGTGCTTCATCTCCTGGGCGAGGCCATCCCGAAGGACATGGACGGCAGGGTCCTGACCGAGTTGTTCACAGACGGTTTTGCCGCGAAGCGCAAGATCCAGTGGAGGGATGCCGCGGAAGGTCCTGAAGGCGAGACTCCGGCAGAGATCGCTCCAGAAGACGAGGCCACGATCCTCGAGAGACTGAAGGGCCTCGGCTATATTTGACCCGGACAGGAAAAAAGTGCTTGACAGGATATAGTTTTGCGTATATTTTAGGACCAACTGGTTGGTCCTAAGCGCTGACCATAACGAATAACCTGCCAATTTGCATAGATAAGTTCGTGAAAAGCAGAGAAAAAATCCTGGCAAAGGCGGCGGAGCTCATCCATGTCAAGGGATTCAACCACACGAGCATTCAGGACATCCTCGAAGCCGCCTCGGTGAAAAAAAGCAACTTCTACTACCACTTCGAAAGCAAGGAACAGCTCGGCTTCGAGGTTCTGGCACTCAGGATGCGCCAGTTTTACAGAATAGCCATCGAACCTGCCCTGGTGGAGGGCGATGCGGATCCGCGCGGACGCATCCACGCTTTTCTCGACCGCCTGGCAGCCCTTGGAATGTCGGAATCCGGCGAGCGAGGCTGCCCCTTCGGAAACCTCGCCCAGGAAATCAGTGCCCTCCACGAGCCTCTCCGGGAATCGCTGAGCGGCTTTTTCAACGCCTGCGCCGGGGCTCTGGAGGCCTGTCTCGAGGAGGGCAAGAAAACGGGCACCTTCCGGAGCGACATGCCCTCGAGGGAGATTGCGGAATTCATGCTGGGTCAGATCCAGGGTGCGTTCCTGCTCAGAAAGACACACAAGGACCCTGAGATCGTGAGGCGCAGCGTCGAAATGCTGCGCCTCTTCCTGGACCAGTGGGCCATACCGGCCCGGGAGCCCTTTGCGCCCGGAGCCGAGACCGTCCCCCCGAGAGAACTTGGGCGTCCGTAACCGGGAGATCGATCCGCGCGGGGAAAAGGGCCGCCGCAGGATCAATCCCTTTGCGAAAAACGGAGGGCAGCGAAATGGATCAGAGCAACGTGTACGAAACCCTGGCCGAGCATCTGCACTCGATGCCCGTAGGAGCGCCCAAGACCCCCGAACTCATGGAGATTCTCAAGATTCTCTTCACGGAGGAGGAAGCGTCTCTCGCCGTCAAGCTTCCCTTCTTCCCCATGACCCTGGAGGCGCTCTCACAGCGCACGAACATGGCCAAAGAGCCTCTCAAGGCCATGCTCGATCGAATGGCCAAGAAAGGCACTGTGTTCGTGGATCCAGAGGCCCGGGAGCCTCACTACAGGCTTCTGCCCACGGTCGTGGGGTTCAGCGAGACCCCCTTTTGGCCGGGCAGGCGCACCGAGGAGACCGAGAAGCTCGCGCCCCTGTGGATGAAGTACGCCGTAAACGCCTTCTACCACGAAATCGGGGGGCTTTCCGACACGCCCGTCACGCGGGTCGTGCCGCTCGAGCAGACGCTGTCCGACGACCGCACGGTCGCTCCTTACGAGAAGCTGGCCGAACTGGTGAAAAAGACGAGCTATCAGGCTGTGGCCCACTGCCCGTGCAGACTCATGCGCGATCATGCGGGGATGGGCAAGTGCAGCCATTCCACGGAAAACTGCCTCCACTTCGGCAGCATGGCCCGTTACATGGTCGCCCAGGGAATGGCGCGGGAGATCACGGTGGAGGAAACCCTGGCGATTCTCAAGCGGTCCAACGAGGAAGGCCTTGTGCACGTCACGAACAACTTCCAGGGTGATATCGACACCATCTGCAATTGCTGCTCCGACGCCTGCATCTTTCTCACGGGCCTGCTGTTCATGGGCGAAAAGAACATGTTCGCCCGGTCCAACTTCGTCTCGCAGATCAACGAGGACACCTGCCTGGCCTGCGGCCTCTGCGCCGAGCGCTGCCCGGTCAAGGCGATCGAGGTCGAGGAAACGGCCCGGGTGGATGCGGCCAGGTGCATCGGCTGCGGAGTCTGCCATCCGACGTGCCCCTCGGAGTCGGTCAAGCTCGTCGAAAGGCCTGCGCCCGAAAAGCGCCCGGTCCTGCCTGTGGCCGAGATGGTCACCAAGGTCATGAGCGACAAGAAGCGGCAGTTCAAGTTCTGAGGTTCTGTCAGAAACCAGCGGGAAAGGGAGGCAAATCATGGCCGAAGGCAGGGGCACGTGGAAGAAGACCGGTTGCGGACTCTGTGCTCAGAACTGCGGCCTCGAAGTATTCGTCGAGGCGAACCGCATCCAGAAAGTCCGGCCGGACAAGGACAACCCGAGAAGCCAGGGATACGCCTGCCGCAAGGGGCTCAACATTGCGTACTTCCAGCACCACGCCCAGCGCCTGGCCCGTCCTCTCAGGCGCGTTGGCCGGACCTTCCAGCCCATCTCCTGGGGAGAAGCCCTCGACGAAATCGCGGACAGGCTCCGGCAGATCCTGGACCGAAACGGGCCGCACGCCTTGGCCTACATGGGAGGAGGCGGCCAGGGCTGCCACTTCGAGGCCGCGTTCGGGACCTCGCTCCTTCGGGCCCTGGGCTCCCGCTACCATTACAACGCCCTGGCCCAGGAACTCACGGGCATGTTCTGGGTCAACGGCCGCACCCTCGGCAAGCAGTATCTGCACACCATCCCGGACGACCGGGAAACGGACATGCTCGTGGCCAAGGGCTGGAACGGATGGATGAGCCACCAGATGCCCCAGACCCGCCGCCACCTGCTTGCGATCTCCAAGGATCCCCACAAACTTCTCGTCGTCATCGATCCGAGAAAGAGCGAGACGGCCCGCATCGCGGACATTCACCTGCCCATCCGCCCAGGCACCGACGCCCTTCTCACCCGGGCCATGATCGCCCTCGTCCTGCAGGAAGGCTGGCAGAACGAGGCCTATCTCAGCCGCCACGCCAGCGGCCTCGAAGAGATCCTGCCCTGGTTCAAGGAATTCGACGCCCCGGCAGCCGTGCGAGTCTGCGAACTCGAGTACGACGCGGTCCGGGAAGTGACAAAGCTTTTCGCTCACCGCAAGTCGAGCCTCCACAGCGACCTGGGCGTGCTCATGGGCCGCCACAGCACGGTCGCATCCTACCTGGAAGTGATTCTGCTGGCCCTTTGCGGCCGCATCGGCGTGCCCGGCGGGAACGTGCTGCCCGGAACGATCATGCCCCTGGGGTCCCACACGGACGAGCGCGATCCCGAGACCTGGCGCACCAGGTCCACCAACTTCCCGGCCATCATGGGATACTTTCCGCCGAACGTGCTGCCCGAGGAGATCCTCTCCGAACGGGAGGACCGGATCCGAGCGGTCATCGTGAGCGGAGCCAATCCGCTCAGGTCCTACGCAGACACCACGGCTTACGAAAAAGCTTTCGACCGGCTCGAGCTTCTCGTGACGATCGACGTGGCCTTCTCCGAGACCGCGGCGCTCTCCCATTACGTGCTGCCGGCCCGGTCGGCCTACGAAAAGTGGGACGGATCCTTTTTCGCCTGGACCTACCCCGAGGTGTTCTTCCAGCTCAGGCGTCCGGTCGTCAAGCCCGAAGGCGAGCCCCGGGAAGAGGGTGAAATCTTCCTCGGACTCGCCGAAAGGCTCGACCTGGTGCCCCAAGGGCTGGAAGGTCTCTCGCGGGCGGCGGAGAAAGACCGGGCCGCCTTCGGCATGGAACTCTTGCAGTTTCTCGGGCAGAATCCCAAGGCCATGGCCGTGGTCCCCTTCGTCCTGGCCAAGACGCTGGGCAGAGCCTTGGGCTCCTCGCACCTGGCCGCGCTCTGGGGGCTTCTCCAAACCTTGCCCAAAGCCTCTCAGGAGAACGCCGCCAGGGCCGGTTTCCGGCCCGGACCTTTCCTCGGCGAGGAGATCTTTCAGGCCATCCTGGATCATCCCGAAGGACTCTGGATCGGAAAGTGCGACACGGAAAACAACCTGGCCTCTGTGCAGACCTCGGACGGCAGGCTCCAGCTGTTCATTCCCGAGCTGGCCGACTGGGTCAAGAGCATCCGGCCCGAAAGCGAGGAAGTGGCCCTCAAGCCGGATCCGCGATTCCCCATGATCCTCATGGCAGGCCGGCACATGGACATGAACGCGAACACTCTCATGCGAAACCCGGCCTGGAACGAAGGAAGGCGGGCCTGCACCCTGGCCATGCACCCGGAGGATGCCCGCAGGCTGGGTCTCGAAGACGGGCAGACGGTTCGCGTGACGACTGAGGCCGGTTCAGTGGAGATCGAACTCGAGGTCACCGACTCGGCGCGGCCGGGCCACGTGGTGATTCCGCACGGCTTCGGTCTGGAATACGAAGGACGCGTTTACGGCGCCAACGTGAACCGGCTCGCCAAGAACACCCATCGCGACCCCTTGGCCGGAACGCCTCTGCACCGGTACGTCCCCTGCCGGGTGGAAAGGATCCCGTGAACAGGCCCCGCTGGCGGCCGGGCCGCAGACCTTTCAGGCTCGAACCCCGGCCCGGGCCGTACAAGGCCAACCCCCTGGCCGTGAGGGCTGTGCAAGACACAAAACGAAAACCTCCCCGCTTGCCCCAAAAAGGCCCGGGACCCGACCCGGGCCAAGGGGAGCGCCTGCGAGTGAACCGGCGGCCTGCGTTCCCCCTCACTTGGGCACGACGCGCAGGGAGGAGGCCTTGTCGTGGGCAACTGTACAGGATGAAAGATGCCTTGCCTGCGATCACGGGCAAGAGAAACCAGGAGAGGGCGCGCCCCCAGCCATTCTTCACGAAGACCCGGTGGACACAATGGGCAAAGGCCCTTCCCGTTCCTGTTGGTCTCCGAGCCTTGGTCTCTGAGCCTTGACCCCCCATGCCGTTGCCGTTAGACTTCTCTCACCCTTGGACCCTGTGACTCACCTCCCGCGAGCCGACGAGACGGAGGGTCAAGATGACGACGGCTTCGAAAAGATTGAAAAAGATATTCGTCGCTTGCGTGGTTCTCTCTTTTTTCGCTGTCGCGCTGGCGCTGCCAGCCCAGTCGGCCGAGACGTTCCAGAGTCCGGTCACGGCCGCCCTGCTCATGGATGCGGCCACCGGCGAAGTCCTGTACGAACTCAACCCTCACGCCCAACATCCGCCGGCTTCCATGGTCAAGATGATGGTGGCCCTCATCGTCATGGAAAAGGTCCGGGAAGGGTCCCTGAAACTCGAAGAGCCGATCACCGTCTCGGCCCGGGCGGCCAAGATCGGAGGGTCCCAGGTGTATCTCAAAGAGGGGGAAGTCTTCTCGCTTGAGGAACTCATGAAGGCCATGATGATCCATTCCGCAAACGACGCCTCTGTGGCGATCGCCGAGACCGTGGCAGGCAGCGTGGAAGCCTTCGTGGATCTCATGAATCTCAAAGCCAAGGAACTCGGATTGAACGACACGGTCTTTCATTCGGTCCACGGCCTGCCTCCGGGCAAGGGACAACAGATGGATCTGTCCTCGGCTTATGACCTGGCCACGCTCGGCCGCCTGCTCACCCAGGAACCCAAGATCCTTGAGTGGACCTCCACGGTCGAGGAGCCTTTCCGGGGGGGGCAGTTCATCCTTTACAACACGAACAAGATGCTCTCCCGGTTTCGAGGCATGGACGGCATCAAGACCGGCTATATCCGGGAATCCGGTTTTTGCATCACGGCCACCGCGGCCAGAGACGGGACGAGGATGATCGCCGTCGTGCTGGGGGCAGCAAGCAATGCCGTGCGGACCGCCGAAACCACACGACTGCTCTCGCTGGGCTTCAACACCTACAAGACCGTCACCCTGGCCACGGCCGGCCAGGCCCTTGCCAAACGGCTCAAGGTGAAAAAAGGCAAGGCGCCCGACGTGGGCCTGAAATACGCCTCCGACCTCCGGGTGAGCGTCAAGAACGATCAGGCCTCGCAGGTGGTCTTTGCCGACGAACTGCCCGCAGAGGTGGAGGCACCGGTTCAGGAAGGAACCGTCCTCGGCAAGGCCACGGCGCGGCTCGGCGACCGGGTTCTGGGCGAGGTGAACATCGTCGCCGCTGAAACGAACGAGAAGGCCTCCTTCTGGGAGCGGCTTTTCTGAAAGCCCCAGGGCCCCTTCACGACCCCGAGCGCCTCCGCAGCTCCTCGCATTCGATCACCCGGTTTTCGGCCCCGGGGTCCAGCGCGAGATCGACCAGAGCCGAAGCCAGCGCCGTGTTGGTCAGGGAAGCGTATCGATTTCGCAGCGCCCTGGCCCCCAGAAAGCCGGCCGCCGCAAGCAGCCCGTCTGCAAGAGCCGCCCCGAACCGTTCCAGAGGCCTCGGATCGTCCCGGCCCGGGCCCGCGATGAAAGAGGGCCTTGCAATCGTGAAGGGAAGGCCGCTCGCTTTCAAGAGCGCCTCGGCCCGAATCCGGGCCCGGTAGTAAGACGAACGTGAGCTGGCTCCAGGACCGACGCCCGCAGCCGAGAGATACACGAAACGGCGCAGCGATGCGCACCCTCCGGCGGCCCGGACGAGAATGCTCGTCAGGCCGTAATCGACCGCCTCGTAGCTCTCGGCAGCCGGGTCCAGGCCCGTTCGGGCCGCCTTGCGGGCGCGGGCCCTCGTGGTTCCAAGGAGAGCGAAAACCCAGGCCGGCTGGAGCCGAGCCAGGGCGGCGGCCATGGCAGATTCCTCCCAGGCAGTGGCATCCACGACAGCGCCCATCCTGGAGAACCGCTCGCGCCACTCCTGGAGCCGCGCCGAATCAGGCCGCACGTGCGCCACGGTCTGGATCCCGCGCTCGCACAGCAGGCGGACAACCTCCCGGCCTGTAAAACCCGTTGCGCCCGCCACGAAAGCCGGCCCCTGTGCTTCCGGCCGGCCCGGAGTCTCTTCACCCGGTTTTCCCGTCATCCGTATGCCCTCAAGGTCTCCCAAACCCTTTCGTAGACCGGGTCAGCCTCCCTTGGCCGCGCCTTCCAGGCGCGCGATGTTCGCTTTCAGGCGGCGGTCGTCCGGCCTGAGGGCCAGCGCGGATTTCCAGTTCTCCAGGGCGCCCCGGCGGTCCTGATTCTTGAGACATTCGAATCCCTTGGCCAGAAGCTCATAAAAGCCGCCGGATGAGGGCGGCTCGGCCTCGGGGGGCCCCTGCAAAGCCTTCTCCTCCCGGGGCCTTTCCTCCGCCGCCGCGGCTCCAGCATATCTCTCTTCCGGAAACAAGGAGGGGCGGCCCCGAGTCCACGCTTCAGCAGCCGCGGACTCCCGAGCAGGCCCGGCCTCTCGCTGCACGAGCGGCGCAACCCGCTGCGCAGCTCCCGGGGCCTCGATTTCGGCAAAGACCTTGAGGACCATGAGCGGGAATTCCTTGGGATGGAGAGGCCTTTCCACCAGAACCGTGGCTCGGGGCGCGCCGGGGATCAATAGGCCCCCGGCAGGCACTTCGTCGGCCAACACCAGCCACCCCCGGGGACAACGTTCGGCCGCCAGCCGGTCCTGGAACAGCCGGGCCGCCCGGGCAGCCGATTCCGGGCTGTCCAGAACCATGAGATCGATGGGCTCCCGCTCGCATACGGCGAAAGCCTCCTCGACGTCGAGGGCGCACCCGTAATCTATCCGGTCATCCCACAGAGCAAGGGTGCGCGTGAGCTGCCAGAGAACTCTGTCGTCAAGGCCGACCAAGAGGATCCGGCGCTTTTGGATGCCTGTCATGAGTCCCCCCGGGTTCAGCAGGTCCGGTTCGCGGCCTGCCCTTCTGGACGAGCAACGCGATCACGGCCGAAAGCAAAACGCAGAAGCCGGCGGAAAGGAACAAGTACCGCTTTTCCCGCCCCTTGAGGAGAACCGAGAAAGCCTGCTCCAGGGAGCCGCCGGCCCTGTTGAGTTCGCTTTCGGGCACAAGGAGAACGCAAAGGACCTGGCGGCCGGCCGGCTGCAAGAGAACGAACCATTTTTCGGGGCTCCCTGTCCTGCCGGAACGTTCCCCCAAGGACAGAAGGCCCTCCGTGGCCTGCTGCCGATCCATCTGCCTGACGACGTGAAAAAACGCCTCTCTGAATCCTTCGTCCCCAAGAGCCGAGCCCGCCTCGGCTTGCCCGGGCTCGCCCAGGCAGACAGGGTTCAACCTTTCCCGCTCCAGGACCACCAGAAACCTCTCAAGGCCCGAGAGCCTGGAAATCGGGCCACAGGCCTCCTCAGAGACCGCTCCCTCTCTCTGGCCTTGTCTCTCCCTTCTTGCCAGTTCGATCGCACTCGCGACCCGGGCAAGGGCGGCCCGCAGCGCCTCCTTTCCGACATAGATTCCATAGTACCGCGCAACCTCCCGCACCTCGCCGCAAAGCTGCGCCAGAACGATCCATGAAAACACCATCAAAGCCCACAGGGGACAGCTTGCAGCCGCCCAAAGGGACCAATCAAAGGCCCTGCCGCGGCCCGAAGCCGGTCTCCGGACGGTCATGACGAGCCGCCCTCCACAGGAGAGGCAGGGCCAGGGCGCTGACAGGGTAATCTTGCCTGAATGTCAGAAAACAGCTCCTCGACTCCCGGGTTTGCCCGAAACAGATTCTCCCAGCCTCTGAAGTCCCTGGGCCCGGGCCATCCATGGAGCAGCCGCATCAAGGACCCTCCCCCGGCGAGAGCGAGCAAGCCGACGCTCAGAGAAACCGAGAGAATCTTCCACAAGGCCGGGACGGACCAGACCGACGTCCGCCAACCTTTACGGGTCTGAACACCTTCTGCCTGTCCCGCGGGGGCCGTTCGATCCTCGGCCGGCAGGGCCTGAGCTCGCAGGTCGGTCCCGGGACTCCCTGTGCCCCCGCCCAATCCTCCTTCGGGCGCACCCCCGGAATCCCGGACCTCCCCCAAGCTCAACCCCACATCCTGAAGCGCTCTGACAAAAGCCTCCACATGTCCGATCCGTTCATCCGGATCTTCCTCCATGGCCTGGAGCAGGACTCGATCCAGCCCCTCGGGGATTCCAGCTCTGACCGTGCTCGGGCGCACGAAGCATCCCGTTGGGAGCCTCAGGGTCAGCAGGGAATAGTAGATCGCCCCCAGGCCGTAGACATCCGCTTCCCGGCCGACGGGCCGAGGAGAGGAGAACTCCGGAGGCACGAAGCAGGCTCCATCGGCCGAAAGGCCTTCTAGCGCCAGGCCCTCCACGCGGAGCGCCCTGCGCAGGCCGATCCAGCCTACCCGGACGCGCCACGGGGCAGGACCGTCGGGCCAGGGTCTGACTTCGATCTCCTCGGGGTTCAGCAGTCCATGCACCGTAAACCGCTGGAGTCGTGAGAGGGCCCTGCAAAGGAGCCCTCCAAGGGCAAGGGCCTCCTTCAAGTCCAGGGGCTTCGAGGACTTCATCCTTCGCCGGAGCAGAGCGAGAAGAGATTCGCCCTGGGCCGGTTCTTCCACCAGAACCAGACGGTCCCGGTCCTCGCCCACAAAGAGAATGTTTCGAAACAAAGGATCCGGATAGGCGAGGTTTTCCTCCGCCTGGCGCAGCAGTTCCCGGGCGGCCCGGGCATGGCCACGGCGGAATTCCCTGGAAAAGACCGTGACCCGAACGAGTTCTTTGTTCCGCAGATCATGGCCGGCAAAGACGGCATAGATCCCGGCGGTGCTGACCGGCTCCCGCAGGTGGTACCGGCCTGCCAGGATGCTTCCCCGGTTCCTGTCTGCGCTGAAAGGAGAGAAGCTCAAGAAGCCTCCGTCCAAAGGGGTCAAGGAGGGGAGGGGCCATAAATCAATATATTTGATATAATTTTATTCGTCAATTTCTTTTCTCTTGCTCCCTCCAGGGAAGCCGTCAAGAGCCTGCGCAAAAGAACCGATGAAGATACCAAAGGCAACCCAACGGCGCAGGCATGAGTCTTACTGAAAAGGGGGCAAGACGACTCCCCAAGCCAGATTCTGTCAGATTCGAAGAAGGATTCTACCATGGCCCGGTCCGGGCTGGCGCTTCTTGCGTCCTTTTTTCTCGCTCTTTTTCTGCCCCTCCTCGGGTTTCTAGACCATCGGGGGGCGGAGGCCCAGACCGGAACCGAGACCTGGAGGGCAGGATCCCCCACCTATCGGGTGCTCGGGATCGATCGATCCACGGTGGGGTCCCTGCGGCTGATCCGGATCCGGGCCCTCATGCTCAACGCCCCGGAACAAACCTGGGTGGTTCTCGACGACCTGGAGCGCTGGCCCGAATTCTTCCACCTCTTTTCCGAGATCCGCCCGGTCGAGGCGTCCGAAGGCTTCCGCCGGTACCGGTTCTCGGTCCGGCCTCCCTGGCCCATGGCCGATTTCGAGTCCCTCGTGCTGGTGAGGTCGTCTCCGGAAGAGCGGCAGATTCTCTGGAACATCGAGGAGGGCGCAATGGCGGGCATGTTCGGCCGCATTCTGGTCTTGGAGGCGTCCCTGCAACAGGGGAGCGAGATCGTCTACGAAAGTTTCGGGTCGGCCGGAAAGCGCTTCCCGGCATGGGTCGTGAAGATCGGCCTTCACATGGTCCTGCCCGGTGTCCTGGGGCAGCTCTCGGAGAGACTGCAGGCCCTGTTCCCCGGCCCGCAAGCAGAAGGGCCCTGAAGGATCCCCGGCAGGAAGGCCCCCCGGAAAACCTTTGGACTCAATGCGCCTCGCTCGCCGGGGGTTCCAGATCCACCCGCAGAATCACCACATCCTCGATCGGCACGTCTCGGTGCGGCCCCCTGGCTCCTGTCGGAACCTTCTCGATTTTCTCCGCCACATCCATTCCCGCCACCACCTTGCCGAAGACCGCGTAGCCAAACCCTTGCGGGGTTTCGGACCGGTGATCGAGGAACGGATTGTCCTTGACGTTGATGAAGAACTGGCAGGTCGCACTGTCCACAACCGATGTCCTGGCCATGGCGATCGTGCCGCGAAGATTCTTGAGGCCGTTGCCCGCCTCGTTGCGGATGGGCGCTCGGGGTGTCTTCATCTTCATTCCGGGCTCGAACCCTCCCCCCTGGATCATGAATCCCGGGATCACCCGATGGAAGATCGTTCCGTCGTAGAACCCTTCCCGAACGTACTCGAGGAAGTTTTCGACCGTGACGGGTGCGCGCTTGCGATCGAGCTCGACCACCATGTCCCCAAGCGTGGTCCTGATACGCACTTTCGGAAACATCTGGAGCGGCTCCTTTCCCGCTGGAGCTGAGGCCGTTGCTTCCCGGGACCGGGAGGGCCCGGGGCCGGCTCCTGCCCCCTCCTGCCCGGCCAGGCACACCCCCTGCGCCACCCAGAGCCAGATCATCGCCACTGCCAAAGCTTTCCGGTGCGTCTCCATGGGTCTCACCTCCCAGCGCGTGTCTACATCAGCAGATCGTCTTCCGGAATGGAATACAGGTTGCGAATACAGCCGATCACCGTATCCGGCAGGTAGCGGCCCCAGAGCTTGATGGGCAGCCGATCGATCCGGGTCTGCGGGCTGAAGCCCACGGCAAACAGGTACTCGATCAGAAATTCCACGTTGACCGGGATGTTCCCCTTGTAAGCCCGATTGTCCCTTTGAGCGAGGATCCGTTTTTCGTGGATGGCCTGGCCGAACTCGGATTCTACGAGGTCCGGAAACGTCGACAGGATCAACTCGAGCCTGAGCGTGGGCTCCGCGTCCTCGAGGAACCCGCGGAATCCCTCCCGTAGGGCCTCCTCCGGGATGCCCCGCCGCCCGTATCTCTCCCACCCGCGGCACTCCTCGTACCGCCTCGCGATCTCCTCCCGGTCCCAGCCCGCTTCCAGGACCAGGCTCGTGGCCCGGTATCCCCCCCAGTAGCTTTCCTTGTCCACCACTCGCACGAGCGGATCCTCGCCCAGGGCCATCTCCAGCCTGCTGAGCCGCTCCGAATCCGCGATGACCTTGATGCCGCCCACGTCGTCGATCGTCATGGCGTTGCGGTCGAGCTCGATGCTCCCGTCGCTGAACTTTCGGGCGATCGACTCCTCGGCGGCCACGAATTCTTCGAGCATCTCCTTTTCCGGGGTGAGAAGCCTGTCGACGGGAACGCCGAGCCTCAAAGCCCGCTCCTCGGCCATTTCCCTGGCCCTGTTCTGAACCATCCGAAAGATCCAGTTCGCGATGTACCGGTTGGCCTTTTCCGCGATCCGCCTCGGCCGTTTGATCCGAAAAAACCCCAGGAGACGCCCTCTCGGGTCCAGGCAGACCGTGCCGTTCACGGGTGCCTCCCGGTAGAAGAAATCCGGGTTTTCCTCGTACTGCCGGAGCAGTCCTCTGACCCTGGGATCGCTCTCAAACGCAGCCGCCCGGCAGATGGTGTCCCGGAGCTGGCCCTTGAAACGGATCCGCTGCTGGCGCACCGGGCCTTCCTGGATGTTCGCCAGCAGGCGCTTGGCCACGAACTCGAGGACCTCGGACAGCACGAATCCGTCGCAGATCAGAATCCGGGTGATTTCCCGGCCGTCGTCCGGCTCCAGCCGGCCGCAGAGCCACCGCTCCGCAATCCGAAAGAGCTTTTCGCGATGGGCCAGCGAGGTTAGGTACATCGGGGCAACCGCTTCTCCGACGTTCCCGGATTGTTCATGTCCTCACGATGGACGGTGACGGGATGACCGGCGCGAGAGGCCCGGGTGGCCCACGACCTTGGACCCTTTTCTTGGAACCGGCGATGAGGTGGCTCATGACGGGCGCGCATCGGGACCGCCGGCGCAGGAAGCGGGCTGACGTTCAAAAGATAGGGGGTCAAATGCGGGATGTCAACGAATTCATCAAGGTCTCGGCCAGCCGGATCTCGCCGTGATTCGGCAGACACAGAATCCGTTCTCGTTCGGCCTCAAGATCGACAAGATGCCCTCTTCCGCTTTCCACGCACGTTCTCGGGTGCGCGCGAAACGTATCCAGGGAAACCAACCTTGCAAGGCCGAGCTCATGACATCGCTGCCGGATCTGCTCGACCTGCCACATGCCGGGCTCCTCGACCAGGACCATGGGCACCCCGCAGGCGAGACAGTCGGCCACTGTCCCGCCTCCCGCCCGGGTGAGCGCCAGATCGAAGCCCGGAAAGAGCACGTGATGGGTGTCCCCCCGAACGCTGTCCAGGAACACCACCTTCTGCCCGGGCTTCCACTGGGACCGCAGGACGTTTCCGTGCCAGGAAACCGTCACCCTGCGCCGGCGGGCTTCTTTCGGAGCATAAACCACGACGGAGTAGCATGGGGGATCCTGCACATAGGCATCCAGCCATCCTGCCAGCAGATCGTCCCACACGCCGGTGCCGCCTCCTGAGATGTACAGGACCGGGGAGCCGTCCCCGATGCCCAGGAGCTTCCTGGCATGGGCCCTTGCCCTGGATCGAGCCTCGTCCGGGCAGGGCGCTCCGGACTCGACCGCCTGCCGGAAGCCCCCAAAGGCCGGATCCCCGACAAATTCCAGGGTGCAGAGCGGCCCTCCCGGGAACCCGTTCAGGACCTGCGCCGGCCGCCCCAGAAGGGTCAGCCACGCACGCGCAACCCAGGGCGGAGAAACCGGATCGGGCAGCAAGAACACCTCGTCCGTCAGGCTCTCGTCCTCCCGGATACGGGCAAGACCAGCCGCGAGCTTCTGCAACCCGGCTCCCGAAAGCCGCACGCTCCGGGCGAGCTCCTCGAGCGTGCGGCTCCAGAGATGATCGAAGACGGTGACGGCCCGGATTCCCCTGCCCGCAGTCGCGGGCCGGCCGCGTTCGGACCGCCCCCGAAGGGCCCCAAGCACCTGGGGAACGCCGAATTCGACCACGAGATCCAGGCCCTGCAGAAGCTCTTCTCTTTCCAGGGCCGTCCGGACCTGCCCGACCGAAGCCGGGTACGCGAACGCGCCTCGGGCCAGGCTGCGCTCGATATCCACTCCGCCTCGGCTCTTGACGAGCTCGATCCGTTCGGTCACGCCCTCCAGAGGGAAGACCTCAATCCCCGCGTATCCGGCCAGGGCGTTCTCGAGAAAAGCGGCCAGCCTCCTGGACGAGACCGCCACCACGACCCGGTCCAGGCAGCCCCCGGCGCGGCGAAGCAAGGACTTGGCAAGCCGGACCGCCCAGGCCGAGGTCCCGAAGCCGTCCTCGTTGGGCGCAAGCAGGATACGCGCATTCTTGTCGCGGCCGCACAGCCTCATCCCGGGGCTCCTGGACGTCATCGTGCCTTGCTGATACCATGCAGCCAGGCTGCCTACAAGGGGGCTCCGCACAACGATGCCTCGCACCTGCGACGCCTACTGCAAATGGGTTTACTGGCTCGACCCTGACAGGCAAGGGGGCGAGATTTCCAGGTACGGCCAGGACAAGCGCCTCGTCTATCGCGTGCGGCGCCAGCCTTGCGAGGCCCTGTATGCCCGCAGGGAACTGTCGATCGTTCCTCCCGAGGCGTGGGACCGCCAATGCCTGCGCCAGGGCTCCTGGTACCGGGCTTCGGCCAAGAGGGGGCGGGTCCTGCTGGTCAGCAACCGGGAGCTTCCCGACCTCGAACCGTGGGGGACGATCACGATCGAGGCGTTCTCGCCGCCCCGGCTCGCCTCGGCACAGGACGTTGCCGAGGCCATGGGCGAGGAAAGCGCGATCCGACTGCTCCCGGACGGATGGGGGGAGTTCTCGGCCTGGGAGATCGAGGCCATCCGGTCCTACCTGGGCCACCAGGGCATCGAGCTTCCTCTTGAGGCTGTCTTTCTTTATTACTCGGCCAATCACCTCAACTTCGCGTTTCCGAAGTTCTTCGTGGAGACGGCCTCTCACGGGCCTGTCCCCTACTCCATTCAGGAGACTCCGCTCGTCTGCTCGGCCTGTGTGGAACTCTTCGGCATCCTGGGCGAAGAGCATCGGCTCAAGTATCTCGTGCCCTGCCCGGGACTGAAGTACGTGGAAACCTCACGGGGCCAGTATTTCCGCGTGGCACGCACGCCCTGACTCCCGGGAGCAGAGTCTCCTTCGACGCCGGAACGGCGCCGGAGCGGTTTCGCCCGGTCGAGCAGAACGCAGCGAGTCTGCTGTCAGGACCGTCAGGGCGGCGGAGTCACGGATCCCGGAACGTCCCGGGCCGGGGGAAAGGCCATCCCGGAGAGAAACAGCTCCGAGAAACGCTCGAGCCCGGAAAGCTCCTGGTATTCCATTTCCCGGGCAACCCGCTCCGCCCGTCTTCGCTGCCTGGTGTCGAGCAAGGCCAGACAAGCGCCGTGGCCGGCTGCGTTTCCAACGGCCACGATGCGAGCGCCCTGGTTTTCCGGAAGGAGGCCGATGGCAAGCGCGTCCTGCGGATCCATGTAGTTGCCGCAGGCGCCGGCCAGGAGCACGCGCCGGAACGGCGATCCGAAACGCTCCTGGAGGAGGCAGACCCCTGCATGGATGGCCGCCTTGGCGAGCTGCACCTCGGAGACGTCCTTGCGGGTCACGACGACGTCGCGGCCGAGAGCGTTCTCCGATGCCCGGGAGAGCACGTATTCCCAGCCTTCCTCGCCGCGCCGAAGGCGGGACGACCGCAGACGGTCCTGGAAATTCCCCCTGGGGAGAACGATCCCGGCCCGCACCATCTCCGCAACGGCCGAGATGACGCCGGAGCCGCAGATTCCGGCAGCCGGCAGCCGGTCAATGGTCTGCAGGGAGGGCTCAAGGGTCTCCGGGTCGATCTTCACGCGCTCGACGGCGCCCGGCGCTGCCCGCATGCCGAACCGGATATGCCCCCCTTCGAAGGCCGGCCCTGCTGCGGCGGAGCAGCAGAGCAGCCTCCCCTTTCCGGCCATCACGATCTCGCCGTTCGTTCCCAGGTCGATCAGAAGCGTGGGAACCTCGGTCCGCAGCAGCCCCGTCGCCAGAACACAGGCGACCGTGTCGCTGCCCACGAATCCGGCCTTGAGGGGCAGAAGGTACGCGTAAGCCGAAGGGGCGATGCGGATCCCGAGGTCTCTTGCCTTGACATCCTGGGCTGCCTGCAGAACCGGCGGATAGGGCGCCCGGGCGAGATACCGAGGATCCAGGCCGAGCAGGAGGTGGTTCATGACCGTGTTTCCGACCACGGTCGCCTCCAGGATCTCGCAAGGAGCGATTCCGGCCTCGCCGCAGGCCTCGTCGATCAGGCCGTTCAGGCAGCCCACGATCGCGCACCGGAGCTTTTCCAGCGCTCCCGGGTCCTCCTGGCAGGCGCTGATCCTGCTGACCACATCGGCTCCGAAGGAGACCTGAGGGTTCAAGGCGGCCCGGACCGACAGAGATCGACCCGTGGGGAGATCCAGGAGATAGGCCACCACGGTGGTGGTTCCGATGTCGAAGGCGATCCCCGGAACACAGCCGCCGGGGCCCTTGCGGACAGAGATGACTTCGCCGCCGTTTCGGACAAAGGCGGTCAAGCCTCCGCCGGCAGCCCTCAGAGCAGCCGGAATCTCCCGAAGCACAAAAGGATCGAAGGCCGGCTCCCGCAGGCCGTACAGATCGCGCAGGGACTCCGCAAGGCGTTCCCTGTCGCCCTGGACCGCGTGCAGAACGGGCTCCTTCACCTCAACCGGGCAGGGGAGCACCGGAGGGCGCAGCCGCACCGGGATCCGCCGCCTGGGCCCTGCGGTGAGAACGACCTGCCGCCGGCGGAGACTTTCTTCCGGAACCCGCACCACGGCATCCGAAAGCGCTGCGGCCTCGCAAGCCAGGCGGTATCCCTCGTCCAGAAGATCGCCAAGGACCTTCCTTTCCCGCTCCGACGGCGGCGGCATCGGACTCAGGCTTTGCTCGACGATGATCTTGCATTTTCCGCAGGCCCGCCTGCCCCCGCAGGCCGCCTCCAGGGGAATCCCGAGGCTTCGGGCGAGCTGCAGGAGGGTCTCCCCTCCGTCCGTTTGGATCTCCCGGTTCCAGGGGAGGAAAACGATCCTGGCCATGGATTCTCCGAAAGCCAGAGGGCGGCGCCGAGCCCGCCTTTCGGGACCCTAACGCTTCTCAAGGAGATCCGCGATCTTCTTGACCGCCTCGGCCGCGTCCTTGGCGTAGGCGTCGGCCCCGCAGACTTCCTCAACGAACTTGGGCGTCAGGGCGGCCCCGCCGCAGATCACCTTGACCCGGCCGGCCAGCTCGCTTGCCTTGATGGCCCGCACCGTCTCCTGCACGTGCGAATCGCCGGTCGTCAGAAGGGAGGAAAGACCGACCACGTCCGCCTTGTGCTCCCTGGCAGCCTCCAGGAACCGGTCGGCCGGCACGTTCTGCCCCAGGTCGGCCACCTGAAATCCAGCGCTTTCCAGAAGCATCTTGACCAGGTTCTTGCCGATGTCGTGGAGGTCTCCGAAGACCGTGCCGATGACCACCGTGCCCCGCGCGACGACCTGCTCTTGCTTGATGAGAGGCTTCAAGAGGTCCACGCAGGCCTGCATCGACTTGGCCGAGATCATCATCTCGGGCACGAACATTTCCCGTTTTTCGAACTTCTCCCCGACCGCGTTGAGCGCCGGGATCAGCCACCCGTTGATGATTTCTTGCGGATCGGCCCCCTCCTCGACCGCCCGCCGGGTCAGTTCCATCGCCTCCTTGCGCCTGCCTTCCATCACTGCCTGTTTCAGCAGCTCCAGCGTGCCCATGCATTGTCTCCTCTTTGATGTTGCGATCCTTTGGTCTTGCGGCCCGGGCTTCAGGGAGAGATGAGGCTTCCCGGCTTCTTGAGAAAGGCACCGGCCCTCTTGAGGAGTTCCATGAACCACATCCCGAAGGCCATGTCGCCCTCAAACCGGAGGCTCCCTTCCGAGATGGCCTTCAAGGCCGCCTCTTCCGTGCCCTCCCGGAGAATGGAAAGGGCCGTGGGCACGTCCCGGTAGACCATGGCGAAATCCGGCGACGGGTGGCAGCCCCGGGCGACCTGGAGCTTGCCGCGGAACACATAGAAGCGGCGGGCCACCGACCGTTCCTGGGTCCGGATCTCGGCAACGCCGTTCCTTACGCCGAGTTCTTCGCGGAACTCCCGATTCAGGCGGGACGCCAGGAGCAGCACGGCTCCGAGCACGGACAGAATCCCCTCCAGCATCGCTCTTTCCTTCAATGGTGCGAGCATATCCCAGGTCCTCCCCCAAACCGGTCCTGGCTTTCCCTGCAGTTCCGGATGGTCTATATAAGTCCCGAAAAAACTCCACGCCGCCGCGGAGGGCGGATCCTGAATAACAAATCACGCCCTCGGTTTCAACGAGATCGCTCATGAGTCTCCTTGCCAGGTCCCCCAGGCTCCGGGTGGAGGACGACCCTCTGAGCCGGCTGCTATGGGAAGCGAACCGGCTCTATTGCAAATGGGTGCATCGCTTCTGCTGGAGCGGCGACGACCCCTTGCCCCGCTGCGGACCCGGCATTCTGGTTTCCAACCACCAGAGCAGCGTGGACCCCTTCATCCTGGCTGCGTCGACACGCCGCATTCTCTCCTTCTTGATCGCGGCCGAGTACCATGAGATCCCGGGGCTGCGGTGGTTCTTTCGCTGGATGCACTGTATTCCTGTTCAAAGACAAGGGGCGGATGCGGCCTCTGTCCGCAAGGCCCTGAAGGCGCTGAAACAGGGAAGGCTTCTTTGCATCTTTCCCGAGGGCGGGATCGAGCGGGGATTTGACCGGGCCAGACCCGGAGTGGGCTATCTGGCCTGGCGGTCCGGGGCGCCGGTCTTTCCGGCCTGCGTTTCCGGTACGCCCAGGGGAGGATCTGTCTGGAGAGCGCTGGTTACGCCCTCTCGTTCCTCCGTACGGTTCGGCAGTCCTCTTACGTTCGCCGAGAACGAAAGGGGAGAGCGAACCCGGGAATCCGTGTCTGCCTGGACCTCCGAGATCCTGCACGCCGTGGACAGATTGCGCGGCCCGTGACCGGGCCGAAGCGAGAGCCCGAGCAAGCCGCGGACATCCGGCACCGGCTCGTTCCAGTTTTGAGGCGTCCTGGTCGATCTCTACTTGGGGAGCCGCCTCAGGCAGCGGCTACCTGACCCGAAGCTGCCGGCCCATGGATCCCGCGCCGGCAGGGCCGCAAAGGGCTGCAAGGACCATCGGGCAAGCTCGGCCACGTGGGCCCGTTGCAGCAACCGGGTGAACGGACTAGAATGAGAACAAAAATTCACGCAGAAAACACCATGACCGCTTACGCCTCCCGTTCCAACGGGGGCTCCGTCCGATTTCGACTGCTTTTGCTTTGCGCACTGCTTCTGGCTGTCGCAGCCGCGGCGTGGCTGGTCGGCCAGGAGCTTCGCACCTCCCGGCTCCAGGCGCGCGCCTTCTCCTCTCTCGCACGGAAGCTCACCTACTGGGTCGAACCTGGGCCCAGCCCTTCGATCCGCTTTCCGGACCCCGGAGGCCCTTACGACGAACGCATGGGATATTCGCTTTTGCCGTCGATCACGGAGAAACTCTGCGCAAAGGGGTTCGAGATCCGGTTCCAGGCCCGCTTTTCCCCGGAACTGCTCCGGTACGTGGAGTGGGGACTCTTCCCGGCTTATCCCGAGAAGCAACAGGCCGGGCTCGAGGTTCTCGACCGGGACGGTCACGTCCTGGCCAAGTCATCTTTTCCGGAAAGGGTCTTTCCCTCGTTGGAGACCATCCCCGAACCGATCGTGAAGACCCTTCTGTTCATAGAGAACCGCGAACTCCTTGACCCCCGGGAGCCCCGCCGGAATCCGGCCGTGGAATGGGACCGCCTTCTCCGGTCGGTCTTGGAGGCAGGTCAACAGGTTTTTCGAGACCGGGAGGAGCGCCTTCCGGGCGCCAGCACCCTGGCAACTCAAATCGAAAAATTCCGGCATTCCCCCAGGGGGCTCACATCGTCGATTCCGGAAAAGGGCCGGCAGATGCTCTCGGCCTCGGTCCGATCGTACCTGGGCGG
>FWPU01004478.1_pt1 | contig 32473 bp, 27 predicted proteins | sample 2228361 | NCBI WGS metagenome assembly FWPU01 (sample SAMEA103939777, study PRJEB20133) | metagenome
AATGAGGCAAGGAAAGCCTAGGGAGGAGTTGAAACAGCTATCGTTATTTTAGATACCCTGCAGCTTGCTGCAGGGAGTTTCATTTAAGCTTTATATAAACGGAATCAAACTTTAAATAGGAGAAATTACCGAGGTATTCTCTAGGATGCTTTTAACGAGTTAACACTGTTAATAGTAGGTTTTAAGAATAGCTTGGCGATGTTTTAGCTAATTAATTAAGGTTAGGATACTGCCTTTCCCCTACCAGTCCCCCCACTACCAGTATCGAAACCAGTCTGCCTATTACATCCCTGGGGAGAGTGGTTTTTTCCAGGTCCTTGACCGTTTTTTCGATGTCATATCTGACCCTTTTTATGGTGGCCATCCCATCCTCTATCAGGGCGTAGGAGGCCCGCGGGTTAAAATCCATCGGTTGTCCTACCGAACCCGGGTTTAAAACTGTCGTTTTACCAAGGCGCCTTATAAAGGGCTTATGGGAATGACCAACCAGTATGAAATCGCTGTTAACCCGCCTGAACTGATCCTCCAGGTCGAATTCTGATATTTCGTCGTCATTCACTCTAGTATTCGTCTTGTTCCTGTATAAGTCATGTGCTATATGGAAACTGAGACCATCTAGAGTAAAGCTGCTATCGAGAGGCAGTCGCCTGAGGAAGCCGACATCCTTACTGGCAAGAATATCCTCCCCCCATTCCCTGGTAGCCGTGGAAAGCCTGCTCAGTTCATCGGAAGACCGGCATCTAATACCATATGCCAGTGCGTTGTCATGGTCACCCCTTACCCCGGAAAAACGTCCTTTGTTGAAGGAGTTCATGAGGAACCTTATGCATTCCCTTGGGTTGGGTCCAAAGTCCACCGCATCTCCGAGGAATACAAGGTAATCGTAATGCTCCTTGGTTAATATAGCTTCGAGCGCGTGCCAGTTGGCATGAATGTCTGAAAGAATTAGGGTTTTCATCTGGAATAATATTAACAAGGGTTTATTAACCACCTATTAAGAAAAAGTTAAGGTAATGTTAGAGAAATGGGCTAGAACCCGTAATTTCCGAGCGAAAATGTAGTGGGTATCCATAACCAGAGTTTCCATGGTTTTTTATTAATGTCCTGTGGCACTTATGCATATAAACCCATATAAGAATTATTCCTGATCTCTGGAATAAGGCACGGAAAAAAGTTGGAAAAAAACCTCTTGACAAACTTTTATAATTTATATACAGTAAGCACAGACCTTAAAAAATCAACAAGGAGGTAAGGAGAGATGAGTAAGGCCAAATGGCTTTTGCTATTTTTAGTGGCTATATGCACGGCCATTCCTGCTTATGCAGTAGAGCTTTCTCTGGGCGGCTTTCCCAGCTATATGCGTACCAGAGCCCGTTACTTTGGTAACGCTACTTTTCTTAGTTCTATAAGCGATTCGCAGGCGGAAGCACTTGGATTCGCCAATGCGGATGACAACATCTTTTTCGTTGATACCAGACTCCGTCTAACCCCTCAGCTCGTACTCAGTGACGCGGTGACCATCAGGGCGCAGGTGGACGTTTTTGATAACGTAATATGGGGTGGAGCTACTTCTGCTCTTTTAGGGGGCCGAAGCACGCTGGTAAATTCTTCCATAACCACCGGCGACAGATTCAGAGGAGCGCTTCTGATAGGGGCAAATGCGATTGACCGTGGAATAGGCGAATCCGACTCGACAGATGATGTTCAGTTTTTCAATGTCCGTATGCTCCATGCTGATATTGTACTCCCGGCTAACCTGGGATTCGTAAGAATAGGGCGTCAGCCGTTCGACTGGGGTCTTGGAATCCTGGCAAACGGCGGTTGGGACCCACTGTCAGACCTTGGTTTCGTCCTGGACCGGTTCCTTTATCTTAAGTCGTTCCCAATCGGGGCAGGAACCTTCACGTTCGTGTTCGTTTCCGATATCTTTACCCAGGGCAACAGCGTAGTTACAGCTAACGGTAATGGTTATGATATTGGCGCTGTGGCACTTATCTATAATACCAATGTAGGTGGTGGTAATTTGACGGTTGGTGTGTATGACTTTCCCTATATTCATCAGAACAATTTAGGTACAGTTTGCCCCGGTGCGCCATTCGGCGAGGGATCAGGTGCACCACCTAACTGCGGTTTTGGTGTAGACCTGGACTGGGCTAACCTTTATGCCGGTCTTATCGACTTCAAGACCGACCGCTTCAGACTGGTGGGTGAAATACAAGGCGAATTCGGAGAGATAGACGCCGCCGGTACTACAATAGACATCAACAATAACATACTGTTTGCAGTTCGAGGCGAGGTTTACCCCGGATGGCCCATAAAGAATATATCGGCTGAATTTGGTTGGGCAGACGGTGGCGACGTAACCGACGGTGAGGTCGATGGCGGTAATGAAGGCGGACTGGTGTTTAACCCGGCCTATAACCTCGACAACCTGATGTTCAAACACATGATACCGACCATATACCAGATCGAAGGAAGCGTAATAAATGCCTTCTATGCGAGGGCTTGGGGTACGGTTAAGCTTCTTGACAATCTTTCCTTCACCCCACAGGTTGTTGTCGCATGGAACGAGGAAACATCTAATCCGATAGCCAACTCCGGCGATGTGAATAGATATCTTGGAACCGAGGTCGAGGGAACGCTAACTGTTAATGTAGTTCCTGGCGTTAACCTAGACATTATAGGTGGTCTGGTGTTTCTCGGGTCTGGTATGGAAGACCTCATTGAAACACAGGCTGCTAACGCAGGCGCTGTGGACCCGGATGCCGAGAGTGTAGCTTGGACCGCTCAGGCCAGGATGATAATCTACATAGACCAGTTCTTTAAATAGTATCTGAATGGGGGTACTTATCTCCCCACGTACTGACAATAAGCCCCATCTGTTACTTTACAAAGTAGCGGATGGGGTTTTTCATTTATAGCAAGTTTTGTGATTTTTTTGGGTATTCTTGAGGTTCTTATGTGAACCCCGTTAATAGGATGTATACAGCCAAAACCATTCACTTTTTTTATGATTTCCAGTAGACTAGCTCCTCCATTACTTCGAGTGTAGTTCGGGCTTAGGGTTATTGTTGGGTGGGGGATCTTTCAGGAGAGCACGCAAAATGGCGTCCTATTGAAGAGCATCACAAGGCTCGTGGCTGAGTTCATGACGATGCTTGCCGCTGCCCGATTGCTCTACTTAGTATGCTTCTTAATGATTCGAGCGATTGAACGCCATGAACTAAAAATTTATCGAAGATAAATGTCGGTACGCCAAAAACCTGATGGCCCTCGGCTTCCTTCCTATTATCCTCGATCTTTTCCAGCATTGTCCTCTTAATTAGACATTCTTTTAACTCGTCCAATTGAAGCCTGGACTCCTGACCAACCTTGAGGATTACTTCAGGCTCGCCTATATTTTCACCTTTTTGGAAATAAGCCTTGTATATACCTAGATGGAATTCCCTGAATTTATCCTTGGTCTTGGCGAATTCGGAAGCTTCTAGACTAAGCCTGGAGTTTGCTAAGATTCCCGGAAGCTTTAGCTCTAAGCTGTCCTCATCACACAATTGTTCTAAATTTTGTACCAAGTATTTTCGTTTTAATGTATTTGAACGTTTTATACCGCGTAGCGGTATTTCCGGATGAATTTCAATCCCCTTTGAGTCGACCTCCAGAGGAAATTCTTTCTCCAAAAGCTCCAGGCGTTTTATTCCCACAAAACAGAAGGGGCAGTTGTAGTCGTAGAATACGGTGACCTTCATCTCATTTTAACCTGATAGCTAACACGAAGTGTGTATGGCATCAAGGTCGTTTCGGGAAAGCCAATTCTCAATAGGAAGCGATGCATGATTCATGATGCAAGATGCATGATCAAAGAAAGTTTTCCATCCCGTATCCTGCATCTTGTATCTTGCATCCCAATTATTTACCTATTAGTCTATCTGTGTTCTCGGTGGTCTCTGTGGCTAATAATGTCCATCAATGCCTGAAGTGCCTTATTCCGGTGAATATCATTGCCATTTCATGCTCGTCCGCGGCGGAAATAGTATCTTTGTCTCTCACCGAACCTCCCGGCTGGACGATGGCAGTGATTTCCGATTTAGCAGCTTCATCTATACCGTCCCGGAAGGGGAAAAAGGCATCTGAAGCTAATACCGCTCCCTTTGTCGGAATTCTTGCTTTCATTGCCGCAATTTTGACCGAGTCTACCCGGCTCATCTGTCCCGCGCCGATGCCTATGGTCTGTCCATCACGGGCGAGTACAATGGCGTTTGATTTTACGTTCTTACAAACCTTCCAAGCAAATTTAAGCGCCTTCAGTTCTTCATCCGTGGGTTGACGTTTGGTTACCACTTTGAAGTCGGTAAAGTCTTCGTCGGCTCTCATGTCTCTGTCTTGAATTAAGGCGCCGCCTACTACCTTTTTAAAATCAAGGCCTTCTTTTTTATTGTTTATGAAGGGCGGAGTTTTCATAACCCTCAGATTGGCTTTGGTTGAGAGCAGATAAAGGGCCTTTTCCGTATATGCCGGGGCTATTACCACCTCGAGAAACATAGCTGAAAGCTCGGAAGCCGTGCTTTCGTCCACTTCGGTGTTGAAGGCTACAATTCCGCCAAAGGCGCTTTCCGGGTCGCATTCCTTTGCTTTAAGAAAGGCCTGAAGAGGATTTTCTCCTAAAGCTACGCCGCACGGATTATTATGCTTTATTATGACGCAAGCGATTTCCGAGAATTCTTTCACGGTCTCCAGTGCGGCATCGGCATCATATATGTTATTGAGCGAAAGTTCTTTTCCTTGGAGCTGGGTGGAGTTTGAGATGCAGGGTTCCTCGATTCCCGATTGAATATAAAAAGCCCCTTCTTGGTGGGGGTTTTCTCCGTATCGGAGTTTCATCTTTTTTTCTAGATGCAAGGTCAGGCTGGCAGGGAATTTGGTTCTTTGGCCGCCATCGAGGGAGCCTAAAAAATTCGATATCGCCGCATCGTAACGCGCCACGTAAGAGAAGGCTTTCACCGCGAGCCGAAAGTTAGTCTCCAGGGATATAGAGCCTTTATTTTTCTTTAATTCGTTAATCACGGTTTTGTAATCCTCGGGGCTTGATACTACGGTTACATATTTATAGTTCTTTGCAGCGGCTCGAAGCAAAGAGGGCCCGCCTATGTCGATATTTTCGATTGCCTCTGCTAATTCCACCCGTTCGTTTTTAATCACTTCCTCAAACGGATAGAAGTTGACCACTACCATATCTATTGGTTTTATATCTTGTTGTTTCATATCCCTAGCGTGTTCCTCATCATCACGCACTGCCAGTATGCCGGCATGTATCTTGGGGTGAAGGGTTTTTACCCTGCCGCCTAACATCTCCGGCAGTAGAGTGTAGTCAGAGATCTCCGTAACCGGAACTCCGGCGTCCCGGATTTGCTTAGCCGTGCCGCCGGTCGATATTATTTCAATATCGAAATCCTTTAATTCTTTTGTAAAGTTACTTATGCCGTCTTTTTTCGATACGCTTATTAGAGCCCTTTCTATTTTTCTCATTCGATTTGCTCCTCGGAGGATTAGTTATGAAAATTAACATAGCTTTTGAGAAATTGTCAATTCTTACGTATAATCTTTGGCTTATAAAAGTCCCGATCTTGAGACTAATAAGGCGAGTTTACAGAAATGGGTGCTAGAACCTTGAATTTAAAGGTTGGTTTATTTGTAATAACCTCGGTTGTCATTTTTTTCATTTTTGTTTTTGTCCTTGGCGGCGAGCAGAATTTCTTGAAGAAAACCTATAAGATTCAGACATCATTCACCAATGTCGCCGGTCTAGCTGAAGGAGCCGCAGTTAGGCTATCCGGGTTGAAAATAGGCAGTGTTAAAGAGATTCAATTCCCGGAAGAGCCGGATAAAGATTTTATAGTGGTGGTAATGGAGGTAAGAGAGGAAGGGATAAAGAGAATAGGCCCCGATGCTGTGGCGACGATCAGGACTGAAGGGCTTCTCGGCGATAAGTATATAGAGATATTAAGGGGATCAAAGGAGCCTCCCGAGGAAATTCCGGAAACATTGCAAATTAGCAGCTATACTCCGCCCGAGTTTCAAAAGCTTCTGGGCCAGTCTGAAGAGTTAATCGACAATATTATAGACATTTCGAAAAGCCTGGACAAAATCGTGAAGGCGTTTGGCAAAGAGGAGAATATCGAGAATATATCCAGGACAATAGCCTCGATAAGAAGAAGCGTAGAGGCTATTGAGAGCAGGCCCGGGCTTCTTCATACCCTCATCTATGGAAGGAAGGACAAATCGGGCCAGGACCTCGAAAATACGCTGGATAAGCTCGATGAGACCTTAACTACTTTGAATGGCTTGCTCAAGGACCTTAAGGATGAAGAGGGTGTGCTCACCGCTTTGATTTATGACGAAAAGCTTAAGGAAAAGCTGGACAGCGCTCTCACCAATATTGATGAGGTTACCGCAGAGATTAATAGCGAAGACGGAATACTTCCCCAGCTAAAGGAGACTGTATCAAATTTTAGGGAAATATCCGAAAGGCTGGAGGGCGGGGAAGGCACTCTAGGGGCGCTAATAAATGACCCCACGGTATACGATAATTTGAAGGGGGTCTTGGGTGAAGCGGAAAGGAGCAGGTTTGTTCGTGCTGCGGTTCAATATCTGATCGAAAATCAGCGCAAAGATACCAATCAAACGCAGTAAGTTTCGAATTTAAGATGCAGGATGCAAGATAAAAGATAAATCATGTATCATGCATCGTATATCCTGCATCTGTGAATAAAATATAACCTAACCGGGACAAGGTCGTTTGATTATCTAAAGCTGATCGAGCTAAATATAGAGCGGGCGACGGGACTCGAACCCGCGACCTCAAGCTTGGGAAGCTTGCACTCTACCAACTGAGTTACGCCCGCTACTTTAAACTAATTTATTCCAGCCTATTGTAAAAGTCAATAAATAGGGCAGGTATATTGGACTTAATCTATAACTAAATGACTTTCATGCCGGGATGTATCCCTTACACTCAACTAGCCCGCTCCTCAAGGTAATATTGTCAATAGCGTTAAATACAATGCTATGAAGCTCCAAAGATAAGAAGTATAATACCTAGCGTGAAAAAGCGCCGTATTACCGAGCACCTTCTTACGGAGAAAACAAACCCTAAAACTTCCCACCTGGATAAGTGCTCTACTCTTGAAATCATCGAGCTAATCTCGGAAGAGGATAAAAAAGTCGCCGAAGTCGTGGCCAGAGAAAAAAGAAAGATAGCCGATGCGGCAGACCTAATCGTGGATGGACTGGCCAAGGGTGGGCGTTTATTTTTTGTAGGAGCTGGTACCAGCGGACGGCTGGGGGTAATGGAAGCGGCTGAATGTCCACCGACCTTTGGGACGAGGACGAGTTTAATCCAGGGCATTATCGCCGGCGGAAAAAAGGCTCTACGCCGTTCTATAGAAGGATCGGAGGATTCAAAGAGAGACGCTCAAAGGGCCTTAAGTAATCTACACCTTAACAAGAACGACGTCGTGGTGGGTATAGCCGCCAGTGCGACCACGCCATTTGTCGAAGCAGGATTAGCATACGCCAGAAAGAAGGGTTCCAGGCGCATTCTCATAACCTGTAATCCAGTTAAATCCGGCTTAGCGGATATTACAATTGATCTCTTGGTGGGGCCAGAGGTTCTCGCCGGCTCTACGCGGATGAAGGCAGGTACGGCGACAAAGATGGTTTTAAACATGCTAACCACCGCCTCCATGGTAAGGCTGGGCAAAACATACGGGAACCTCATGGTAGAGGTTAGGCCAAATTCCCAAAAACTAAGGGATAGGGCAGTGCGGATAGTCATGGAGATTATGGGCGCCGACCGTAAGAAGGCGGAAAAGTTACTGAGAGAATCTAAATGGGACGTAAAGGCCGCAGTGATTATGGGAAAGAAAGGGTTAAACTACAAGGAAGCCAAACAATTGCTGAAAAGGCATAACCGGTTTTTACGAAATGCACTAGAGAAATGAAAATTATGCGCGGTGTCCTATGAAGAGAATTAAGATGTAGGGGTATGCTCAGCGCGCCCCTACAAAGGTGCTTGATGTGTAGGCAAAGTTAAGGTGATTAGATAACTAAAACGCAAGAATGAAATTTTTAAACACAATAATTAGCAAGGAAGAACGACTGGTTGTTGGCTTAATATCCGGGACATCTATGGACGGAGTGGATGCTGCACTAGCCAGAATCAAAGGAAGCGGATTAGAAACACAAATCCATTTAATTAAATTTATCTGTGTGCCTTATGAATCATCTATTCGTGAGAAGCTGGAAAATGTTGGATTAGGTGGGTCAATTGACGAAATCTCTGAGATTAATTTTCTTGTGGGCGAGTCTTTTGCTAAAGCAGCTTTTGCTGTAATCGAAGAAGCGGGATTGGCTCCCGAGGCGGTTGATCTAATCGGCTCTCACGGCCAGACTATTTATCACAATCCACCCTCTTCAAAGAAGGGCATTCCGTCCACCATGCAGATAGGGGAGTTAGACGTCATTGCAGAGCGTACTGGGCTGACCACGATTGGCGACTTCAGACCCCGCGATATAACCGCAGGTGGTGAAGGGGCTCCGCTCGTTCCTTATGTGGATTATCTATTGTTTGGCAGGCCGGGAAGAGTTACAGCCACTCAAAATATAGGCGGCATTTCCAATGTCACGGTGGTTTCGGAGAGGATAGAAGATGTAATTGCTTTTGATACCGGGCCCGGGAATATGCTGATGGATAATGTTTTGAGTTTGGCTACCAATGGAAAGGAAAAGTACGACCGGGACGGCAAACTGGCCTCTCGCGGGGTTGTCGACGAAAAATTACTTGACCAGCTTTTATCTAATCCATTTTTTGACCAGCCACCGCCAAAGTCCACCGGGGCGGAACTTTTTGGTAATGAAAAAGCCAGGGAACTTTACACTTTGGTAGAGAAGAAAAGGATTTCACTCGCCGATTTGATGGCGACCCTTCTGGCGCTTACTGTTGAGTCCATTGCTCGTTCCTATGAGCGGTTTATCTTTCCTAAATGGCGGGTAAACGAGGTGATTCTGAGCGGTGGCGGTGCAAGAAATTCTGCCCTAGTCGAGGGATTAAGGAAAAGATTGGATCATATGGAGTTCTCGACATCGGATAAGTATGGGATTCCAGTGGATGCAAAGGAAGCCTTAGCCTTTGCCATTCTGGCGAATGAGCTTGTTTCCGGTAATTATACCAATCTACCGTCGGTTACTGGGGCAAGGTGGCCAGTACCATTGGGAAAGATTGTTTTAGGGAGGTAAATTGGAGTAGGGGCGACCCGCCGGGTCGCCCCTACATAGTCAGTATGAATGACCTAACCCCAGATAGGCTCACTACGCAGCAAAAAATCGGGCAGATAGTCATGCCCAGGCTGGATTTCCGGAATGAAGATGCTTTGCCTTACGCAGAGGGACTCGTTAGGAATTTTCATATCGGCGGTTTCATCGTATTTGGCGGTGAGCGCGAACGGATAATAAGTGCTACCGACAGGCTTCAATCTATTTCTCCTATTCCTCTTTTCTTTGCCTGCGATGCGGAGAGAGGTGTGGGGCAAATAGTTTCAGGCGTCACTCTTTTTCCCTTTGCTATGTCCCTTGGGGCGATAGGAGATGAGGAGCTTGTTTATAGGCAAGCCGGCCTTATTGCAAGGGAGATGAAAGGCTGTGGGCTAAATCTAGTATTTGCTCCGGTTGTGGATGTTAACACCAATAGGGAGAACCCGATTATAAATATCCGCTCCTATGGCGATGACCCTTCACTTGTATCACGATTGGGAACCGCTTTTATAAAGGGCTGTCAAGAAGAAGGCGTCCTAGCCTGCGCCAAACACTTTCCGGGACATGGGGGGATTGCCGTTGATTCGCACGTAACCCTGCCAATTTCTTCTCAAAGCCGCGATGATTTTTGGAACTGTGACTTAATTCCCTTCAGAGAGTCTATAAAGGCTGGGGTTTCTTCGGTTATGGTGGCTCATCTTGCTGTGCCACAGATTGATCCTACCGGGGTCCCCGCTACTATTTCTGGTGAAATTATTCAGAATCTTCTTGTGGGGGCTTTGGAATTTAAAGGTTTGGTCGTAACCGATTCGTTCATCATGGACGCTTTATCCAGGTTAGGTAAGGAACAAGAGGAGATTGCCCGACTTTCCATTCTCGCCGGCTGCCACGTCATCCTAGACCCAAAAGAGCCTGTAACTCTCATCGAAAGGTTAGTTGAGATGATAGGAACCGGAGATATTCCTGAATCCCTTTTATATAAAGCTGTTGATAACATAACAAAGGTCAAGAAAAAGTGGTTTTATGATAAACCTCGTCGAAACTTCCTGGACGAAGGTTACGGTGAGAATCTAGTCGAAGAAATCGCCCGCCGCTCTGTGTGTTGTATTAAAGGCAGAAGGCTACGCTCGGAGAAAGCAATCGTTTACGTCCTGGATGTAACACAATCAGGAGGGGATATTTCAAGACCTTTTCTTCGGTCACTGAAAGAAGCGGGAGTAACTTGTCAGAAACAAGTTATAACCTATCAAGATAATCTGAAGTCCATACCGCGTGAAGAAAACGGCGACACCGCAGTGATTTGCCTGGTCTATACATCCGTTGCCGCATGGAAACATCATTCATCTTTGCCTGAATCCTATAAAAAATTCTTGGATAAAGCCAGCGGACTGCATTCGGAGAAAATTCTGATTTCTTTTGGGTCTCCGTACGTCCTTCGAGGCTTTCAGAATTTCGATACGGTTCTTTGCACTTTCGACCGCTTGGATTCTTGTCAACGCGCAGTAGCCGGCGTTCTTTTAGGACGGCTTGAGGCTCAGGGAAAATTGCCCGTGAAATTACACAATAGTAAGTCGTGACTATTCGTCGTTCGTGGCCTTAATTGTAGTCGTCCAAAAACAAGCTAAAAGGTGGATTTATTCTCGATAAGCTATAAACTATAGCTCCTATTATCATGCCCGAATCCTTTCAAGCTTTCTTGTCTGCACTAAGCCCTTTGGATTGGCTCATCGTTCTCGCTTACCTTCTCATCTCCCTTGGAATCGGCATTTACTTCACAAAGCGCGCCAGCAGGAGCATGTCCGATTACTTCGTCTCTGGACGAAATCTTTCCTGGTGGCTCATCGGAACTTCGATGGTGGCGACGACGTTCGCCGCGGATACTCCTCTTGTGGTGACCGGGTGGATACGCACAGACGGAATCTGGAAGAACTGGTTCTGGTGGAACTATCTCTTCAGCCATGTGTTCATAGTATTCGTTTTTTCCAGGCTCTGGAGAAGAGCGGAGGTAATTACCGATAATGAGCTCATAGAACTACGCTACAGCGGAAAACCGGCAGCATTCCTAAGGGGCTTTAAGGCTTTTTACTTTTCTACCCTTTTCAATTTTATCGTCATGGGCTGGGTTATGAGCGCCATGGCCAAGGTCTTCAAGGTATTTTTCGGGTTTGATACTACGCTTGCCATCATTATCTGCGTCTCCATTGCGTTTTTTTACACGATGATGTCCGGGCTTTGGGGTGTGGCGCTGACGGATTTCTTCCAATACTTCGTTGCACTCATAGGAACAGCATTACTAGCGTGGGTTGTCATCGGTTCCCCTGAAATCGGCGGATTTCGTGGATTTTTTGAAAAGATAGATGTGCTGAACAGCCATCTATCTTTTTTCATGACACCCTCCGAGGGAGTGCCGGTCAGTGAAGGGTTTTGGTCGTCGAGCTTCTTCGTCTTTCTGGTTTACATCACACTTATATGGTGGTCTTCACACAATGCAGACGGCGGAGGATATTTCATCCAAAGAATGTGCTCGGCAAAAAACGAACGTCATGCCGTCTTGGGAATGGCATGGTTTTCGATAAACCATTATGTGGTTCGCCTCTGGCCTTGGGTGCTGGTGGCGGTCGCCTCTTTGATAGTTTATCCCACCGCCAAGATTACCGGTGGCGATCAAGAGTCTATCTATATCGTTATGGTCAAGGATTTTCTCGAGCCAGGGCTCAAGGGGCTGCTTTTTGTTTGCTTCCTGGCTGCGTTCATGTCCACTCTTTCTACCCAACTCAACTGGGGGGCTTCCTATTTGATGAACGATATTTATAAGCGTTTTATCAAAAGGAACGAGAGTGAAGCCCATTATATTTTCGTCTCCAGGCTTTGTACCCTGGCATTAACCCTCCTGGCCGGATATTTTGCATACCATATTAATAACATCGGCAAGGCATGGATTTACCTCTGGGCTATGAGCGCCGGGATCGGACTAGTTTTGATACTCAGATGGTTCTGGTGGCGGATAAACGCATGGTCCGAGATTTCTGCCCTGGCTGCATCCCTCATAACCATGCTGTTTTTGAGTCTCTATGCAAAAATCATGAAATTACCTCTAGAGCTGAAGCATCAAATCATAGTTGTTCCGGTCTCTATAATCTCTTGGCTGTTTGTTACCTATCTGACAAAACCGGAACCGAAAGAAACCCTGGCCAGTTTCTACAAAAAGATCCGTCCCTGGGGTTTTTGGGGCCCTGTTGAAAAGATCAATCCAGGAGTGGAGTGCTCTCCTTTTTCACCTGTAGTTGTCAACTGGCTTCTCGGAGTTTCATTTATTTTCTTCCTGATGATAGGGATTGGTAAGATTCTACTGGGTGCGACTATACTGGGAGCAGTCATGGTTTTTATCTCTATCTGTTCGGGGGTTGCGATTTATGTGAGGATGAGGACAGATTTTTAGGCATAAAATGCTAAGTATCCTGCTAGATTAAAACCGGATTCAGCACACATGTTTAGTTAATTTTAGAAAAATCTTTGACAGACTACTACTTCAGGTTATACTAATAGTAGTATGTTTTGTTGGAGGTTCGTGCATGAGGACTAAATTGAGGGGTGTGGAATTTAAAGTAAGTCCTGGTGAGGTCAGAGAGGCCGTAAAAAACCTTACAAAAGGCTGGGGTAGAAAGTATGCGGTGGAAATAGAAGGGAATTATTATCCACCTAAGGATGTAGTTCTTGAATTATTAAGCTCCAAGTTTGAAGAGAATGGAGAGGTTTTTACCAGAATGGATTTCACTACTATGGATGCAGTGAGAATTCTAAGAAGGCTAGGGTTCAAGACCGTAAGTAAGAAGGAGATTAAACCGAGCAGTAAGAAACTGTCTAGTCTTGCCGGTGTAATATCCCTCGGAGGAGACAGCATAAGGGATTCCGAGGATTATTATGAATAATAAGATTATCGTAGATACTAATGTAGTAGTCGCTCTTTTGGATGTTTCTGACATACACCACAATAAAGCCTTAAATCTTGTATTAAGCCTTGAGAATGATGGTAGGGATTTGTCACTGATGGATTGTATTCTGAATGAGATATATACGGTTATTGCTAGGAGAAGTCGTGAGAGAGGTTATAGATTTTCAGAAATAGTGGGCAAGATCAAAAACGAACTGGAGAGCTTTGAAATAATAAAAGCTTACCCTTTAGTAAGTAAGCTTCATAATAGGATAATCGAAGTTATGGTAAAAACTAACGGAAGGCTAAATTATCACGATGCCTTGATAAGCATCACTATGAAAGATGAGGGAATAGAAGAGATTGCTACGTTTGACAAGGATTTCAGAGAGATTGAATGGTTAAAAGCATATGATCGAAGTTGACGTTTTCAAAGATAAACCATAGATAATAACCACTGATTCTTATCTTACTGTCTTATCAAGCTTTAAAAACCTCTCGTATGTGTTAGAGTATATTCTGTTGGTAAAATTGCGATGGCCATAAAGGTAAAAGTTATACAACCACCAAAGCTAAACCTTCTCGAAAGGTTATATATCCCGGAGATACTTAAAGGGCTCAAAATAACCCTCTCCCACATTCTTAACTTTAAGCCGGTGACCGTCCAATACCCGGAAGAGGTAAAGGAGCTTCCTCCCCGGTATAGAGGCCTCCATATTCTTCCTGCAGATGACCAGGGAGAAATAAGGTGCGTTGCCTGCAAATTATGTGAGGTGGCCTGTCCTACGCAGGCTATATCCATAGTAGCCGAGCCAGCCGATGAATACGGTATCGAGAGAAGGCCAAAGGTGTACAACATAGATTTTATGCGTTGCGTCTTTTGCGGTTTTTGTGTGGAGGCTTGTCCCTGTGATGCGCTGAGAATGGGGATAAAGTATGAACTCTCCTCGTATAACCGGGCAGGGCTTGTGCATACGAAAGAGGTGTTTTTCGACCCGAATGTGAAGAGCAGAGCGCCCAGGGATAATGCCAATTATCTATACGAAATGGGGAAAGGCGAGATTTTAGATTCACCCGAGGAAGTAGAAAAGGTTAAGAAACTCTCCGGAACATACACCTAGCAAAACCTTGCGTTTTAGCTCCTCTCTATAAGTCCTTGACCGTTGATGTCTGACCCTCATCTAAAGTCATAAATTTAGCATAATCTCTATAACTTCATCATAAAAATTTAGGTATAATGCACCAGCCCAAATTCCTGAGGAGGATGCTGACTTGAAAGCGGTGGTAATATACGAGCACGGTGGAGTTGATAAGCTAAAATACGACGAGATTCCCGAACCCAAAGTTCGCGCTAGCGAGGTTCTTATTCAGGTAAAGGCTTGTGCCATGAACCATCTCGACGTGTGGATTAGAAAGGGCCTCCCCCATCTCAAGCTCAAGTACCCTCATGTCCTGGGTACCGACGTAGCGGGGATTGTGGCGAAGCGGGGGGACGACGTTCACGGCATCGAAATAGGAACGCCGGTCATTGTATCAGCGGCAATAACCTGTGGGAGATGCATTCATTGCATAGGCGGCCAGGATAACCTGTGTAGAGAATTAAAGATTCTGGGGGAGAATTACCCTGGGGGATGTTGTGAGTTACTGTCTGTCCCAAAGGAAAATGTTATCCCAATACCCAAAAACATTTCTTTTGAAGAAGCTGCCTCCATACCGGTCGTTTTCCATACTTCATGGCACATGCTGGTAAATCGCGCCGGTATCCGGCCGGGGGACACGGTTTTGGTTCATGCAGCCGGAAGCGGGGTGGGAATTGCGGCTATACAGATTGCCAAGCTTTTTGGGGCGACCGTAATCGCCACTGCCGGGACGGAGGAAAAGACGGAGAAGGCAAAGACGCTCCTTGGGGCCGACTATGCGATCAATTACCAGGCAGATGATTTCCTGTCCGAGGTAAAGAAGATAACTCAGAGAAGAGGAGTGGACATCATAGTAGACCATACCGGGGTGGTTAACTGGGAAAAGAACATCCTTGCGCTCACAAACGGCGGAAGGATGGTTATATGCGGTTCAACGTCCGGATATGAAGGCAAGACAGACCTGAGACACATTTTCTTCAGAAACCTTTCCATACTGGGTTCTACTTTGGGCGGCAAGGCGGAGTTGTTTGAGATTGTGAAGCAGTTTGAAACCGGGAAGCTCAAGGCAGTCATTCACCGGGTTCTTCCTATGTCTAGGGTTGTGGAAGGTCACCGGCTCATCGAAAATAGGGATGTTTTTGGGAAAATAGTGCTTGTTCCGGGATAATCTTTAATAAAAATAACCGAACTGGGAAAGCGCCTCTACCTGTTCTCGATCCTAACATCGCTTTGCGGGTCGGAGATATGCTTTCCGGACATAATCTATATTTCATACTTTTCCATTCGGTTAAGCTTTTAGCCCTTTCTTTCATAAATCTCAACATTATAGTTGGTCATCTTGTGTCTGTAAGATTGCTCTAAAATTACCTCAAGGCCCGGCAAAATTCGCACGGAACTATCTCCCAAGTTTTGGTCGATTATTATATATTTGGGCTTTTTTTCGGTTAGGTCTTCTAATATCACTTTTCTGGCGCCATCCCTCTCGATGAAAAGCAAACTAAAATATCGGCTTGCCGACCTTCTCTGAGAATATGCTAAGGCCGGGTTTGTGTGTCCCCCTATGAGGTATACGAAATCGGTTTCTTTCGTGTTTGTCCTGAGCCATAAGCCTAGTTCCTTGTATTGCTTGTATTCATCATTGACCCCGCCCTTGAAGTTCATGTTGTATGACCTAAGAAGGGTTTGATAAGGTGCCCATAATATTGCTAATACGACTATAATCTGCACTATATATCTACGCAGGTCTTTTGTGCTGGTCGAGGTGTTTTTTAGGAGCACGCTGATTGCAATCCCGGAGGCTAGCGAAAGTGGGGGCACGAGCTGTTTGAATTGGTGTCCGAAATAAAAGCCAGAGGCATTCACGCCTATAAAGTCGAATATGATCCAGAAAATAATTCCCCAAAATGGTATTTTATTATCCTCGATCCTTTTTTTCTGAATAATAAATAGTAGCACTAGCGGATAGAATAAAATCATTTCGGAGTATCTCCATGCGGAGATGAAATTCCAGACCCTCTTGGTTATTTTTAATTCAGCGCCCCCTCCCTCATGGAGCAAAACCAGCCATGCCTGGTGCAGAAATTCGGTAAAGGTAGTTCCACTTGCTATTAGAGCGATTAAGCAAAGGCATAGGGGAAAAATAACTCCGGCTAATAAAAGGAGTAAGTCTTTGGTAACGCTGCCAGGTATTGGGCAATCCTTCTCGTAACCTAGGCTCAGCAAAAAGGCAAGCGATGCGGCCACAGTGAATATCGCCGTCTGCTTGAAGCAGATAGCGATACCCATACAGAAACCGGCAATGAAGATATAAAGAGCGTATGGCCGTATGCACTTAGCGTTGCGGGAAACTGTCAGAAAAAAGAAAGACAGCGTGGAGAATAAAATCATGAACGACTCGGTCTGTGCCGTATAAGTTCCATTCATAAACCTCCAGGACACGCTCAGGCCGAAAATTATCATGGCGATAATACCGGCGAAATGGTCTAGCAATTTTCGCCCTATAAAGTAAAGCAAGGCTGAGGTTGCGACCATGGAAAGGCTTCCCAGAAGCCGGGGAAACCAGATATTCAATTCGAACAGAAGGTTGGAAATGGTGAATATCAAATAAATGCCCGGGGTCTTGTTCTCGATGGCCTCGCTGTATGGAGGAATACCGTATTTAATCCATAAGAATGCTATGTAGTTCCAAATTCCCTCGTCGTTGACCATGTATTCACCGAGGGAGGCAATTATAAGTAAAGAAAATATAAAGACCGCTATTATTGCCGGGTTGGTTACGATACTATAAAGAGTGTCAATTAGATAACCTTTCATTATTCCAGGCTTTTTGGTAGCTAACACAGCCTTGCTAATTAATCCCGGTTTTATTATTGATGCTGGAATTAATCGATATGAATCCGTTCGAAAATCGCTTTACCCGCTCTAACTCATGATAGTCAAATTTTTACCAGGGAGCGGGCAGAGTGGATTTTACCGGAGCTCCTTGGCTAAATATTGAGAGACTACCTCATGGGTGTCACCGAAGATTACAATCCTCCCATTTCTCAGAAAAACCGCTCGATCACACAGTTCTTCCACCGCTTTCATATCATGGCTTACAAACAGTACCGTTCTCCCCTCCGATGCCGCCTCTTTCATCTTGTCAAGACATTTTTGCTTGAATGCATCGTCTCCCACTGCCAGTACCTCGTCCATGAGCATGATTTCGGGCTCCAGGTGGGAGGCTATAGCAAAAGCCAAGCGCACGTTCATGCCGCTCGAGAAGTGCTTAATCGGGGTATCCAAAAAATTCTCTACCTCTGAAAAAGCGACGATCTCGTCGAACTTGCGGTTGATCTCGGACTTCTTCATCCCCAAGATTGCTCCGCTCAGATAAATATTTTCCCGCCCGGTCAATTCCGGATGGAAACCGGTGCCCACCTCCAGCATCGAACCAATCTTCCCGTAGATTTCGGCCTGGCCCTCCGTCGGTTTGGTGACGCGGGAGAGGATTTTTAATAGCACGGATTTACCCGCACCATTAGAGCCTATTATGCCCAGAGATTCACCCCGTTTAACCTCAAAAGTGACCTCTTTTAAAGCCCAAACATATTTATCATTCCTGGCTTGGTCTCCGTTCCGGTCGAGAATCGTCTGTTGGATAATGGATGAAATACTTCGAAACGGGGTGCGCATCACGTTTTCCAGAAACTCACGGGTAGCATTTCCGGGCCTCGGTCGGTCAATACGGAAGCGTTTACTCAAGCCCATTACTCGAATCGCAATTCTATTCATAGCTCAAATCACGTCGGAGAACGTATCTTCCCTATTCCGGAAGAAAAAGATACCTCCTAAAAGCAATGCCACTACCACTATAACCGAGATTGCCAGCATCATACCCGGGGCTTGAGATTTGCCTAGAAGCGCCCACCTGAAGCCTTCTACCACACCGGCCATGGGGTTCAAGCCATATAATGCGCGCCATTTTTCGGGAACCAAGCTGCTCGGGTAGGCGATGGGGGTTACGAAGAGCCATATTTGAGTGAGGAAGGGAAGGACGAATCCTATATCCCGATACTGAACATTCAGGGCTGCAAGCCAAAGCCCTAAACCTAGGGCGGTGGCGATACTCAGTAAAACGAAAAAAGGCAACGTAAAGATGGCCATCGTCGGCACGATACCGTAAAACACCATCATCCCAAGCAGAATGAGAAAGGCGATGGCGAAATCCAATAGCCCAGTCATGACTGCGGTCATGGGTACGATTAGCCGCGGAAAGTAAATTCTGGTAATCACCGCTCGGTTGAGCACTACGCTATTGCTAGACTGGGTCAGTACGTTCACGAAATAGGTCCACGGCACCAAAGCGCTGTAGGCAAATATAGGGTAAGGAACCCCTTCCGAGGGCACCTTGGCCAGTTTCCCAAAAAACAGGCTCAAGACAACCATGGCAATAAAAGGCTGGAATATGGCCCAAGATGTACCCACAAATGTCTGTTTATAGCGTACTTTGATGTCCCTCCAGACCAACAGGTAGAGCAAATCGCGATAGTCCCACAGCTCACGCAGCCCGAGATTCACCCAGCCATGGGGCGGACGAATGATGATCGACGGCCTATCTGACCCGGAAGAGGTAAACAGCCGACCAAGGTCGGCCCTTTTTTGAAAGTTCTTTTCTCCCTCCACGATGGTCAAAACTCCTTATGGAGTAATCCTGGTCATATTATAATACAGATTTAATCGAGCGTTTCATTCTGGCGTCGCTCTCGTTCCTGATTTTTGATACTATATTTTTATTCTCGCTCCGCTTTGGTGGTTAAAAATAGCTCCAAATAATCCGGGAAAACAATAATGGACGGTATGAGTCAATTTCTCTGAAGGAGATTTTCGGTAAAGGTTTTGGCCTTTCTCAAGATGGGGCGTAAGCTCGGAAACTTATGAAGAATCCAGCATGCGGCAAAAGACGAGCCGCTGTAAAAATAGTAGAGTAAATGAAGGGGTATAGCGGTGATGGTGAATTTTAGTCCCCTCTCCCGATAGAAAAACCCATATATCTTTCGATTAAGGATTAGGAGAGCGGCGATTAACGCCAGAAAAGCTATGAAAAAAATATCTGTGGGGAATTTGAACAGATTAAGCGAGCTTAAAAGGAAAACGATAACCGTGAGAACTAATATCCCCACCACAAAAGCGCTTATCCGATGGGAAATTTGGAGGTTTAAATCACGCGGCAATAAACCACTCTCCAGAATCAACTTAGACCACGGAACTGCGCGGTCGAATATGTCAGTCTTTAGGCAATTGCTCCATTCCCATTGTTTCAAATGTTTAACCTGTAGATTTTTGTCTAGTACAATTCGGTATCCACTCTTCCACATCCGTAACCCCAGCTCTATATCCTCGATGGACGGTTTAGCGTAAAGGCTTTGGTTGAAGCCGTTGAATTTGAGGAAGATATCCCGATAAATAGCGCCGCAGCCCGCCCAGAAGGTTTTTGCCTCCGACTGAGAATTCTGGTGTATGTAGTGGTGAAATAGATTCCGAAACTGGGACAACCAGTCAGAGGCAGCGGGGCTGTCATCATAAGAACCAAAGACAGCCACGATCTCTGGATTATTGATAAAGTCTTCAGCTATGCGAGCAACCGTATCAGGCCTGACCACTATGTCGGAATCGACGAAGAAGACTATTTCTCCCTTTGCCCTCTCAGCGCCAAAATTGCGTGCGGCCGCCGGGCCGGATTGGCGGTCTAGTCGAAGTACCGATGCCCCTTTTTCTCTGCTTATTTCTGCGCTTTTGTCTGTCGAGGCATCGTCGACGACTATGATTTCATAAGGGTTATAAGTAGACGCAAGTAATGAATCTAAACACTTATCAATATAGTTCTCCCCATTATGCACTGGAATAATAACCGAGATGAAGGGCGTCTTATTTTGGCCTGAGGTGGTGAAGGATTGCCTGTTCATTATAATCTATTTGGTTGTTCTTCTTCCTTCCCCGACGATATAGAGAGGTCATTGTAAATGTTCAAAACCTCGTTTCTTGTCCTTCCAAAAACAGCCGCGGTGAACTTGCCGTATTCCAGGCAACCGATATTGAAAGGGACTAGCCCCTTGCTGGTTTTCGGGTCAAAAAGTAAGTGCCCGTACGATTCCCTGATTTCTGCAAACGAGGTCGCTTTTGTTTTTGTGGTGATAGAGAGGAACGCTTCGATGATTGGCCGGTCGTTTGTTCTCTGTTCTCTGTTAAGCTGTTCCATGAGTGCTCGTGGGTAGGTAGCGGCGTTGTTCCTTGGATTAATTTCTGCAAGATAGTGACCGTGTACGCCCTTTTCCCGGTCAAAATACTCGATGAAATCAAATCCCAGAATACCGCTGTATCCTTTCGACTGAAGCCACTTTGAGAATGTCCTAGCCGAAAATAACATATCTTTTAAAGTATGGGCTTCGGATGGGTAAATGTTTCCCTTATGCACCAAGTTATCGCTCAGGACCTGGTCGGTGATGCCCACGCAGGAAATATCGCCCTCGCCGGGCTCTATATACATCAGAACGTTTGGAGAGACGGTAAAATCAATCATAGGTTCTATGATATACGTAGTGTTGTTATCTTTCTCCGCTATCGCGTTTAGAGCTTGCTTTATGCTATGACTGCCCTTTTCAACGATGAAGACCGATTCTCCCGATGTCCCATAGGCTCCTTTGATTACTACTCTACCGGTTCTATCGATGTAGCGACCAGCGGATGACTCTATAGCTGTTACACTTAAAGGCCTTCGGTCGTCTCCTCGTATCAGTTCTATTACTTCGCCTTGGGGAACCGGTATCCCCAGTTCGAGTGCTTTATTTCTCACGTTGTGCTTTTGGTCAGCATAGCTAACTGTCTCCGGGTCTCCGCCATCCAGGTGGATTTTCATGCCAAGTACCTTCTCTAAGATGGAAGCCAGTCTTACTTCTCCGGTCGTTGTGATGTAAGGGTTCAGGGTGATTTTCTTGTTTGGCTTAATCAGTTTTCTAATCGTCAAAAGCGCATCATGATTATCAGCCAATAGGTCCGATAGGCTTGCCCCGATGGAGGTATTAACGCCATTAGAAACAGCTATTACTTTTTCTTTTTTAGTGCCTATAGCAAGTCCGGAGAGGAATTGAAGATGCTGGTTGTCTACCTCGTCCGGAACACAGACGATATCGTCAGGCCTGGCCAATACTAGAGCCCTTTCCGGGTATTTTGCTAATTCCGGCTTAATTTTGATAAGCTCGGCAATGTTCCGAAGGGATGTGACGCTATGTACGAATATTTGGGTAACATTAGAGTCGTCCAATGTTTCGACTATGGAGCTTATGTTATTATCTCGGTCGAATTTGGTCATACTATACATATGCTGGTGCCCTGGTTATAAACAGGGAAGGGATTGTCTATGTTGAAGATCATGGACTAACCTTTTCTGGATGATTCCAGTCGATTCCGTTGTAATCGGACTTCAGCATCGAACGGGCAACCCGGAACTTTCCGTTTGAATCGAATTCTATCTCGGAGACCTGAACTATCCGAAATTCTACCCCCGGTCCTAGCAATTTGGTTGCAGAACCCTCTACTACTGCCACTTGAGAGGGAGTAGGATTGGTAGAGGGTACTACAAGGCAGGTAATCCGGTCCACTCTCTCCTGGATCAGTTGGTATTGGCCAACCCACGGGGCTATGTCGCTGACGATAATCCGTATTATCTCATAAGGATGAACTATTCGCCCACCTGGGAGCTCAAAATAATCCAGCATGCGTCCCTGTACGGCGCTTATCGTGGAAAAGGGCTGTCCGCATGGGCAAACTTCAAATCCTTTTGTAACTATGTCCCCTAGTCTATACCGGATGAAGGGCATGGCAAAGGAATGCAGGCCTGTGCATACGACCTCGCCTCTCTCGCCAACTTCTGCAGGGCGGCAGTCTTTAATAACCTCGAGGATCACACTATCGTCACATACATGCAGTTCTCCTGTCTCTTTGCATTGACGGGCAATCAGGTTGAATTCGTGGCTGCCGTAAGTCTCGTAAACCGGTGCCGAGAAAGCCTTGGTGATCCGTGTTCGCATGAGCGGGGTAAGTACCTCTCCTCCCACCAGTACCAAGCGAGGAGAAATGGAAGAGCGGCCATCGTTACAGATAATCTGGGACAGGTGCGAAATCACTCCGGGAAACCCGGCCAGGACATCGGGACGAATACGCTCTAATTTGGACAAAATATCGTCTAAGGGTAATAAACAACTAATCCCGACCCTGCGGTAAAAACCAAGCGCCTGAAGAATACTGGTCGGAGTAAGACGGTCCTTGAGTTGGACTGGCCGGACAAGTCCGATACTGGCTGTCGTGTCGGTTATTCGCACCCCAAAGCCGTGCCGGGAACGCAGTATAATCGCCCCGAGAAGCCTCTCTTCGAGCCAGGTGCGGCGAATAATAAAGGGTTCGCCTGAGGAGCCACTGGTCCTTCTTACAATGAGACTTTTTGGGTTTACGCTATGCGAGACGATATCTTCTACGGGTAAAGATCGTAGGTCTTTCTTCGAGGTGACCGGAATTTTGCCGAGGTACTCTACGCTTTTGATGTCCTCGGGCCCAAGACCTGCACGATAGAATAATTCACGGTAATAAGGGACATTATTATAGGCATGAGCTATCAGGCTACGGAGTCTACTATTCCGGAACGAAACGATCTCCTCCCTGCGGGCGTTATGATTACGCAGTAGTGTGTAGTATGTTAGTAGTTGGTCTAGTCGGGAAATCACGATTTAGTCTGCCCTACAAAGTATCTTAAAAAGTTATCTGCCGGTCGGATAGCTGGAGCATCGCCCATCAATGATTTTCCTTCATTGAATCAAGAGTCCTGATCCTATGCTGTCCAGGTTGAACTCTGGTTTTAACTCCTTACAGATGTCACAAAGAAAGGTCTTTTCGCACTTAGTTTTCCAGCAGCCGATTGGTCCAAACTGGGCCAGGAATAGCCTGGAGAGATGGTCGGCAGTTCGTCCCTTCAGCAACACCAGGTCTCCACTCCGAAGCTCTGACCGTAGGTATAGAGCCGCCCGGTATAGGTCTTTGAAATGAAGAGCCTGCTCCGGCTTCATCCCGGACGCGATAGCGGCCTTTACAGCGTGATGCCCGTATTCACCGATGAATACTGCCAGGTCGGCTGTTTGTGAGGCAGTCTTTCCCAATTTCTTCAGCCGGTCACGTGGCTTATCGCGAGAATCGGAGATATCGCTCATAACCAGCACCCGACGCTTAGCTTCGGCCTCTTTCAAGACCTTCAATGCCGGCAGCAAAGTATCCGATGAGCCGTTTTCTTCATCCCGTAGAATAATAGCTTCGGAAGGAGTAATAACCGGTTGCATACGGCCCATAACCGGGTTGACTTTTTCCAGTGCCGCGGCTGCATCTTTGAGCGAAATTCCGCTGGAAATGGCCGCCAGGAGCGCAGCCAGAATCGAGTTCACCCAGTGTTCACCGACCAAATTAGTCTTAATCCATTCTGCCCGAGACCCGGTATGCACCCTAAGGGTCAGACGTTCAGGCCATTTTGACGATATCTCATCGGCCCATAGATCATGCTCTTTCGATAGACCAAATGTCTTCACTTTGCCCTTGCAGATGCCAGACATTCTTAGCACGCGTGGGTCGTTTGCATTCAGAATGGCCAATCCGTCGGAGGAAAGAGGGTTCAAAATTTGAGCTTTCTCTCTGGCGGTTTCTTCTAGTGTCTTGAAGAAATTGATGTGTGTTCTGGCCACTGCCAGCACTATAGCGATATGAGGCCTTACCAGTCGGGCTAATTTACCGACCCTTCCCGGTCGGCTGGTCCCGATTTCCACCACGGCAAAGCGATGCCATGGCCTTATCCGAAGTATGGTACGAGGGACCCCGTAAGCATCGTTTTGGTTGTTTATAGTCATAGCGGTAGGAAAGTGAGCGGAAAGTATGGCCGCCAGGCACTCTTTAGCCGTCGTTTTTCCTACGCTACCGGTTATGGCAATGAAGGTCGTTCGGAAAAGAAATAGACGCCATACGTAAGCAACTAAATACAAGAATCTGAGGTGGCATTGCCAGAGAAAGATATCTTTTTTATGTCTAAGGCTAGTAACATTCCGCTTCATTTATTGCTTCCGAGGTTTACAGCCTTTCATGAAAAGGTCATCCCAGAGCTGAATTCCGAGAACGCCCATCAAATACTTACCGTAGGTGGTCTTGCTAAGTCCGCCTTGCCCAACCAAGTGGGTCACAAACTCGGGGTTAAAATATCCTTTTTGTCTGAGACAGCTTTCGGACAGTAATTCTGAGGCAAATGCCGGTAGCTCGTCCACCCACTGTGCGTACGGGGCGGAGAGTCCGCGCTTCTTTCGCTGGGCAATTTCCCTGGGTAAAACGTCGCGCATGCCTTGACGAAGTATGTGTTTTTCCTGAACGCCTCGCATTTTCAAAGAGGGTGGGATTTGTGCGGAAAACTCCACGAGTTCATGGTCGAGAAAGGGCACCCTCGCTTCCAGCGAATAGGCCATGGAGGCTGCATCCAAATGTCTGGTAATATAGTCCGGAAGACGCACCTTCATTTCCAGGTATTGCAGTTGTGCGAAGGTATGCCAGCTATTGAATTCTTGGGGAAGACTTAGGAAGTCTTCGACACCGGCTTGGTCGGATAGCATGTATCTCAGGTCGTCGGAGAAGATTCGGTCATCAAACTCGGCGATTCCGGAGTCGATGACAAATTTATACCGAGCCAGGTTCATCTCGGAGGGGGCTCTGAGTATGCGGCTTGCCCGCGGCCATCTTCTTCTGACCGCCGGAATCCGGGCCAAGAATCTTTGCATCCCCTTGGGGAGCTTTGTGAAGGGCTGCAATAACTTGTGGGTTATGAACCAGGGATAGCCCCCGAAGATTTCGTCGGAACCTTCTCCGGTCAGTACTACCTTGACGCTATTTGACGCCAACTGAGAGAGGATCATTTGAGGAATCTCGACGCCCGTGGTGAATGGGTCCTCGCAGTGCCATATGGCTTTGGGCAGAAGCTCAAAGTCCTTAGCGGTGCATAGCGCCTGTCGGTTATCGAGGTTATAGACTTCAAAGTCATTCAAGGTTTTTTGCTGGCTTATCTCGTCAAACCTCCGGTTCTCGAATGCGAGAGAGAAGGTCTCTATAGGGCGGTCGCTATTTAGGCTCATCAGGGAAGCGATGGAGCTAGAGTCGATACCGCTGCTTAGCCATGCCCCGACGGGAACGTCGCTCCGCAAATGGATTCTTACTGATTCCTCTAGCTTAGCCCTGAGTAATTCGGCCCACTCCTGCTGGCTTCTTCGGGGCGTATCTTCACCCTGCACCGGAAAGCGAACGTCCCAATATTGGCGAATGGATGATTCGCCGTCCCGATAAAGAAGATAATGTCCGGGCAAAAGCCGGCGAATCTGGGTAAATAAGGTCTTGGGCGAAAGGACAAAACCCAGGTTGAACAGATCTTTAAGCGCCTTCACGTCCGTTTCCCTTTCGATACTGCCGCTCATCAGTATGGACTTTAATTCCGAGCCGAAGTATATCCCTTCCATGTTTGTAGCGTAAAATAGCGGTTTTATACCGAGACGGTCTCGGGCGAGCATAAGCTGGCGGCGGTTTCTATCCCACAAGGCAAAGCCGAACATACCTCTTAAATAGCCGACGCATTCTTCACCATGGTCTTCATAAAGATGAACGATCACCTCTATATCCGAGTGGGTTTTAAAACGGTGGCCGCGGGCCAGTAGCTCTTTCCTGAGTTCCTTGAAATTATAAATCTCTCCGTTACAAATGACGATTATAGACCCGTCTTCATTAGAAATCGGCTGATCCCCGGTTTCCAGGTCTATAATACTCAGGCGTCTAATTCCCAGGCCGACCCCAGGCGCAATATGAAAACCCTGGCTGTCCGGGCCGCGATGAGCCATAATCTCGGTCATCCGACGGAGCATTTCCCTATCAACCGGACTTTCCGGATGAGAATAAACTACTCCGCAAATTCCACACATCTGGCAACCTTTCCTATCTCGTGCACTGAAATTATTTGCAGCTCACTGCTGTCCAAAATAATTTGAAACCAGTGATTCACACTCGTAAAACAAGGCCTTTAGACAGATAAAAACGTCTTTTTAAAATCAGGTTCCCTTCTATTATGCTTGCTATGCAAGTGCCGTCCTAACCCCATTCGTTCAAATAGCTTTTCTACCCCCCTTGTGTCCCCCATTACCAAGCCTGTGCTGAGCAAGGTCGAAGCAGTGGGAATTAAAGAGGGTTGCTTCTTCTTTGTCCGTCGTTGAAGTACTTTGATTACCATCAGACCAACTCAGACAATCCATCTCTTATTTTGGAAAAGTTTGTTTGTAGCTCTTATCGGTTATGATGTGCCTCGAGTAGACGATCTTTACGATCCTCGAGTGTTTTTGTGTCAACCAGCCGTGTCTTTACCGGGCTTCTGGTGTTATGTTTCCAGCCTGAAGTCGAAGCCAGATAGAGCTGTCTTAAACCCGGTATCCACATGGAATGATGCGCTCTCTCGACTTCGTTCTCCGCCGCCGGTTTTTCACCGTCCATCAGAGATATGGCGGATAAGCCGCCATTGTCTCTGAATATTAATGGGGTATTGGAGAGCAGTGAAATTACTTCTCTGCTGAAATTGTTGATGTACACCAAATAGTCATAATAGGTGTCTTGCTTTTCATTAATGCTCATTCCCCATTTGCGCTTATACCGCAGCAAGCCGTCGTTGAGCAAGGGGCGGCAGCCGCCGAAGTCAACGAGTTCGCACCCCAGTTTCCTGGCATGTTCTATTATGAACAAATAACACGCCGTAAGCGCGCCTGCTTTCACCAGGGTCCGTTCTCCGTTTAAAGTGCCCAGGGCTAATATTTGAAGGAGCTGGTCTCGTCGTTTAAAGAGAAGCCCGGCGATTGGTTTATTGTTTTGCATTACCCAGAGTAACCCGCCTTGCTTGAGGCTTCGTCTCAACTGGTAAAAGTTTCGTATATATGCCTTTTCACCGTATCGTCTTTGAATAGAGGGAACGTACATCTCGTTGTAAAACGTATCAAAGTCAGAAATGTTCTGGGTGTAATAAGGATGAAGATTACTCCGTCGCACTATACGCAGGTCATCCTTTAAACTGTGGTTTCGGGTAGGGGGTATCTTCAGGTCCTCGGAGACTGGGAGCGATAAATTAATCCATTCCGGAACGGCGAGATAATCCCGGCTGAAGAATAGACGAGCGGAGACCCGGTCTATACGAACTATAGTCAAATCGGTGGACTGGCTCAACAGTCTTAGGGTGGAAGCTAGATTCCAAGACCAAACATTTTCCACTATCTCCAGCTTGTACTGACCGTCAAAAAAGTGGCCGGTCATGTAGTCGTCCTCGGCGTTCTCTCTATTGGCAAATAGAACAGTCACTTCTTGGCTGCCTGAAGGGGCTTTACCACGTAGAATGGATACAGTTATACGCAAATTTTTAAAAGGGAGTAAATACCTGTAGTGCTTTTTAAGAAAATCCCCGACGCCGTCGGGCAAATATCCATAAACCCACCAGGCCCCTCTCAAAAACCACCGGCTCGCTTTACTCTGATGGTGTTTCATTGAATAATCGGTCTTCCTCACCGCTTTCCAAAATAATCAGAAAGCAATGGTTAAAGTTCTGAAAACAATGCCTTTAGATAGATAAAAAGTTTCCCTCTTTTATGTTTGCTACGCTAGCGCTGTCCTAACCACTAGACTTAGCCGGTCAGTCCTGCAACTTTGCCGCCCACCCTTCGTCTTCGCTCCAGGGTGAAGGGTCTTGCTATAAATTTTCCTTGTCAATCGAAGTATAGTCTTCTTGAGGTGGTTATTCTTCCCCCGGTTTAACAGGGGGACCCGCTCAGAATGAACGGTTTGTTTTTAGCTCTCGGTGTCAGTGGATGCCAATCTGCTCATACTAAATCCTGAGCGTAGTCGCATAATCCTCCCCGGCTTCACATCGCCACTTTCCGTCCTCTCCAGCCTCTCTCCAGCATGGGACAGTGTTCGCAGTTTACCTTTGCATTACAGAAGCTGATATCACAACGAACTGGAAGACCCATGAGAGAGAAGGCCACCCTCTCCAGCCTCTGGCTGTCTCTACCTTTGATCAGTACTACGTCTTCTGGTTTAAGGTTCTCACGAAGTACCTCAATCGCTTTGAGTATGTTTCTTCCAGCGTTTATGATTCTTTCCGGCGGCAATCCCCCGCGTTTTGCTCCGGTAGCATAGCTCTTACAGCCGGTATCCCCGCCCAAGAAAATAGCCTGCCCGGCAATTTGAGCAATGCGCTCACCAATAGCCCGGTATATGGGACCTTGGCTGCCCGGAGGCTCTTCTATTTCCCCCAGCACCACGATACGCCGTTTTGCCGGTATTTCCGATAGTGCATCCAGTGCGGCCTCGACTGTCTCCAAACCCGATTTGTGGTCGTCTCTCAGGATAAAGGCACCGTTTGCCAGCCTGACCGGTTGTAAGCGGCCGGATGTAGGCGGCAGTGATTCGAGTGCCCGAATCACCTGGTCAAGATCAAGACCCTCAGCAATAGCTACGGCCAGTGTCGCCAGAACGGGATATACCATGTGTTTGCCTATAAGGCGGGTGCTTAAAGCCCTTGTCTCTCCTCCAGCGTGGAGTTTGAGCCGCATGCCATTCGGCCAGTCAAGTTTTATATCTCTGGCGATTATGTCGTTGGTTTCCCCTATGCCGAAGGTTATAACCCGGGCAGAGGTCTGGCTCTTCATCCAGAGAACATTTGGGTCGTCGCCGTTAAGCACGGCTAGGCCCGATTCGCGGAGGCTTTTTACCATAGCCGATTTCTCTGACCGCGTCATTTCCAGCGTGCCCAGAGAGCGGTTGTGCTCACTCCCGATCGAGGTGACGACGGTGATATCCGGCCGGATGAGGCGGGCGTAGATATCCATCTCGCCGGGGCCATGGATCCCGACCTCGATTGCGGCATGTCGGTCAAATGGCCTAATGCGCAGGATCCCCCGGGCTATACCAGTCCAGGAGTTCCGCTGGAAGCTCGGATGATATTGTTTACCTAACGCAGAGATTAAAGCGCGCGTCGTGGTTGACTTCCCGTAGGAACCGACAACGGCAATGATACGGGTGTTTCGGACGAGTGTGCTCCGATAGAGGTAGGCGATACGGGAGAGAATCGGCCAGGTATTTCGGTACATACTGTGCATGAGGTGAAATCGCCCCAGGGGTGTGGATAGTAGAGCCGGTATCTCACTCCATTTATATTGCAACTCTTTTCTCCTCGAAGTTATATAGCTCCTATAAGCAATAGCAAAAATATTAGGTTGAGCCGTAAAAAACAGTATAGTTCCTAGCTGTAATTTAGTGCGGTCTGTGAGGGTTTTCCGGCATAAAAATACTCTTTCTCTAATCGTCCGTGCTATTGTTATTTGTTTTTTGTGTCCGATTTTATGTGGCTAAGTGGCAAAATTAAAAAGTGTCCAACTAACTTTAATTGTGGTTTATATTCTTGAAACATATTTATTTAAGAACGCTCTTCACTAACCGACGAATTGATCCAAGAGTGGAACTTTTATAAATCACGTACCCCAGGCTGAATCTATTGGTATCGGAGTATACAGCGTGCCATAAGGGCTTGTCTCTCCGTATTTCAAAAAGGCGTACGTTCCACTCATCGTCCAAGGAGGTTATAATTTTTTGCGTATCAGGGTCGCGGTATCTAAAAAAAGACTTACCCGGTTCTTCTGCATGGCTTATATACATTCTCCATCCCGGGGCTCCGCTGTTTGTGTGCCAGCCCATATAGGCACCAGGGGGATACCAGAAATGCCCGCTAGCAGCCACCGATAAGCTTCCGTTGGCCCTGAAGTTTTGCTTTATCTTTTTAAAGATCAGGGCGTCCACCGACTTCCTAGATTTCACTACCTGTGCGCTTAACACAGAGTCTCCGATGTTTCTGGCATTGAAAACAATAACATTGGATATATCTCTTTCTTTAGCTATTCCATGCACGTCCCGTCCTGATTGGAGAATGGATTGGAGTGCTTCCTCGGACACAGCGGCAGCACTGGCATTAGGGTCCGGGTTAAAACTATTATGAAAAAAATCCGCTGCCGCCCTTTTTTGAGCCTCGATACAATTTTTAACCAGGCTGGTGAGTATGCGGTCTTCATTCCAGTCAGTGAGGTCCTGGTATATTTTGAGTGAGCCTAGGTATAGCTTATGCATGTAATCCCCCCACGATTTTATTTATTTTTTGGAAGTCCCATCGCCAGGGTCCTACCTTAATATAGCCCATTATACCAAAGGGACTGAAACCTACTTTTTGAATGGCCCGGATGTTTGACCTGTTTTCCGGGATTACCGCTATAATCATTCGTCTGTAGCCGGCAGAGCGAAAATATCGAATCATCTCTGCTCTCACCGCCGGTGAAATAGATAGTCCGCGAAAATCGTGCTTGGTAAAAGAGTCGTAGACGTAGACTTCATCCTGTCCCAGCGGAATTTCTCTAGAAAGATAGTGGCTCCAGGCTTTCTCAGTAGCAGCCCAAGAAGCGGAAATAATTTGTCCATCGTAACGTGCAGCGAAACATAAATGGCCGGCGCCAAACCGACCAGGGACGGGAGAGGGATTTGACCCGGTGTATAATGCGAGATACTCGTCTATCTCAGTTTCTTTCAGCAGGTCTATTTTCACCGGTATTGGAGGTTTTATATTCGGAGTGATTTTATCCAGCGAGCGTTCGAGCAAGAGCACCCGTCGGTAAATGCGCGTTTCGTCCAGTAGTTTTAAGGAGAGGTCCTTGATGCCGCCATCTCTTAGTATTTCGACCGCTCGTTTAAGTGAATGCAGTTTAATCGAGTCTCCCCCTGCCCGGTTCAGACTGGTTATATTTCTCATGGATTGATAACCCTATAAAAGTCCTTTCGCCACGGCCCGACCCGGATGTAGCCCATCATTCCCAGGGGATGAAAACCGACTTTCTGAAGCGCTTTTAAGCTTGAGTTGTTTTCTGGCAGAACCCAGCAGATCATCCTTCGGTAGCCGGCCGAGCGGAAGTAACGCATCATCTCCGCCTTCAAGGCCGGCGAGACAGATAGGCCTCGAAAATCTGGCTCGGTATACGAAGCATAGGTGTAAACCTCGTCCTGTCCTAAACGAATTTCCCGATTGAGATAGTAGCTACGTACGGTCATATTTGCAGTCGCCCAGGTGACAGAAATTATCCTTCCTCGATGTCGAGCCACAAAACACCAATGGCCGGAGTCAATCCGGTCTATGATTTCAGACTGCTGGACTCCTGCTCTGAACATAGAATATTCCTCGGCCTCGGTCTTTTTAAGCAGGTCTATTGTTATGGGTACTCGGGGCTCTGTATGCGGTATAGGGTCGTCAAGCAACCGCTCTAGCAGAAGATACCGGCGGTAGCCCACTTCACTCAGCGACTTGAACCAGAAGCTTTTGATACCTTCTTCTCGAAGCACGGTGATGGCCCGCGCAAATAAATTGCTAGTTCTAGTTAGGGGTGATAAACGGGTCATTCCATCCTCGCTCTAGCATGGGACAGTGTTCGCAACGCCCTTTCACATTACAATAGTTAATACGGCAGCGCACCGTTTTACCCATTAGCGAGAGGGCCACCCGGTCAAGGCGCTGGGTGCCGCGTCCCTTGATTAGCACGACGTCTCCGGGCCCGATTTCCTGCCGGAGCAACTCTGCGGCTTTAAGCGTGTTTTCTCCGATATAACTGATGCTTTCTTGGGGCATCCCGCCGTGCTTTGCGCCGGTAGCGTACTTCCTGCAACTATGACCGCCGACGAAGATAGCACGAGAAGCGACTTTGGCGATGCGTTCTCCAATCAGTTGATATAGCGGATACTTCTTTCCGGGTGGTTCCTCTATATCTCCAAGCAATACAATCCGTCGCCGTGCCGGTATTTCTGCTAAAATGTCGAGCCCGATTTCAATTGTTTCCAGGTGGGACTTGTAGTCATCGCGTAGAATAAATGCCCCATTCGGAAGAAGGACAGGCTGCATTCGGCCAGGTGTTGGATCGAGAGCTTCCAGCGCTGGAAT
>FWPU01004479.1_pt1 | contig 32473 bp, 40 predicted proteins | sample 2228361 | NCBI WGS metagenome assembly FWPU01 (sample SAMEA103939777, study PRJEB20133) | metagenome
CAGCCTCCAGTGGCTAGCCTATCACATCTACCGACAAGATTCAACCACCGCTTCGTAACTCGTCGGTTTGAGGCGAAGCTTCGCTAGAGAAGTTCTTGCGGCAAAACGATGTCGTCTTCTTCGAGTGGGCCGGGCCGCTGGCTGCTATGGCCTCCCATCTGTCTGGCGCGGTAGCTCGAATCGTGCGGGCTCATCGAATTGAGCTGTTTTCGGAACTTGAGACCCTCGACTGGGCCAGGGTGGATCGTGTGATCTTTGTCAGCGATGCCATGCGAAGGCGGTTTCTGCGGCGATTTCCAGAACATCATGAACGGGCGTTGGTTGTTTGCAACGGCGTTGACCTGCAGCGCTTCTTACCATCGGAACCCGACAAACCGTTTGCCTGGCGGATCGGCACGTTGGGGAGCCTGACCCCCCGCAAACGCGCCTATGATGTGATCTGTGCGCTGGCTGATCTGCCTGCTACGATTCCCTGGCGGCTGAGCATCGGCGGCCAGCCGGTGAATACCGATCTGGACTACTGGGAGGCGCTCCAAACGGTGGTCTCCAGACTGGACATTGGCAGTCAAGTGATATTTGCCGGCTTGGTCACTAATCCTGCCGATTGGCTCAAGGGAATCGATGTCTTCGTGTCGGCTAGTTACTCTGAGGGCCAGCAGGTTGCTCTCCTTGAAGCCATGGCTTCCGGCTGCTACTGCCTGGGCCATTGCTGGGACGGCATCGAGGAGATCCTGCCGCCGGAAAACATCTACACCACCGACAGCGACCTGCGGGCAAAGCTGCTCGCCTACGCCACCCTGCCCGCGGCGGCGCAGCGCGCCGCCCAGGCGCGCATGCGCGCCATCGCCGAGGAAAAGTTCGACGAGCGGCGCATGGTGCGCCAGATCGTGGGGCTGATCGAGGAGGTTGCAGCGAGGTGACTGTGCGCAAGGTGCTCTTCATCGCCTACTACTTCCCGCCCATCGGCGGCAGCGGCGTGCAGCGGCCGACCAAGTTCGTCAAGTATCTGCCGCAGTTCGGCTGGCAACCGTATGTGATCAGCACTGACCGGCCCTACGGCGACGGCGCCGAAGGCCGTGATGAAACGCTGTTGGCCGATATCCCGGCCGGCGTGCGGGTCTGGCGCGTGCCCACGCCGCAGCCGCAGCCCGTCCAGGGCCTGGCGCAATTGGTGGGCTGGCGGCCGCAAACAGACCCTCTTCCGGCCGATCGCCCTGCGCCCTCAGGGTCGGACGCGACCACCGCGCGACGGCCGTCGCTCCTCAGGCGCCTGCGTCGGTTGCTCCTGGCGCCCCTGTATCTGGTCCAGGACCCGCCCGTGGATCCTGCCTTCTACTGGTCGCTGCGCATCGCACCGTTGGCGCGGCGCATCATCGCCGAGGAGCAGATTGACGTCGTGCTCACCACCGTGCCGCCCTGGTCGGCGCTGCTCACCGGCGCGCTTCTGCGCTGGCTCACCGGCCGGCCGTGGGTGGCCGATTTCCGCGACCCCTGGACCGACAACGAGTTCACCTACGATCCTTCCCCTACCCGGCGTCGCTTCGACGCCTTCCTGGAACGCCGCCTGCTGGACCGCGCCGACGCCGTGATCTCGGTGACGCCGCCCTGGCTGGATGGGTTGCGGCGCAAGACTCGGCGGGCCGACAAGCCCTTCGTGCTCATCCCCAACGGCTGGGATGGGGACGATTTCCCCGACCTGGCCGCGGTGCGTCAAGGGTTGCCGGCGCCGACGTCGGCCGACGGCCGTATCGTGCTGCTGCACCCGGGCAGCGCCTATCAGGGCGAGCCGTTGCCGTTGCTCGCCGCGCTCGACCGATTGGCGGCCGAAGGCGCGGCCCTGGAGCGCCTGTGTTTTCACTTCATCGGCTACGTGCATCCGGCGGATCGGCAGGCGATCCTTGCTTCGCCGCACGCCCACCTCTTCCGGCTCGATCCGCAGCGCGTGCCCCACGACCAGGCGCTGCGCCTGATGCGGGAAGCGCATGTACTACTACTACTACTACTACGCAAAGGGCCGGGCGCGTCGTCGGGCAAGATCTTCGAGTACATGGTCGCCGGCCGGCCGGTGTTGGCCAGCGGCGTAGTAGAGGGCGTGGCCGGCCGCATGGTGCGTGCATGCGGCATCGGCTGTGTGGCGGCGCCGGAGGATGCAGGCGAGATGGCGCGCATCCTGCGGCAGATCGTGACCGATTACCGGCAATTTGCGGCTGCGGTCTACAGGCCGAACTGGGCCGAGATCGTAAAGTATGAACGCCGTTCTCTGGCCGATGACCTGGCAGCAACGTTGAGCAGCGTGTGCAGGAGCGCATGAAGATCGCCATCTACCACAACCTGCCCTCCGGCGGCGGCAAGCGGGCGCTGTTGTTACTCGCAATGTACCACCTAGAGCAATCGTTGCCGGCGTGCCGGCCAAAGTAATTGGCTATCGCGGCATCAAGACAAGGATCAGTACAGAAGAGTGAGGAAGTGACTGCGCTGGAGGGTTGGCCTGATGCGAGTATTAATGATCAACCGGGCTGACGCAAGGCAAGTGTCAGGCGGTGATGTGATCCAGCTGGAAAAGACTCGTGCTGCCCTGCGGGCAAAGGGCATAGACGTGGATGTGCGCCTCACTGACGAACTCGACGACCACTGGAACTATGATTTGGTCCATATCTTCAACATTCAGTCGCCCGTTGGATCGTGGCGAGCTTGTCAGCGTGCCAAAGCTAAAGGCCTCCCGGTTGCACTGTCACCCATCTATTGGGATTTTACGGAATGCTGGTATTGGACGGATCCGAAGCTCAAACCGATCTGGCGGATACTTCGATCCGTACTGGGCAAACAAGGGTACCCACTCTATGCCCAATGGCAGCACATACGCTCTCGGGCATCTGAGACCTGGCGCATTCAGCGTCAGTTACTGCTCGCTGCCGACATCGTGTTACCGAATTCATATCTCGAAGCCAAACAGATCGTGAAGGACTTCAGGCTGAAGGCAGCCGACTTTCGCATTGCGATCGTTCCAAACGCCATAGATCGAGACTTGTTCGAAAAAGCGACTGTTGTTTCTTTAGATGCAGGGGCCGTTTTGAACGGCATCAAAGGATTTGTGCTCGAAGTAGGGCGTTTATCGCCGGAAAAAAACTGTCTGGCGCTGATCGAGGCATTGTGGAAAGTGGATGTCCCAATTGTATTCGTGGGTAAGGCATCCCCCTATGCGCCGGAATACGCCGCAGTGTGTCGTCAGAAGGGCCAACAGCGCGGTAACGTGCATTTCCTGGATTGGGTGCCGCACGAACAACTACCGGGTATCTACGCTCTGGCCGCAGTTCACGCGCTGCCGAGCTGGCGCGAGACGCCGGGACTGGTCAGCCTGGAAGCTGCGGCAGCCGGCTGTCGGATCGTTTCCACTTCGATTGGGAGTGCCTACGAGTACTTTGGGGACGATGCCTGGTATTGCCATCCAGCGGATCGCAACTCCATCCGAAAGGCGGTGGAACAGGCGCTCCGAGCCGGGCCTTCAGCAGGTCTGCGCCAACGTGTCTTACGGGATTATACATGGGACAAAGCGGCGGAAGTTACACTCGCCGCGTATCGTTCCGTGGTTGAGTAAAGATAAATCCGAGTTGCACGCAAACCAAATGGGGCCTTCTACTGTTTTGCAATGGATGGCAGTGGCAGGGCGATTGTGCGCCGCTACCTGCGTCCGGCACCGAGTTCGCTCCTATTCGTCGGAACAAAGGCTTTGCGCAGCCGTAGACTGGCTATTGGCTGCTCACGCCCGTTCGGCCGATGGCGGCGTGCCCGCCTTCTACGACCTGCTGCGCGATGCCTGGGCACCCAGCTACCCTGAAACCACGGGGTACCTCGTGCCCACACTGCTCGCCTGCGCCGATGCTTGCGCCTATGAGCCGGCCCGGCGCACAGCGCTGGAGATGGCCGAGTACCTGCTGAGAGTCCAGCGACCGGAGGGCGCCATTCCCGGTTGGGGTAATGATTCGCCGGTGTTCGTCTTCGACACAGGGCAAGTGATCCAGGGGTGGCTGGCGGCGTGGCAGGCGACCGGCGACGACCGGTTCTCGGCCGCGCTATCGCGGGCGGCCCAATGGCTGCTCATCCACCAGGAGCCAGCGGGTTACTGGCAGAAATATCAGTATCAGAACTCGATCAAAACATGGGATGTCCGGGTTGCCTGGGCGCTGGTGCAGGCCGGACAGGCCATGGGCGAACATCGCTACACCGAAGCCGGCCGCCGCTGTCTCGCCTGGGCGCTGCAGCAGCAAAGCGACGACGGCTGGTTCGACCATTGTGCGCTGGATCCCGGCCATCCGCCTGTCACGCATACCATCGCCTATGCCATCGAGGGCTTGCTGGAGGGAGGCGCACTGTTGGGAGAGGAGCGATGCGTCAACGCGGCCCGCCGGGCGGCCGATGCGTTGCTCTACCGCCAACGGCGAGATGGGAGCCTGAGCGCCTATTGGGGGCCGGGCTGGCGTCCCCTCAGCCGATCGTCTTGCCTCACCGGCGATGCGCAAATGGCGGTGTGTTGGTTTCGGCTCTATCAGTTGACCGGCGAACACCGCTATCTTTCGGCGGGCCGCCGTATCCTGGGGACGGTCGCTGCGACGCAGCAAGTTGACACTGCCTGGGCGCCCATCCAGGGCGCCATCGCCGGCAGCCGCCCCATCTGGGCCCCCTATCTGCGTTGGCGCTATCCCAACTGGGCTGTGAAGTTCTTCCTGGATGCGCTACTTCTGCAGCGGCAGGTGGCGGCAGAGCATGGCCCATGACCGATCCGAAGGAGGCCCGAGTATCCGCACACTGGGATGCTTACTGGGAAGCACAGGCGCGCACCGGGTTCATCAGCGCGCCGGCCGAGCCATGGGAAGCGCTGTGCGCGTGTGTGGACGTAGCCGGCTTGCAGGTGCTGGACCTGGCCACCGGCACCGGCGGCACTGCTGCTCGTTTGGCCACAGCAGGTGCGCGCGTAACCGCTGTGGACCTCTCGCCGCGTTCGCTGCAGGTGGCGCAGGACACCGCCCGCCGGCAGTCGGTAACCGTTCGCTTCCTCTGCGCCGACGTCTTGCGACTGCCGCTGCCCGACCAGGCCTTCGATCTAGTGGTCAGCCTCAGCGTGATGCATTACTTTCACCGTCCACAGCCCTTCCTGGCGGAGGTCAACAGGGTATTGCGACCGGGTGGTTGGGCGCTCATTGAAGTACCACAGAAATACAGCCCCTTTACACTGTATAAACGGTGGTGCATGGCCAGAGGCCACTGGGAATACGGCGATTGGGAGACGGAGTACAGCATAGAGGAACTCAAAACAATCGTGAGGCAGAGCGGTTTCGTCCCCATGCGATCCTATGCCCGAGAATACTTCCCTTATGCCTACTATGCGCTGCGTCACCTGCAACGCATCGAAGGCCGGCTGGGCCGGCGCTTCCTGCCTTCAGGACTCTGGCGCCATTACGAGGCATTTTGGAGACGGTTGGAACGCGGCTGGTGGGGCTTGCACACCCTACGCGATGTGGGTATTGTCGCCCAAAAACCGGGAGACTGATGAACTTGGATCACCCGCTTGTAGCCATCATTGTCCTCAACTGGCGAAAACCTGCCAAAACCCTGGCGTGCCTGGAGTCGCTGTCACACATCACCTATCCGAATGCGCACATCGTGGCCGTTGACAACGGCTCCGGCGACGACTCGGTCGCGCGCATCCGGCAACATTATCCTGCGATCACGTTGTTGGAAACCGGCGCCAACCTGGGCTACGCCGGCGGCAACAACCGGGGCATTACCCATGCACTCAGCCACGGTTGCGACTACGTTTGGCTTCTGAACGACGACGTAATTGTGGCCCCTGATTCCCTCTCTGCGCTGATAGGGGTGGCGCAAGATGAACTCCAGGCCGGATTTCTCGGACCCATGGTATACATGCGTGAGGATTCTCAACGAATCCTTTCGGCTGGCGGCCTGCTTCGCGACGGCTGGCGACCTCAACACCAGGGCATCGGTGAATATGATCAGGGCCAATTTGATGTCATCGCCGAGGTGGATTATCTGTCCGGCTGCGCCTTGCTGGTCAGCCGGAAAGCCATCGAAGCAGTGGGGATGTTGGACGAAGATTTCTTCGCCTACCATGAAGATATCGAGTGGTGCCACCGGGGGAAGAAGGCAGGGTTCAAGGTTCTCTTTGTGCCTCAGGCGAAAGTCTGGCACCCAGATACGCTTCGACGGGATGAAAGTTCCCCCCTCGTCACTTACTACATTGCCCGCAATAGCCTCTTGTTTGCCAAGAAGCATCATCTGGGATACGTCACAATTGCCCGTCTGTTGCCAGGCTACATTCGCACCTTACTAAGTTGGAGCCTTCGTCCACGCTGGCGACACAAGCGACAGCAACGAGACGCGTTGGCCCGTGCGATCGTGGATTTTGCCCGAGGGCGATTTGGTCCGATGGAGAGCCTATGACTGAGCCGCCGTTTGTCAGCGTCATCATCCCCACCTATAACCGCAGGGACTCGTTGCTGCGCGCCCTCGACAGCCTGGCCCGCCAGACCTACCCGGCCGATCGCTTCGAAGTGATCGTGGTGGATGACGGCGGGAGTGATGGGACGGAGGCGGTGGCCCAGCGCATATATCCGTTTGCCTTGCGCTATGTGCGTCAGGAGAACCAGGGCGACGCCATAGCCCGTAACCGGGGTGCCCAGGTGGCGCAAGGGGATATTTTGCAGTTCCTCGATGACGACATCGTGACAGAACCTGATTTTGTTGCCGCGATTGTTCGCCAGCATATGTACAATGATAAGCTCATCGTCATCGGACAACTGCTTACCATACCGTCCACTTCGCCCACCGTCTTTGAACAGGTCACTGTGGCCGATCAGCCAGGACAGAACTATGTGGCCGGCGAGGTAGAGTTCACTGAATTGCTCAGCGGGGTTCTCTCACTGAGACGTGAGCATTTTCTGGCGCTTGGGATGATGCAACCCGTGGCCCGAACCGGTTCCAGTGTGTGGTGTGACGTGGAGTTTGCCTATCGTGCTCGCATTCATGGTTTTGCTTTTCGCCGCTGTGTTGATGCTGTCGCTCACCATGACGACTACGCCTTACGAGACCTGCGCACATCTTGTCAACGCGCCAGACGAGTGGCGTTCACCGCGATTAATCTATTTCGGAGGCATCCTGAGCTGAAATCCTATATCCCCATGTTTCGCGACAAGACCCCTATCGCCTGGGGGCAGGACCCGCCGGCGCTGATCCTGCGCAAACTGGCCCGGCAGGTCGCCTCGTCGCGGCCGGCCATGTGGGCTCTGGAGCAACTCGCTCACATCCTGGAACAGCGTTACCCATCACCTAGCCTCCTCCGCCCCCTCTACCGCTGGATCATCGGCGGTTACATCTTTCGGGGCTATCGGGAGGGGTTGCGGGAGTACGGTCCAATAGCACAACGAAACGCAACAACGCCGTGCAAAAATACCTGACGTTCCAACGTTCCAACGTTCCAACGCTTCAACAGCTCATAGTCGTTGCTGGCGTGCTGTTGGCCAGCGCCTACCTGGGACCCCGGGCTTCGCAGCGCTACCTCATCCTGCTCCTAGGCGCCGGCATGGCCGTGGCCTTCCTGCGCTGGCCGCCCCTGGGCCTGGCCGGCCTCATCGTCGCCAGCCTGGTCGTCCCCTTCGCCATCGGCACGGGCGCCCAGACCAGCCTCAACGCCGTCGTGTTGCTCCTGCCCGTGCTCATCGGCCTGTGGCTGCTGGACATGGTGCGCCGCAAGGAGCTGCGCCTGCTCCCGTCGCGGCCCATCCCGCCCGTGCTGGCGCTCAGCGTCGTGGCAGTCCTGGCCTTCGTGGCCGGTTACCTGCCCTGGCTGACTTTCGCCCAAACCGCGCCCCTGCGAGCCCAGCTCGGCGGCCTGGCCGTCTACCTGCTGTCGGTCGGCGCCTTCCTGCTGGTGGCCCACCAGGTGCGGGATGAGCGCTGGCTGCAGGCGTTGACCTGGCTCTTCCTGGCCCTGGGCGGGCTTTTCATCGCCGGGCGGCTCGTGCCGGGGCTGGGGCGTTTCACCGGCGCCCTTTTCCAGCGGGGCGCCAACGGCAGCCTCTTCTGGGTCTGGCTGGTGGCGCTGGCCTTCAGCCAGGCGGCCTTCAACCGCCAGCTGTACCCGGCCTGGCGGCTGGCGCTGGCCGGGCTGACGCTGGCGACACTCTACAGCGGTTGGTTCCAGGGACAGGGATGGGCTTCGGGGTGGCTGCCGCCGCTGGCAGCGGTCATCGTCGCCCTGGCGGCCGGCGCGCCGCGGCTGGGAATACCCATCGCGCTGGGCGCCGGCATAGCCATCGCCCTGAAGTGGCAGACGATCGTCGCTTTCGTCATGACCAACGACATGTACAGTTGGATCACCCGCCTGGAGGCGTGGCGCATCGTGCTCGAGATCGTCAAGGTCAATCCGCTGCTGGGCCTGGGCCCGGCCAACTACTATCACTACACCCCTCTGTTTCCCATCCTGGGCTGGTACGTGCAGTTCAACTCGCACAATCAGTACGTGGATATCGTGGCCCAAACGGGACTGCTGGGGCTCTTCTGCTTCCTCTGGTTCGCCTGGGAGGCTGGCCGGCTGGGCTGGCGGCTGCGGGCGCAGGCGCCGGAAGGGTTCCCCCGGGCCTATGTCTATGGCGCGCTGGGCGGGCTGGCCGGAACCCTGGCGGCAGGGATGCTGGCCGATTGGGTGTTGCCGTTTGTGTACAATATCGGCCTGACCGGCTTCCGGGCCAGCGTGTTGGGGTGGATTTTCCTGGGCGGGCTGGTGGTGGTGGAGAAGGAGACAGGGAGATGGGGAGATGGAGTGAGGGGGAGACAGTAGGCGTGGTGATGGCGCGGATCAGGGTGCATACGGAGCTGGAGGTGTATCGGCTGGCGTTCGAGTAGGGCAACTGCGAGCAGTTGCCCTACAAACTGGCGATTTTCGTCCCTGGGGGTGAGCCAGGGATCATGTCAACTGCTCACTGATCAACCAGCCGGAACAATGGGCTGTCCCGCGATGACAGACGCTCCCTCTCTCCCGTGCACCCCCTCTCCGGTGCTCTCCATCATCATCGTTTCCTGGAACACGCGCGATCTGCTGGCGCGGTGCCTGGAAGCGGTGGAACGTTCAAACGTTCGAACGTTTGAACGTTTAAACGTTGAAACGTTCGTCGTTGATAACGCCTCGACCGATGGCTCTGCGGCCATGGTGCGGGAACGCTTCCCGTGGGTGCGGCTCATCGAGAACGCGGAGAACGTGGGCTTTGCCCGGGCCAACAACCAGGCCATCCGCCAGAGCACCGGCCGTTACGTGCTCCTGCTGAACCCGGACACCGAGGTGCAGTCCGGCGCGCTGGAGGCGTTGTTGCGCTTCATGGAAGCGCAGCCCCAGGCGGCCGCGGCTGGCGCGCGGCTGCTCAATCCCGACGGCACGCTGCAGCCTTCATGCCATCCCTTTCCCACCCTGGGCCGGGAGCTCTGGCGCCTCTTTCATCTGGACGCCTTCCGGCCCTATGCCCTCTACGACATGGCGCGTTGGGACCTGGCCGGGCCGCGCGAGGTGGATAGCGTCCAGGGCGCGTGCATGATCCTGCGACGGGAGGCGCTGGCCCAGGTGGGGCTGCTGGATGAGGGCTATTTCATCTACACGGAAGAGGTGGACCTGTGCCGTCGGCTGCGCGGGGCCGGATGGCGGATCTACTGGGCGCCCCAGGCCGCGGTGGTGCACTACGGCGGCCAGAGCACCCGGCAGATGCCGGGGGAGATGTTCCTGCGCCTGTACGAGAGCAAGGTGCGCTATTTCCGCAAGCATCACGGCCGGCTGGCCGCCGGATGCTACAAGCTCATCCTGCTGGTCGCGGCGCTGGCCCGACTGCTGCTCAGCCCCCTGGCCTGGCTGGAGCGCCCGCCGCAGCGCCGGCAGCACCTGGCCCTGGCCGGCCACTACCGGCGGCTGGTGAGGGCGTTGCCGCACATGTGACTTTCATGGAGCTTCCATGGGCCGTGAAATCTTCGCGATGGAAAGCGTCCGCTGTAACCTCTGTGGTCAGAGCAACGCGCAAACCTGGCTCACGACACGGGATCGTGGCTTTGGCCGGTTCGCGGTTGTTCGCTGTCATCACTGTGGCTTGTTCTTTGTCAATCCCCGTCCAGATGAAGAGGCGATCTCGGCCTGTTATCCCCAGGACTACTACGCCTATGCCGAAACCAGGCCGAAGAGCCTGTTGGGTCGGCTCAAAGAGGTGTTTGCTCGGGTTATTGCTCGAGAGTATGGCGGCTACGAAGAGTTGGATCCGCCTCCATTCCTGCAAACCTGGGGAACACGCGCCCTGGCGCGCTTGATGGCCTATCCGTTTCGCTATAGCCTCTTGCGCCTGCCTCCCCATCCGGGCAAAACCGGAGGCAAGATCCTGGACATCGGCTGCGCCACGGGCGGCGACCTGGACTTCGCCAGGAAGTGCGGTTGGGAGACCTATGGGGTAGAGATCAGTCAGGAAGCGGCTACGATTGCGCATCGTAAAGGGCATCAGGTTTTCGTCGGTCGTTTACATCAGGCGGCTTATCCATCGGGATTCTTCGATGCTGTGATGATCTGGGATGTGTTGGAGCACCTGCACGATCCAAAAGGCACGCTGCAGGAAATCAACCGCATCTTGCTGCCCGGCGGTTACCTGCTGGGCAAGGCCCTCAACGCGGCCAGCGCCCAGGCGCAGGTCTTTCGGGACAAGTGGTGGCCGGGAATGGATGTTCCCAGGCACCTGTATTTTTACACCCCACGCACACTTCGGAGCTATCTCGAGCAGACGGGGTTTGACGTGGTACGTGTCGCGTTCTACTCTTCGCCCCGCTGTATGTCCGAGTGCCTTGATCTCGTCTGGTGCGATGCCGCAGGCAAGCCTCTTTGGCAGCTCCATCCGTTGCTGCGCCTGATAGATGACGTCATCGGCGCTCCCTGGCCTTTTCTCTTCGATCTTCTGGGGGTGGGTGACGTGATGATCTTCCATGCTGTGAAACGACGGTCATGAAAATCCTCTGTCTGGTATCCTGGGTCCCCCAGGGCAGGTGGCTGTGGGATTACATTCCCGGCAATCGCGACACCGTGGATTTCGTCTACATCCGCCATCCCCGGGATCGTTTCCCCGGTTACGGCAAGCTGCTGGGGTATTATCAGAAGTTCTGGTGGCTGGGCCTGAAGGCTTTGCCGCGCACCAGGCGCTACGACGTGATCGTGACCTGGGAGGGCAACACCGGCCTCCCGTTGGCTTTTCTGCGCACCCTGTTGGGCCGCGCCTCGCCGCCGATGGTCATCCTGAACTTCGTGCTCAAAGGGCGTCCGATCCTGGATATGCTCTGGTTGATTCGTTACGCACTCCGTTCGGTGGATCGCCTCACCTGCATATCGCAAAGAGAGATCGCCCACTATTCCGACCAACTCAGACTGCCTGAAGACCGATTCATCAAATTGCAGGGCCCCTGGCCAGATGAACACCAGGGCCATGAGTCGGAAATCCACTCGGGAGATTACATTTTGGCTGCCGGCCGATCGCACAGAGACTATGCCACGCTGACGGAAGCGGTTCGTGACCTGCCGGTGAGAGTCATCATCAATGCCCGTCCCTTTAACGTGGAAGGGCTGACGCCTCCCCCCAACGTGACCATCAATCCGTTTCTGCCCTATCCTGAGTTCCTTTCCCTCCTGCGGGGCGCGAAGTTCATCGTGGTTCCTCTCTTTGAAGCCAGACATGCCTCCGGGGAATCGTTTATGATGAACGCCATTGCCGCGCGCAAGGCCGTTGTCGCCACAGAGACCTACTCCACTGCCGAGCTGATCGAGCCGGGAGTCAACGGCCTGTTGGTCCCGCCCGGGGATGCGCCGGCCATGCGTCAGGCCATCCAGTACATGCTCGATCACCCCGAACAAACGCAGCAAATGGGGTTGACCGGTCGGCGGATGTACGAGACCCGCTGGTCATTCCCCGTGATCGCCAGGCAGGTAGATGCCATCGTGACCAGGCTGGTGAGCGAGGCAGGGGGCCGATGAAGGTGAAAACCCACCGCGCGCTGTTCGCCATCCTGCTCGTGTCTGTGCTGCTGCGGGTCGGCGTCGCGCTCTGTCTGGGGGACGAGATCAGCGGCATCTGCGGGGGCGCGCACGACCAGGTCTCCTACGACGCGTTGGCGCAGCGCGTGGCGGCCGGCCACGGCTTCTCCTTCGGCGCCGCCTGGTGGCCGGGCGTGGCGACCGACCAGCCCACCGCATTCTGGTCCTATCTGTACACCCTTTATCTGGCCGGGGTCTACACCCTGTTCGGACACAACATCCTCGCCGGCCGGCTGATGAGGTGTCTTGTCATGCCAATTGACCGATCAAACGATCGGCGTCAGCAATGACCGCAGTCTCAGGATCTAAGACAGAGATGCCTTCGGCAGATGCAGCGCGCAACAGGCGCCGATCAGCCGCAACTAACACAACCTTGCGGTCAGCATGGCGCAAAAGGTCCCTGAGAAGGATCACCTGGTGCAGGTAAAGCGCATCGGACGCGTTGATGTTGTGCTTCGGGATGTATGGAAGAGAATTCAAGACGATGGCTTCGTCAAGCGGCTGCACATCCATTGCGCTAGCTTCGATCAGGAGTCGAGCGATAGCTTGTTGAGTGAGGAGTTCTGGGAGACGTCTCTCGTTTTTATAGCGGTTCAGAGCGGCTGCGACTTCTGTTATGCCAAGCGGTGAAATGGCAATCCGCTGCGGGGATGGAAGCAGAGTATTGACCAGATGATCCACTACATCGGTGCCTGGCTCCTCGTGAAATCGTTTGATCCAGGCGCTGGCATCCAGGAAAAAGTGATTCACAGACGCCCCTCGCGCTCCCTGATGATCTGCTCTGAGAGGCTCGTCGTATAGGGCAGGTGTACGCGCATTTGATCTCGAATTTCAGATGCGGACGGGATAGCATCGAGCGTCGCATTGTCAGACAAACCCAACAAAACACGCACCGCCTGTTGCACGCTCGCTTCCCAGCGCCGCCGTTCGCTGACCGTCGTTGCATAAGCTCGCAGGAACATGGGGTCCATCCAAAGTTGGGATAACTGTGTGTTTTCTTGCTCTAGGGTCTGCATCACTTCCCACTCCCTCTTTTTGGACGAACATGCACGCTGCTCAGTCTCATCAATCAAATTATAGGCCTTCAACGGCCGCCTGTCAATTGAGGCGTAGTTGAAATCCACTCGCTCCTGCCTTATCGCCATCCTGCTCGTGTCCGTGCTGCTGCGGGTCGGCGTCGCCCTGTACCTGGGCGACCGGGTGGAGCCGGTCTCCGGCGCGCACGACCAGGTCTCCTACGACGCGTTGGCGCAGCGCGTGGCGGCCGGCCACTACTGGCGGCTGGTGAGGGCGTTGCCGGGGATGTGAAGCAGAGGTCAGGGGGCCAGGGTCAGGGGTCAATCGTACCTGGCGAAGATGATGACGAGTTCTACTGAAATTTTGCCCTTCACGTGTCTGGCCTGCGGAGCGGGTAATCTCAAGTCCGATGCAAATAGGCTTGCCTGTCCGGCATGCAATGTGACTTATCCTATTCGGGAGGGTGTCCCCATCCTGCTGCCAGATTTGGCGCAGCTCCGGGCAATCGCTACGCATGAGGCGCAACACATCACGCTCGATCAATACCAGGCGATCTATGATCGGGTTTATAGCCATGATGGGCTGATGGGCACCGACCTGGACGAGGAGTACGACCGGGTGACCAAGAAGACATTGCTGGCATTCGGAGGCGACCTGGCCGGCAAGCGTCTCTTGGACCTCGGTGCAGGAGTCGGCAATTTGTGGACTTACGTTCCGCCTGGGGTCCAGGGCTATGCGTTGGATGTTTCAGCCGTCGGTATGGCCCGGGCAGCTGCGCGCTTTCCGGGATTGACCGTATCAGTTTCTGTGGGCGAGTTTTTGCCATACTCTGATAGCTTTTTTGACATTGTCATCGCTGCCGACACTCTTGAACACACTTTCTCTCCCGATCGCACGCTTCGCGAGATCTATCGGGTGCTGCAGCCCGGCGGCGTCCTGGGTGCATCCTTTCCCATCCCCAACTCACTACGCAAATGGGGTTACAACCGTTTTGTGCGCCAACGGCCGAGCTTCCAGCTGCTTTTCCGATTGGCGCGTGTCTTGCTCAAACGTACCCTGCTCTTTGGACGGCCCGACTTTCAACCTATTGATCGTGACCGCAGCACTGAGGCCTGGGTGGGCCTGCTTGAAGAGATCGGCTTCACTGTTAGCACGGTCATGAAATGGCCTCTAACGCCAAAACTACCCATTGTAGCTTTGATCAAAGCAGAGCGAGGTTGACCGATGAGAGACCAACTCCGCCGCATCGGCCCCCGTCAGTGGCTAACCATAATCCTGATCCTGGCGCTCATTCCGCGCCTTGTAACTGCGCTTTGGTTGGGGGACACCATGGAGGTCCTCGACGCAGGGGGCACTCATGATGAGGTCTCCTACGACATGCTGGCTCATCGCTTGGCCACTGGCCATGGGTTTACTTTTCCCGAATCCTGGTACCCCTGGGTACCGGCCGACACAGAAACCTCTTACTACTCTGGTACCATGGTGCTGCACCTGGCAATCATTTACAAGCTGTTCGGCTATCACCCGCTGATTGCTCGCCTGCTCTACGCGCTTCTGGGCACGGCCATTGTCTATCTGGTCTATCGCCTGGGCCGCCATGTTTTCGGCCAGGCTGCGGGCCTGGCCGCTGCGGCGTGCGCAGCCGGCTACTCGTATCTGATCCTCTACAGCGCCACGCTGCTAACCGAGACGCCGTTCATTTTCTTCTTATTGGTCGCGCTGAACACAGCCTACATCGTTGGTGAGACGGGCAGTCGCCGAGGACTGGTTGTCTTAGGCTTGGCGCTAGCTGGCACTGTGCTGTTCAGGATGGCGGTGCTGCCGTTCGTGTTTGTGCTCCTGGGGTGGACCTACTTTGCAGCACGACAGCGCCTACAACCACTAAGGCTGCTGCACCTGGCAATTCCGTTGGCCATCATCGTCCTGGCCGTGCTGCCGTGGACCATTCGCAATTATCTGCTCTTCGACCGTTTTATGCTGCTGGAATCGCAATTCGGCCACGTGTTCTGGAACTCGAACCACCCAGACCAGGGCATTCACTTCCGGGGATATTGGGTAGCGCCCATTCCTCCCGACGTACTTGCATTGGACAACGAGGTTGCTATCACTAACGAGTTACTCAAACGGGGGATACAGAATGTCCTGGCTGATCCTGGTCGCTTTTTCCTGCTAACGTTAAGCCGTGTTACGCATTTCTTTACTTTTTGGCCTACGGCTGACACCGGCCTGATCAACAACTTGGGTCGGGTATTTTCTTTCGGGATCATGCTGCCGTTCATGTTGGCTGGCCTTTACCTTTCTCGCACTCGCTGGCGTCAGGCGCTGCCGCTTTATTCGTTCCTGGTCATTCACTTAGGGGTCTACCTGGCCTCCTGGGTGATGATCCGCTACCGGATTCCGGCAGATACGGTGCTCCTGGTGTTCGCGGGACTGGCGATTGAGCATTTCGTGAGGTCTGTGAAGCAAAGGCAGATTGCCCTATGCGCATCCTCTTCCTGACCCAGGTCCTGCCCTACCCGCTGGACGCCGGGCCGAAGATCCGGGCCTACTACACCCTGCGCTGCCTGGCGCAGCAGCACGCGATCACCCTGCTCTCCTTCGTCCGTCCGGCCGACCCGCCCGAGGCCGTGGCGCACCTGCGCGGCTTCTGCTCCGAGGTGATCACCGTGCCCATGGCCCGCTCGCGTTTGGCGCAGGGGTGGCGGGTGCGTTATAATAAACAGGTGAGAAAAGCCGCCTGCTGGAGGATGTATGGGCCTGGACATTTCGGCCGCTGATGATGTGGACCTGGCCGTATGGGGACTGACAAGGAGTAAAGAGAGATCATTATGTCGAAGTTGAGATTCACCCCGATGTCTTTGCCTCAGTCCAGCGAAGAGCTGCGACAGGTGCTGCGCCGCAGTCTTGAACAGGCAACGCCGATGGATGATCTTGTCCAAATGGTTCGTGCACTGACCCGATATGAGCTTCGCTACGGCATGGACTCTGACGACTTTTTGGTGCGTTTCGAGGCTGGCGAGCTCGGTGACGCAATCGAGTTCGTGCGTTGGGCTAATATCTACGAAATCTACCGGGAGACTAAGGCCGAGCTTGACCAGATGGTGCGGCTGATCGAGACCTACGCGCTGCCGACGACAGCATGATGAACGCGCTTCACCGCTATTTGAGCCGCTTGCATGATATCATGCTGTCGCGCCAGGAAATACAGATTGAGGAGATGGAAATCCTCGACCGCTCAGATCGTCGCGGCGAGAGCAGCGAATTCTATGCTCGGTTACGTTTTTCTGATGGCTCGCAGCTCCAAGTGGTGGAGAAACTGATCGTCGAGCGATATACCAGCATCAAAATTCGTTATGCATACCATTATCAACGGGCGGATGGCACGCTGGTGTTTCGTTACGACAACGTGCCGCACCACCCCGAGATTGCGACGTTCCCGCACCACAAGCATGTAGGAGATAGAGTTACTTCCGCCCAACCGCCGGATCTGAGCGAAGTGTTGCGAGAGATAGATGGACTGCTTTATGCTGCATAAATATGCGGAGATGTTTGGTTCTGCTCGACATTGTGGATATGGCAGTATTATATGCCGGGCATCCCCGGCCCGACCGGCGGAGCCGGGACGGGCTTGCAGAGTGCCTGGCACGTAAGGTCGCTCGTTCAAATTCACACGTGCGCATCCTCTTCCTGACCCAGGTTCTGCCCTACCCGCTGGACGCCGGGCCGAAGATCCGGGCCTACTACACCCTGCGCTGCCTGGCGCAGCAGCACGACATCACCCTGCTTTCCTTCGTCCGGCCCACCGACCGGCCTGAGGCCGTCGCGCACCTGCGCGGCTTCTGCCGCGAAGTGATCACTGTGCCCATGCCCCGCTCGCGCGCCCGCGACGCCTGGCATCTGCTGCGCAGCCTGGTCAGCAGTGAACCGTTTCTCATCGCCCGCGACTGGGCGTCGGAGATGGCCGCACGAATTACGCATGACGCACTACGGATCACGGATTTCGACGCTATCCACGCCGATCAACTCTGGATGGCGCCCTACGCCCTGCTGGCCAGGTCGCAACCCGCAGCCTGCAACCCGCTACTCGTCCTGGATCAGCACAACGCCGTCTTCCAGATCCCGCTGCGGCTGGCGCAGCACGAGCGCAACCCGCTCAAACGGCCCCTGCTGATGCTGGAGGCGCGCAAGCTGGCCCGCTACGAAGCCGAGGTCTGCCGGCAATTCGATCACGTCGTGTGGGTCACAGAAGAAGATCGGCAAGCGGTCAACCGCCAAACGTCAGCCGTCAATGACAGGCAATACGCAGGACGCAGTACGGTCATCCCCATCTGCGTGGATCCCGACGCCCAGCCGGTGGTGCAGCGCCGGCCCGACGCCCGTCGGATCACCTTCCTGGGCGGGATGCACTGGCCCCCCAACGCCGAGGGCGTGCTCTGGTTTGCCCGCGAGGTCTGGCCCCACGTTCTGCAGCAAGTACCCAACGCGGTCCTCACCATCATCGGCAAAAATCCGCCAAAGGAACGTTTAACGTTCCACGTTGAACGTTCAACGTTAGACGTCACCGGCTACGTCCCCGACCCCACCCCCTACCTGGCCGAGACCGCCGTCTTCATCGTGCCGCTCCACGCCGGCGGAGGGATGCGGGTGAAGATCGTGGACGCCTGGTGCTGGGGCTTGCCGGTGGTCTCCACGACCATCGGGGCCGAGGGGATCGCGGTGCAGGACGGCGAGGACGTGCTCCTGGCCGACACGCCCGAGGCCTTTGCCCGGGCTGTGGTGCGCGTGCTGCAGGAGCCGGGACTGGCGGCGCGTCTGAGCGCCGGAGGCCGGCGCACCGTGGAGACTCGCTACCACTGGCGGGAGGTGTACCGGGCGTGGGATGAGGTGTATGGGCGGTAAAGGTAAAGCGAAAGGCTGCGATGCGCGTTCTCGTCATCCTGGGCACCCGGCCCGAGGCCATCAAACTCGCTCCCGTCATCCGCGAGCTCAAGCGGCGCGCCGGCGACCGGGACATCACGGCGAAGGTCTGTCTCACTGCCCAGCACCGCCAGATGCTCGATCAGGTCCTCGCGCTCTTCGACATCGCGGCCGACATAGACCTCGATCTGATGCAGCCCGGCCAGACCCCCTCGCAGGTGGCGGCCCGCGTGCTGGCCGCCCTGGAACCGGTGCTGCAGGCCGAACGCCCCGATTGGGTGTTGGTCCAGGGCGACACGACGACCGTCATGGCGGCCGCGTTGTGTGCGCATCACAATCGAGTCCGCGTAGGCCATGTGGAGGCCGGCCTGCGCTCCTACGACCGGGCTAACCCCTTCCCTGAAGAGATGAACCGCGTGGTGGCCGATCATGTCAGCGACCTGCTTTTTGCCCCCACCGAGCAGGCCCGGCGCAATTTGCTGCGAGAAGGCATCGCGGATGCCATGATCCGGGTGACGGGCAACACCGTGATAGATGCGCTGCTGTGGGCCGCCGCGTTGCCCGCAACACCCGAGGTGCATCGCCTGCTCGGCCAATTGGGCATCGCAGACGGGACGAGGGGACAGGGGGACGAGAAGACAAGGGGACAAGGAGACGAGGAGACAGGGAGACAGTCTTCTCCTCTCCCCCCCTCCCCCTCTCCTCATCTCATCCTGGTGACCGCACACCGGCGGGAGAACTTTGGCCGGCCATTGGAGAACATCTGTGCGGCCCTGCGCACCCTGGCCGGCCGCGGGGACGTCCAGGTGGTCTATCCGGTGCACCTGAACCCCAACGTCTGGGGGCCGGTGCACGAGCTGTTGGACGGCGTCCCCGGCATCCGCCTGCTGCCGCCGGTGGACTATCTGACCCTGGTGCACCTGATGAAGCACAGCGCCCTGATCCTGACCGATTCGGGGGGCATCCAGGAGGAGGCGCCCGGCCTGGGCGTGCCGGTGCTCGTCCTGCGCGAGGTCACGGAGCGGCCGGAGGGGGTCGAGGCTGGCACGGCGCGCCTGGTAGGTACCGATCCCGGCCGGATCGTCGCCGAGGCGAGCCGACTGCTGGACGACCCGGCCGCGCACCGAGCCATGGCGCGGGCGGTCAACCCCTACGGCGACGGCCACGCGGCCGAACGGATCGTCGCCGCGCTGCTGGCGCATCAGGCCGACGTTTAACGTTCAACGTTCCAACGTTCTAACGTTCCAACGTTCCACGTTCCAATTCCAAAAAGTCGGTGATCAACCGGGCAAAGCGCTCGAAATCGTCCAGGTGTCGCTTCAGAATCCCATAGACGACAGCGTTGTCTACCCGGGCATAATCATGGACGATGATGTTGCGGAAGCCGGCCATGTGCAACAGGTTCGGCAAGAACGCTTCAGGGATAATGCCCTCTTCCTTCAACACGACGAAGATATCTCTGTTGTCCCTGGGATGGCGAAAGCCGAACTCTGCGATGATATGCCCGCCGATGTCCAGGCAGATCTGTACGCACACCTGAAGCGTTCGTTCTACATAGCCGCGCAAGATCTTATTGTCCTGGTATTCGTCAAAGGTTATCTTTTGTAAGGCCTTCAAATCGCTCACGTGTTCGGCGAGCATCGTCAAGCGGGTTGCGATGACCTCGATATCTTCGACCAAGGCCTACCTCCTTGATTTGTCGCACCAGGGCTCGCTGGAACAGGGTCAGCATCGGCTGGAAATCGTAATACGCCTGCCGGCTCCTGACCTCGAAAGCTACACGCTGCCGATGGTCGCTCTCGTATAGCAGCCGGCCATACTTCAACACCTGGTCGCGCAGCACCAGATCTGCCTGATTGAGGAGGACCACGTCAACCGGCCGCTGACAAAGTTGTTCCAGCGCCACCATCTGCTCGATCCGGTACATAAAATGCGCTTGCAGGTCGAAGTCGGCGCGCACCAGGAGTGCGATATCCACATCGCTTTCTGCTGTTGCCTTTCCCTTCGCCTGCGAGCCGAAGAGATAAGCGGCGATCACCTCAGGCCGGCCGGCGAAATACGCTCGCAGGCGCTCGAGGAGAGCTCCTGCGTCGTCGGTCGGTTGTTGCGGATCGGACATCTGCGCGGTTGACATGCTCGCGGACATAGATACCTCATCTGATGCCATCAAAGGCGATTGTATCACAGGCTGATCTGAGGGACAAGGGCCGAGGCAAGCCGACGGCGACGGCCACGCGGCCGAACGGATCGTCGCCGCGCTGCTGGAGCATCAGACCGACGTTTAACGTTCAACGTTCCAACGTTCAACGTTCAACGTTCAACGTTCCAACGTTCCAACGTTCAACGTTCAACGTTCCAACGTTCAACGTTCCGATGTGCGTGCGGAAAGGAGCGATTCCACAAAAGAGACGGCATCTTGGGCCAGTTCGACGGCGTCGTACGCGGCTTCGTGGGTAAAGACGTCCGCGGGGATGCCGTCTGGCAGGCCGTTGGGGTAGCGCGTGGGGATGTAGTAGCCGTCGAGCAGGCTCCATCGGCGGCCGCGCGTGCGGAACTCGGGCTCGAACCGGGCCGCGGCGGCCAGGAGGCGCTCGACAGAGTGGCCCAGGACGATCTCCTCGCCCTGGGCATACAGGAAGGCTTTCAGTGCCTTTTCCGCTACCTGCTGCGACAGGAAGCAGGCCAGGTGGAAGGCGCCTTGCTCGGCCAGGTGCCGGCACCAACGGAGGTCCTCCTGGGCCTGCCGCAGCCAGCGCAGGCCCTCCTCACGCGGCGGATTTCTCATAGATCACCGTTCCTTTCTGCAACGCCTCACGGATGATGCCGCGGCGCCGGTTCGCTTCGATCTCGCCCGGGGTGTAGACAAAGAGATCCAGGTCTACAGGCACGGCCAGCTCACGATACAGGAGGGCCGTGCGGGTGACAAAGTCGCGGGACGAGTGCATGATGACCAGGATATCGAGATCGGTAAAGAGGTCGCGGCGGCCATCGGCGTACGAGCCAAAGAGGATGGCTCGCTCGACGTCGGGGTTGCGAGCGAGCGCAGCGACGATCTGGCGAAGCGCACGACCCAACGCACGGCGGTATTCCTGGCGTCGGTGGGCCAATGGTTCACTCATGGTCCCTCCCCTGGGATCATTGTACCACCAGGTTCCCTGGGAGACAAGAAGGGCGTGCCGGTGCTCGTCTTGCGCGGGGTCACGGAGCGGCCGGAGGGGGTCGAGGCCGGCACGGCGCGCCTGGTGGGCGCCGATCCCGGCCGGATCGTCGCCGAGGCGAGCCGGCTGCTGGACGACCCGGCCGTGGCGCGGGCCATGGCGCGGGCGGTCAACCCCTACGGCGACGGCCACGCGGCGGTGATGGGCGCTCTTCGAATGGATGGGGCTAGACGTAAAGGAGCTGATTGCGGATCTCGTCCGCAGTCAGGACGTTGAGCAGAGTCACGATACGCGTGGCCAGCTCATGAGGCGGTCGCCGCGTTGCGACGATGATCCCGGCGTGCTCTTGACCGGATGCGAGGTACTCGCGGTGCAACTGCTCGAAATCAAGCCGGTTATGCGTGACAATGCAGCGGTCGAGAGCGGCCGCATGTGCCAGTTGTGCGGTATCATTTTGCCCTAACATCTGTTGGGCCACCGCTGTCACGACGTCGAGTCCGCGGCTGCGTAGCAGGGTAGCGACCAGGGCCGAAACATCCTCATCCAGGTACAGTTCCGCAAACAGTTTCATGCAGCAACTTTCCGACGCTGAACAGCGGGATGGACCAACGACTCAGGCACCCGGTTGGCCTGAATATAGCCGTTGATTTCCTGTTGGTTTTCGGCGTAATACCGCAATGCGTCGAATACCTGGGCCAGAGTGATGTACGGCAGGTGGATGGGGATTTCATCGGGGGCGATCCCCATGCGCCACAATTCCACGATGGCACGCACCGGGGTCTTGGTGCCGCGAATCACCGGTTCGCCCCCCAGTAATGATTCGTCAGATACGATATAGGACATCATGCGGTCAACGGTCATGTTTATTACTCAGCTTTCCGGTTCGGATGAAACTCTCACCTAAACCACTTATCAAAAACGAAACTATGCCCGATAAGCAGCATTTGCTGTTTCAGATTATAGCAGGCTATAAGCAAAGGTCAAATCAATATGGCGCGGGCGGTCAACCCCTACGGCGACGGCCACGCGGCCGAACGGATCGTCGCTGCGCTGTTGGCGCATCAGACCGACGTTTAACGTTCAACGTTCCAACGTTCCAACGTTCAACGTTCTAACGTTCAACGTTCCAACGCCCTTCAAGCCACATGCGCATACTCTACATCGTTCCCTATACTCCCACCCCCATCCGCACCCGGCCCTATAACCTGATCCGCGCGCTGGCGCGGCGCGGGCATCAGGTCACGGCGGCGGCACTGTGGGAGGACGCGGCCGAGCGCGCCGCGCTGGCCGACCTGCACAGCCAGGGCATCGAGATCATCGCCCATCCGCTCTCCCGCCTGCGCTCGCTGTGGAACTGCCTGCGCGGCCTGCCCACCTCTACGCCGCTGCAGGCCGTCTACTGCTGGCAGCCGGCCCTGGCGCGAGCGGTCGAGGAGGGGATCAGGGGCCAGGGGTCAGGGGCCAGGGACCCGGAGGCCGGAGTAAGCAGAGGGCCGTTCGACGTCATCCACGTCGAACATCTGCGCGGCGCCCGCTACGGCCTGCACCTTAAATCACGAATCACAGATCACAGATCACAAATCCCCATCGTGTGGGACAGCGTGGACTGCATCTCCTACCTCTTCGAGCAGGCCGCGCGCGACAGCCGCACGTTGCAGGGCCGACTGATGACCCGCCTGGAGCTGGGCCGCACCCGGCGCTACGAGGGCTGGCTGGCGCGCCGGTTCGACCGCGTCCTCGTCACCTCGGCCGTGGACAGAGCGGCGCTGGAAGGGCTGGCCGCGCTGCACAGCTCCCCCTCGCCTCTCAGGAGAGGGGGCAAGGGGGGTGAGGTCGTCGTCCTGCCCAACGGCGTAGACCTCGCCTACTTCACGCCGGACGAGACGCCGCGCGCGGCGGCCACAGTGCTCTTCAGCGGCAAGATGAGCTACCACGCCAACGTCACCGCCGCGCTGCACCTGGCCCACGACATCATGCCGCTGGTCTGGGCCCGGCGCCCCGATGTCCAGGTCTGGATCGTCGGCAAGGACCCGCCGCAAAACGTCCAGCGCTTAAACGTTCAACGTTCAACGTTCCAACGTTCAACGTTCCAACGTTCCAACGTTCAACGTTCAAACGTCCCAACGTTCCAACGTTCCATGCATCACCGTCACCGGCGCCGTGCCCGACCTGCGCCCCTACCTGCGACAGGCCACGATCGCCGCCGCGCCCGTGCCCTACGGCGCGGGGATTCAGAACAAAGTGCTCGAGGCCATGGCGTGCGCCACGCCGGTCGTCGCCAGCCGACAGGCGGTGGCCGCGCTCCAGGCGATCCCTGGGGAGCACCTCCTCGTCGCCGACGACGCCCAGGACTTCGCCCGTTGCCTGCTGTGCCTGCTTGACGACCCTGAGCTGGCCCGACGTCTGGGCGCGGCCGGCCGGCGCTACGTGGAACAGCATCACGACTGGGACGCGATCGCCGCGCAACTGGAAGAGATCTATCGGGAGGCTATCGCCGACCATGCTGACCGCAACCGTTAGCCCGCGCGACGGTTGGCTGCCCCTGTCGCGGCGCGGCCGGCGCCGGCTGTGCACGGCCCTGTTGCTGGGGGGCGACGCGCTGGCGCTGGCTGCGGCCTTCGGCGCCGCGTTCCTGGTGCGCTTCGCGCTGCTGCCCTACGCGGCGCCTCTGGTCCCGGCCGACTACGCGCGGCTCATCGCCGTCGTGATCCCGGCCTGGCTGCTCATCTTCGCGGCGTTTCAGCTCTACAACCCGCGCTATCTCTTCGGGGGCCACCAGGAATACGCGCGCGCCTTCAATGCCATCCTGGCCGGCACCCTGGCGCTGGTGATCTTCGGCTTCTTCCAGCGCGATGGCCTGGCCATCTCGCGCGGGTGGCTGGCCCTCTTCTGGGCCCTGGCGCTGCTCTTCGTCCTGGGCGAGCGGTTCGCCCTGCGCCGGCTGGTCTACGCGCTGCGCCGCCGCGGCCATTTGCTGGCGCCCGCGCTCATCGTGGGCGCCGACGAAGAGGGCCAGGCCCTGGCCGAACAGCTCAACGCCTGGGCCACGTCGGGGCTCTACCTGGTGGGCTTCGCCGACGACCAGCGGCCGGTCGGCAGCCCGGTGTGCGACGGACAGCGCGTGCTGGGCCGGCTGGACGACCTGGAACGCCTGGTGGGCGAGGGCCAGATCGAGGAGCTCATCGTCGCGCCCACCGCGTTGAGCCGGGAGCAGTTGCTGGAGCTCTTCCGGGCCTTCGGCGCCCACCCGACCGTCAACCTGCGCCTGTCGTCGGGGCTGTTCGAGGTCATGACCACCGGCTTGCAGATCGAGACACGCGGCAGCGTGCCGCTCATCAGCGTCAGCAAGGCGCGCATCAGCGGCCTGGATGCCGTGGTCAAGCGGCTGCTGGAGTGCGCCCTGGTGATCCCGGGGTTGATCGTCCTCTCGCCCGTGCTGGTCGTGATCGCGCTGGCCATCAAGCTCGACTCGACCGGCCCGGTCATCTATCGCCGTCGCGTCATGGGCGTCGGCGGCCGGCAGTTCGACGCCTTCAAGTTCCGCACCATGTTCGTCAACGGCGACGCGATCCTGGCCGCGCAGCCGCAGCTCAAGGCGCAGCTCGAGCGCGAGGGCAAGCTGCGCGACGACCCCCGCGTCACGCGCGTGGGCCGGTTTCTGCGCCGCTACAGCCTGGACGAGCTGCCGCAGCTCTTCAACGTGCTGGCCGGGCAGATGAGCCTGGTGGGGCCGCGCATGATCTCGCCGCCGGAGATGGCCAGATATGGCCGCTGGGGCATGAACCTGTTGACCGTCAAGCCGGGCATCACCGGCCTGTGGCAGGTCAGCGGCCGCGCCGACATCCCCTACCCCGAGCGGGTGCGCCTGGACATGCACTACATCCGCAACTGGACCATCTGGCTCGACCTGCAGATCCTGTTCCAGACCATCCCCGCCGTCCTGCGCGGCCGCGGGGCCTACTGACCGCCATTCGCCATTCGTTGTTCGCCATGCTCATCGCTCGTGCTCCTGTCCGCGTCAGCTTCTTCGGCGGCGGCACCGACCTGCCGGCCTACTATCTGCAACACGGCGGCGCGGTGCTCAGCGCCACCATCAACAAATATGTCTACGTCATCCTGAACGTCTGCGAGCAGGATGACCTCCAGATCACGTCGTCCGACTACCGCACCTTCTACCGCCACGTCCCCGGCGAGCCGCTGCCGTGGGACGGCGACCTGAGCCTGCCGAAGGCCGTGCTGCACCATTTCGGCATCGGCCACGGGCTATCCATCTTCCTGGCTTCCGAGGTGCCGCCGGGCACCGGGCTGGGCTCGTCCGGCAGCGTGACGGTGGCGCTGGTGAAGGCGATCAGCACGGCCTGCGGCCGGCGGCTGGCCCCGCAAGAGGTGGCCGAAATGGCGTGCGAGATCGAGATCGGCAAGCTGGGCAAACCGGTGGGCAAGCAGGACCAGTACGCCGCGGCGTTCGGCGGGCTGAACTGGTTCACCTTTGCCGCCGATGGGGTGCAGGTAGAGCGCCTGGCCGTGCCCGACGCCATCCTCAACCGGCTGCGCGCCAACCTGCTGCTGGCGTTCATCGGCGCGGCCCATGACTCGGCGGTGATCCTGGCCGAGCAGAGCCGCGCGAGCCGACAGGGGGAGGCCGCGGTGACCGACGCACTGCGCGGGGTCTACGAGCTGGCGTTCGTCGGCCGGGAGTATCTCCTGGCCGGCGAGCTGGACCGCTTCGGCGCGTTGTTGGACGTGGCCTGGCAGCACAAGCGTCGCTTTGCTCGGGGCGTGACCAACGAGCGCATCGAGCGCTACTATGCGCTGGCGCGAGACCACGGCGCGCTGGGCGGCAAGATCGCCGGCGCAGGGGGCGGCGGATTCCTGATGCTCTATTGTCCTGCGGGCGCGGTCGGCCGCGTGCGCGCCGCGCTGGAAGCTGAGGGCCTGCGCTGTCTGGACTATCACTTCGAGGCTGACGGCGCGCGCGTGCTGTTCAACGCCGGGCTGCGGCTGCAGAACGGAGAAACGGCTGTGTGCGCTATGTCCAAAACGGAGACGGCAGGGATCGGGGCTTTACGTTCGCGGCTTACGACTTGAGGTAGTCGGCGATCGCCTTTGCGTAGACGTTGAAGTCTTCCAATCGGCGCTTGAGGACGCTGAACACAACGGCGTTGTCTATTCGAGCATAATCATGGACGATCAGATTGCGAAATCTCGCCATTGCGATCAGTCTCGGGAGAAGCTCATGGGGTACGATTCCCTCTTCGGCTAATACGACAAATACATCCTGGTTGTCGGTCGGGCGCCGGAAGCCCTCTTGCGCAATGATATGCTGGCCGATATCAAGGCAGGCCTCAACCGCCAGGTGCAGCGTGCGCTCGACCGTGCGCCGAATCAATTTGTTTTCGACATAAGTCTTGAAATCAACGCTCTGAAGTTGTCGTAAGTCGGCTGTGTATTCCTCGAGCAGCGTCAATCGCTCTTGAATCACGGTGTCCTCTTTTGCCAAAGCTTCCCTCCTGAATGCGTGTCAGCAGCGCGCGATTCTGTTCAGCGAGCATCGGCTGCAGATCGAAGTATAACTTCATGGTGCGCACTTCAAACGCAACGCGTTCAGCCCGACTGCGCTCGAACAGCAGCCGTCCATCTCGGATTACTTGATAAGCCAGGGGCGGCGCAGCCCGATTCAGGATGACGACCTGTACTTCGCGATCCGCAAAACGATCCAGCGCCATCATCAACTCCAGCTGGCGCTCCACGATCGCTTCGTCGTCCATAGAGGCATCTAGGAGAACGGCGATGTCCACATCGCTCATCGGGCCGGCCTGGCCGCGCGCCAGCGAGCCGAACAGGTAGGCCGCAATCACGTCTGCTTGTCCGGCGAAATAGGTCGCAAGCCCGGCCAGGTCCACCTGGGGCGCGTTCTCAGGTGCCATTGTCGTTCCTGGATCGTTCTCGACAGTTTACCGTTGTCACTATATCACCGAACGCGATGTTTGGCAAAGTGCATCAATCGGTTGCTTCCCGTCTGACCTACGACCGCCAGTGGGCCATCCTGATCGGCGTGCTGGTGATCCTGGACGCGCTGGTCGTCTACACCAGCCTGAACCTGGCGTACGTGGTGCGCATTTCCAGCGGCCTGCTGGCGTACAGCGCGAGCCACGATCCGGTCGCATATCGCTGGTTCACCGTCGTGAGCCTCCCGGCATGGCTGATCATCTGTGCGCTGTTCGGCCTCTATCGTCGGGATAACCTGCTGGGCGGGCTGTTGGAATACCGACAGGCATTCGGGGCCTGTACAGCCGGCACCATGGCCATCATCGTTGTGACCTTTTTCTGGCGCAACGAGATGGAGATCTCGCGCGGGTGGCTGCTGCTGGCATGGGGCCTGGCCTGCTCCCTGCTGATCGCAGAGCGCTTCCTGGTGCGCCGTGTGGCCTATCTGCTCCGCCGCCGCGGCTGGCTGACCGCCCGGGTGCTGATCGCCGGCGCCAACGACCAGGGTTGCGCGATCGCCCGGCAGTGGCTGCGCAATCCCATCTCCGGCATGGCCGTGGTCGGCTTCGTGGACGACTTCAAGCCGGTGGGCGCGCCGGTGGCCGACGGCCTGCGGGTGCTCGGCCGGCCATCGGATCTCGACGCGATCGTGCACAGGACCGGCGCTCAAGAGGTGGTGGTGGTCAGCAACGCCGTGGCCTGGGAGACCTTCGAGGAGGTCATCGGCCGGGCCACGGCGCGCAACGGCTACACGGTGCGCCTCTCGCCCGGCTTCTACGAGACCCTGGCGACCGGGGTGGCCGTCACCAACAAGACCTTTGTGCCTCTGCTCACCGTGGAACAGGCGCGGCTGGTCGGGCTGGACACCGTGCTCAAACGGCTGTTGGATTACGGGCTGGCCGCGCCGCTGACCCTGCTGGCTATCCCTCTGCTCGCCCTGATCGCCCTGGGGCTGCGCCTGTCGCGCCCAGGCCCGGTGCTGGATCGGCATCTCGCACTGGGCCAGGGCGGCGCCGCCTTCACCATGTACAAATTCCGCACCCATCCCCCTCCCCCCTTCCCTCGCAGGGAAGGGGGGCCGGGGGGGTTAGGTCCTCGCCTGGAGCAGTTCCTGGCCCGCAGTGGGCTGGACAAATTGCCGCAGCTCTTCAACGTGCTGGCCGGCCAGATGAGCATCGTGGGCCCGCGGCCGCGCGTCCTGGGTGCCGTGGACGATGCGCCGCACATCGCGCCCAACTTCCAGGCCGTGCGGCCGGGCATCATCGGCCCGTGGATCGTCTCCACCACCTGGGTGTCGGGCGACGAGGCGCAGGACGAGCTGTACTACGTGCGCAACTGGACCATCTGGCTTGACCTGCAGATCCTGACCCAAACGGTGCTGGGATGGCTGACCAGCGCCCTGCGCCCCGCAGCGCGGCGCCGCAACCCCGACAGGTGAAAATTGCCCCCGGTGGGCGGATGCCATCCGCCCCGACCGCCGTTCACCAGCAGGGGCGCACGCCGCGCGCCCGTCACGCCGTGCGCCCGAACAGTTTTCGGAGCGATCATGTCCTACTACCTCGACCCCATCGCCCGTCGGCTGGCGCGGCCGCCCAAAGCGTTGATCCTGGCGGCCGGCGAGGGCACGCGGCTGCGGCCGCTGACCCTCGATCGGCCCAAGCCGATGGTGCCCATCGCCGGCCGGCCGCTGTTGGAGCACACCGTGCGCTGGTTGCGGCGTCACGGCGTGTGTGAGATCGCCATCAACTTGCACTACCGTCCCGAAGCCATTACAAGCCACTTCGGCGACGGCGCGGCCTTCGACGTCCGCATCACCTACTCGTACGAGGAGCGACTCCTCGGCACGGCCGGCGCAGCGCGCAAGCTGGCGCATTTCCTCGGCGACGGCCCCTTCCTGGTGGTCTATGGCGACGTGTTGACCGACCTCGACCTGCGCCGCTTATTGTCGTTTCACCATGCGCAGGCCGCGCGCCAGCCCGCGCTCGCCGCGACCGTGAGCCTGTACCATGTGCCCAATCCCACCGAGGTGGGGCTGGTGGGCGCCGACGACTGCGGCCGAATCACCCGCTTCGTCGAAAAGCCGCAGCCCGCCGAGGTGTTCACCGACCTGGCCAACACCGGCATCCTGGTCGTCGAGCCGCACGTGATCGAACGCATTCCGCCCCAGGTCTACTGCGATTTCGGCCGCGACCTCTTCCCGCAGCTGCTGGCCGACGGCGTGCCGCTCTACGGTTGGGTGATCCCTCCGGGCACCTACCTGCTGGACATCGGCACACCCGAAAAGTACGCGCAGGCACAGCGGGACTGGGCCGGCCGAGGTTGAGGAGGCGCGCATGAACCGACCGGCCATCTTTCTCGACCGGGACGGCGTGATCAATTGCAACCGCTGCGATCACGTCAAGGCGTGGGATGAGTTCGTGTTCCTGCCGGGCGCGCTGGAGGCGCTGCGGAGACTGGCCTGGTTGGGCTGGCCGGTCGTTGTGGTCAGCAATCAGGCCGCCGTCAACCGCGGGCTGGTCAGCCGGCAGACGGTGGACGCGATCCACGCGCGGATGGTGGACGCCGTGGCTGTGGCCGGCGGCCGGATAGACGGCGTGCTCTATTGCCCGCACCGGCCCGACGAGAACTGCGAATGCCGCAAGCCCCGGCCCGGCCTGTTGTTGCAGGCGGCCGCGCGGTGGGCGCTGGACCTGTCCCGCAGCTACCTGGTGGGCGATGCGGAGTCCGACGTGCTGGCTGCCCTGGCCGTCGGCTGTCGGCCCGTGCTGGTCCGCACCGGCCGCGGGGTGGAGCAGTTGGCGCTCCTGCGCCAGCACGGCGTGGACACCTTCCACGTAGCCGCCGACCTGGCCGAGGCCGTAGATTGGATCCTGGCCGGCGAACTTGCGTTTCAGGAGCAGATCTCGTATGCCTAAAATCCTCGTCACCGGTGCGGCCGGGTTCATCGGCTCGCACATCGTTGACCGCTATCTGGCCCTGGGACACGACGTGATCGCCGTGGACAACCTGGCCACCGGCGCGCGGGAGAACGTGCACCCGCAGGCCCGGTTCTTCCAGCTCGACGTGCGCGATCCCGACTTCGGCCGGCTCATCCGTCTGGAGCGGCCGGAGGTCATCAACCACCACGCCGCGCAGACCATGGTGCGCGTCTCGACCGAGCAGCCCGCTTACGACGCACAGGTGAACGTGCTGGGCATGCTCAATCTGCTGCAGGCCGCGGCCGAAGCCGGCGTGCGCAAGGTGATCTTCGCCTCGTCGGGCGGCACGGTCTACGGCACCTGTCGCCGCCTGCCGATCACCGAGGAAGAGCCGTTTGCGCCCGAAAGCCCCTACGGCATCAGCAAGGCCGCCGGCGAGTACTACCTGCGCTATTATGCGGCCAACGGCGGGCCGTGTTATACTGCATTGCGCTATGCCAACATCATCGGCCCGCGCGACACGGTGTCCAGCGAGCACGTCATCACGGTGTTCATCCACCGGCTGCTGGCCGGCCAGCCGCCGGTGATCCACTGGGACGGCGAGCAGGCCAAGGATTACCTCTACGTGGACGACGCGGTCGAGGCCAACGTGCTGGCCCTGACGCGCGGGGACAACCAGGCGTACAACATCGGCGCCGGCCGGCCGGTATCGGTGAACGCCATCTACCGGCTGCTGGTGGAGATCACCGGCATTCACATCCCGGCCGAACACGGCCCCAAGCGCGCCGGCGACGTGCGGCTGTTTTACTTCGACTGCAGCAAGGCCGCGCGCGAGCTGGGCTGGCAGCCGCAGGTGCCGTTCGAGGAGGCCGTGGCGCGTACCGTGGCGTGGTACCGGGCGCGCCGGCCGGTCGAGGAGCCTCTGCGGGGCCTTGCGAAAGCCTGATGACATGCTATGTGGTATAATATTCGGGCTTGCCAGAGGCAATTGCCATGTCCGAAGAGTCGAGTGCACTCCCTGTCGCCCCATATGTGGCGTACTGGCGTCGGCGTCAGGCGGAAGAGCGCGACCGCAGCAGACGCCTGAGTCGCCAGGCGCGAATGGATGCGGCGCGCATTGCAGCCATGCTCCGTCGCGATTTCGGCGTCACGCGCGTCGTGCTCTTCGGCTCTCTGGCACAGGATCGCTTTCTGCCCGATTCGGACATAGACCTGGCGGTGGCGGGGTTGCCGGCTTCGGCGTTTTTTTCTGCCCTGGCCGCAGCCAGCACGCTCAGTCGGTTTCCCGTGGACCTCAAACCCCTGGAAGATCTTGACCCGCACTTCAGGTCCCGGGTGCTTGCAACCGGCGAGGAGATCTAAGATGCGACAGGTATCGCCCCATGCATTGGTCGGCCTGGCCGCCGACATCCGCGCGGAGCTGGATCACCTCCGGCGACTGGCGCAGGACATAGCCGCAGTCCAGGCGGAGATCGAGCGAGATCCCGACCACGCCAGGCTGTTTTATGAAAACCTGGCCCTGAAGCTCCATAACTTCTACACTGGCTGCGAGCGCATCTTCCAGACAGTCGCGTCGGAGCTGAACGGCGCGCCGCCCACGGGCTTCGATTGGCATAGGCGCCTGTTGGAGCGCATGGCAGTGGCGTGGCAGGGACGACCGGCGCTGTTGTCCGCGAGCACGGCGGATGACCTGCGGGAGTACCGGCGTTTCGCCGTGTGGTGCGCAATATCTACGGCTTCGAGCTGGATATTGAACGCATCGAACGCCTGGTTGCCCGCTATCCCAAGACATGGGGCCAGGTGCAGATCGATCTTGAGCGTTTTGTCGCCTGGCTTCAAGAGATGGCCAATCAGTTAGCTGCTGACGAGAATCATTGAGCTCTCGTCAGATGGCATCAGCCGCGCCGCCGAACGGCCCCCTGAAGATTTCTACGAAAAACTGATCGCATGACGCATCCTTCTCCTGTCATCTGTCCGCACCTGGGCCTGGCCAGCGATCGCACCGTGGCGCGCACCCAGCCCGACGCAGAGCACCGTTGCTTCGCCCGGATCCCGCCGGCCCCAGCCGATGCCGGACATCAAGCCGCGTTCTGTCTGACCGCCGACCACGCGGCCTGCCCGTTTTACGCGCCGCCCGCGCCTGCCGACCTTCGGCCCGCAGCCCGCAACGTTCGATCCTCACCCTGGCTGCGTCTGGCGCCCTGGATCGCGCTGACATTGCTCCTCGTCGCCGTCGGGATCGTCTACGGCCGCGACCTGCTGCTCCCCCTCCCTACGCCGACGCCGATCCCCGGCATCGCGGCTTTCGCAACCGCCGATATCCAACCCCCAACCCCCACTCCCCGGCCCCTGGCCCCCAGCCC
>FWPU01004480.1_pt1 | contig 32462 bp, 20 predicted proteins | sample 2228361 | NCBI WGS metagenome assembly FWPU01 (sample SAMEA103939777, study PRJEB20133) | metagenome
GATGGGCATCGGCGGTATCGGCGGCATGACCGGTATCGGTGGCTTCAACATGATGGGTATCGGCGGGATGGGTGGCATCGGTGGCATGGGGGGCATGATGGGTGGCATGGGCGGCATGATGGGCGGCGGCATCAGCATGTTGCCTACCATCTCCGGCGGTTACCTCGGTGGCATGGGCGGAATGATGATGGGGATGATGGGGATGGGTGGCATGATGGGGATGATGGGGATGGGTGGCATGATGGGGATGATGGGGATGGGTGGCATGATGATGGGCATGGGCGGTTTCAACATGATGGGCATGGGGGGCTTCAGCATGATGGGGATGGGAGGGATGATGATGGGCATGGGTGGTATGTGGGGGATGATGGGCATGGGTGGCTTTAACATGATGGGTATGGGGGGCTTCAGCATGATGGGCATGGGCGGCTTCAACATGATGGGTATAGGCGGGATGATGGGGATGATGGGCATGGGTGGCTTTAACATGATGGGTATGGGGGGCTTTAACGTGATGGGTATCGGCGGAAAGATTGGATTTGCGGGGGAGCTGGCTCAATAGGCGGCCGTGTGTTCACGGCGGTCAGTGGCCGAAGCGGCGAATACCCACTTATGGTTCAGCTGCCTGTTGGGCGTTCGCCGCGCGTTGTTGTTTGTCCTGGATCGCCGGGGCGATCTGCTGGGCGTAGATCGTCGCCGCGATGGCCAGGAGGGCAGCCAAAATGAGGCTCACGATGATCTGTCCGCGTCGGCCGTAGAGGGCGTACAGGCTCAACACGATTTGCAGCAACAGGCTCAGCCCGGCGACGCCGCCGGTGACGGGGATCAGCATCGCCCAGTAGGGGCCCCATTGCTCAGACAGCCGGGCCAGCCACCACAGGGAGATATCGGCGCAGAAGGCCAGCAGGGTCAGCGGCGCCAGCACGCACCGCACCGCCAGCGGATAGCCGGTCAGGGCGAAGATCAGGCCGGTGGCGGCGAACAGGATCGAGAAGCTGAGCCAGTGGGCGTGGGTAGTCTGGGCCAGTTTTTCGATGCTGATGGGGGGCTGGACGCGGACCCAGTCACCGCCGGGCGGGACTTCGACTGTCGGGGGCACCTGCAGGTATTTGGCGATCTGGTCATAGGTTTCGAGGGGGAAGTTTTCCTGCTCGCTGCCGGCGCCGTGACAGCGGACGCAGCGGTCGTTGAGGATGGATTTGACGCGGATGGCCCCGTCCTCGTGGCGATAGTCCGGGGTGATGGCCGGCGGCGCCTCCTGCGGCGGCGGCACAAAGCGGTCTTGCTCGTAACTGGCCCGGCGTTGCTCGTCCGGCAGGTGGATCCACAGCTTGAGGGCGGTGCGTTCCCCTTCCCGCTCGGTCCACAGGCGCTGTTTCGTAGCATTGTCGGCCCGCTCATATTCACGCTTGAAGCCGGCCCCGTCTTTGTGGAAAAAGGCGGCGGCCATGCTGCCGGTGCCGTTCCACGGAGCCCCTTCGACCGGTCCCGTGATCAGCTTTTCGAGCTGGCTGACCGGTGGAGGGGGTGCGGCGTCGAACCAGCGTTTGCCGGTGTATTTGAGGACGACGTCGGCGACGGTCGGTAAAAGGGTGCCGCCGGCGGCGTCCTGGACGTGCAGTTGCACCAGGGCCGCGCCGTAACCGATCCCCACGGCCAGCAGAAAACAGGTCAGCACCCAGCGGGCGGGCAGCGGCAGCTCCCGGAGGTTCCAAACACAAGGGGCGGACGCCATCCAGCGTTCTCCTACTATGACGCGTTGTTGGGTCATGGTTTCGGCAAATGTTCGGTGTGCGGTTCAGGCGGGAGGGAGAGTCGCGGCGGGCGGGGCAGCAGGCATGGTGGCCAGGGTCTCCTGTACGGCATGTAATACGGCTTCGCGGGCTTGCGGCAACGGCAACGGGACGGTAGCCCCGCTGGCGTGCAGGTGGCCGCCGCCGCCGAAACGTTCCGCCAGCCGCCCGACATCGACTCGCCGCGAGCGGAAGCTGACCTTAGTAGCGCCATTGGCCTGCTCGATGAACACCAGGGCGATTTCCACCCCCTCCAGGCTGCGGGGGTAGTTGATCAGCTCCTCGGTGTCGCCGGGCACGGCGCCGGTGGCCGGGTAATCCTTCAGATGGATCTCCGTGTAGGCTACTTTGCCGTCGGCGACGAGGTGGAGCCGCTCCAGGGCCAGTCCCACTAGCCGCAGCCGTCCCAGGGTGGCGGACTCGTAGAGCAGTTCATAGAGGCGGTGCGGCTCGGCCCCAGCGGTCATCAGCTCGGCGGCAAGGGCGAACGTCGCCGGCTGGGTATTGGGGTGGCGGAACCAGCCGGTGTCGGCGGCGATGGCCATGAATAGGTGGTTGGCCGCCGCAACGCTCAGCGGGGCGTCCAAGGCCCGGATCAGTTCGTAGGCCAGCCGTCCGGTCGCCTCGACGGTGGGGTCCACGCAGCGGATGCCGCCCAGGTCGTCCTGCGTCTGATGATGGTCGACGACTGCCCGTGGCAAGGGGGAATTCCGCAGCCACTCGGCGCAGTCTCCAAGCTGCAGCCAGGTGCCGGTGTCCAGGATGATCACGCAGTCGCGGTCGCTCCAGTCCCCTTCCTTGAAGTTTTCGATGACCTGCCGCTGCGGATCGAGGAAGGCGTAGCGGGGCGGCAGGCGGCTGGCGATGGCTACCCGCGGCTGGAGCCCCAGGCTGCTCAGGGCGTCGTGCAGGGCCAGTTGCGAACCGAGGCCGTCGGCGTCGGGCCGCACGTGGGTCAGCAGCAGAGGGCGTCGGTGTTCCTGCAGCAGGGCGACCAGGGGGGACCAGTCCACAGACGACATAAATGACTCCGTCTTGGGAGGCTATTCCCATTGTAGGCTGCCGTAAGATCGTGGAACAGTTGGCGAGCGTGGAACAGTTGGCGGCGGTGGCAACGGGGAAGCGCCGCTTAGGGAGCGGCTGGGGAGGAACCGTCCTGTGTCGCCGCGGGGGGCGACGGGTCGCGGTCGGCTGCGGCGGTTCGCGGCGTGGTGCAGAGCATTTCCGGCGTCACCGGCGTGGGTTTGGCCAACACTGGGCCAAATAGCAGCGGCCCGGCAAAGGACTTTTCCCATTCCACCACGCAATAGACTACCACGCCGTAGCTAACGATCAAGACCCACAGATGCCAGGGCAGCGGCTGCAGGTGGAACAGTTGGTTGAGCGGCGGGACATGGGTGAGCAGCACTTGCAGCAGGGCCATCGTCGCCGCCCCCGCCCAGACCCACGGATTGCTGAACAGGCCGACGTGGAACATCGAATCGACCAGCGAGCGGCAGTTGAACAGGTAGAACAGTTGCACGAACACCACGACGTTGACCACCGCCGTACGGGCCAGCTCCAGCCGTGCCTCATCGTCGCTCGTGGCCGAATCGTCGCTCGTGGCCGACGCCGGGTTGATCCACTCGAACAGACCGAATGCGCCCAGCAGGATCAGCAGGGTGATAAAGGCGGTGCGCATGATCAGCGGCCGGTTCATGAGGGGGGTGTGCGGGTGCCGCGGCGGCCGCAGCATGATTCCCGGCTCTTTGGGCTCAAAGGCCAGCATCAGCCCCAGCAGCAGGGCAGTGCTCATGTTGATCCAGAGGATTTGGATCGGGAGAACCGGGAGTTGGGAACCGACCAGCGTGGCGGCAATGATGATCGCCGCTTGTGCGGCGTTGGTCGGGAGGGTCCAGACGATGAATTTGACCAGGTTATCGAAGACGCCGCGTCCTTCTTCGATGGCAGCCTCGATGGTGGCGAAGTTGTCGTCGGTCAGGACCATGTCGGCGGCTTCGCGGGCGGCGTCGGTGCCGTTTAGGCCCATGGCGATGCCGATGTCGGCCTGTTTGAGAGCGGGGGCATCATTGACGCCGTCGCCGGTCATGGCGACGATGTGGCCGCGGGATTGCAAGGCTTTGACGAGCCGGAGCTTCTGTTCCGGGGCCGTGCGGGCAAATACGGCGACCCGCTCGGCCAGTTCCGGCAGGTCCTTGTCGGGGGTCTGTTCCAGCTCCCGGCCGGTGACGGCGACCAGGCAGCCGCTGCGGGGGTCCCGTTCCCCGACCAAGCCGAGCTGTTCGGCGATCGCCGCCGCCGTGCGGGCATGGTCCCCCGTGATCATTTTCACCTGGATGCCGGCACCTTGAGCCAGCTTGACCGCGGCGATCGCCTCGTCGCGGGGCGGGTCGATCATCGCCTGCAAGCCCAAGAAAATCAGGCCGTCCTGGATGTCGTCATGCCGGAGGGTCGCGGCATCCGGTGCGGCGAACTTGCAGGCGATCGCCAGCACGCGCAGGCCGCGGGCCCCCAGGGCGGCCGCCTGCGACTCGATCGCCGCCGCATCCATCGGCCGGGGGTGGCCGTAGCGATCCCACATCTCCCGGCAACGCGGGACGAGCCGCTCCACCGACCCTTTGACGTAAATCAGACGGTGGCGGTCAGGTCCGGTATCGTGCAAAGTGGCCATGTACTGGTGTTCGGACTCGAAGGGGAGGACATCGAGGCGTGGCAGCTCTGCGCGGAGGATGTGGGGGTCGAGGCCGGCTTTCATCGCTGCGACGATCAGGGCGGCTTCGGTGGGGTCGCCGTGGACGTCGACCCGCCCGTCGTGGACGAGCACGGCCGCATCGTTGCACAATAGACCGGCGCGGAGACACTCCAACAAAGCCACCCGCCCGTGCAGATCGTCGATCGACAACCGCTGTTGCGGCGACAAGTCGGCGGCGGGGTGCAGGTCGGCCGTGTCCCCGACCAGATGGATTTCGCCGCGTGGCTCATAGCCGGTGCCGCTGACGGCGAACCACTCGTCCCCGGCGACGATCATGGTGACGGTCATTTGATTTTGGGTCAGCGTGCCGGTCTTGTCCGAGCAGATGACGGTGGTGCTGCCGAGGGTCTCCACGGCCGGGAGCCTGCGGATAATGGCCCGGCGGGCGGCCATGCGGGCTACCCCGATCGCCAGGGTGATGGTCACCGCCGCCGGCAGTCCTTCGGGGATCGCCGCGACGGCCAGGGCGACGGAAGCCAGGAACATTTCCAGAATGGAAAAGCCGCGGAGCACCCCGATCACAAAGTTGACCGCCGCAAATCCCAGGATGACAACCATCAGCAGGCGGCTGAACTGGGCGATGCGGCGGGTCAGGGGGGTTGAGATCTCCTCGGCTTCGGCGACGGCCTGGGCGATCCGGCCGACTTCGGTGCGGTCGCCGGTGGCGATGACGACGCCGACCCCCTGCCCGTAGGTGACGATCGCCGTGGCGAAGGCCATATTGCTGCGGTCCCCCAGCGCGGTGTCGACCGGCAAGGGATCGGTTTGCTTTTCGACGGGGACGGATTCGCCGGTCAGGGCCGCCTCCGCCACGCGGAGGTCGCGGACGCGGACCAGCCGCAGGTCAGCCGGAACCAGGTCGCCGCTTTGTAACAGGACGATGTCGCCGGGGACCAACTCCGTCGCCGCAAGCCGCCGCTGGCTCCCGTCCCGCAACACCGTGGCCTGCGTGATTAGCGAGCTGGCCAATGCCTCGATGGCCCGCGTGGCCCGGTACTCCTGCACAAAGCCGATGACGGCGTTGACAAACACCACCCCAAAGATCACGGCGGCATCGAGGTACTCCTGCAGCAGCAGGGTCACAACAGTGGCCAGCAGCAAGACGTAAATCAGGGGCTGGTGGAATTGCAGCAAAAACAGGACAAGCGGATGTCGTCCGCGGCGGCGGGTCAGGGTGTTAGGACCGTATTGCTTCAGTCGCCGCTGCGCCTCGGCCGTGCTCAGGCCGCGTTCGGCGTCTACCTGGAGTTCCGCCAAGATTTCCTCGACGCGGCGACTGTGCCAAAGCGGCGGGACCGTCGGTGAACCGTGGCTGTCGTGCATCCTCTGCTCCTGCAATGACCAGCGTGCATCGTCGATTATGCTGGCGTCCTTGGCTGTTGCAGTGAGTAGTGGGCCGCCGTTACCGTCTGCTACCAGCAAGTCGCATCTGCCGCTTGACGTCCCTGTTCGGTTAGATTACGGGATTGCCGGACGTTTAGTACGGGGCGGTCAGCCGATGCGGTCCCCACGAGCGTCGTGCGGCGAACGGGATTGCCGGGCCATTTTGTGCCGAACCATTTAGTATGGGGTGGACAGTTGCCGGCGCCGCGGAATCCGTCTGCTTGCCGCCAGCGGCAACCAGCGGCGACCCTCCCCGAGAGGCCCATGGAGCGATTCCGTCAGGGGGGAACGCAGCAGGCGTATGATATCAGTGGCAGGCAAAATGGAACGGGCCGGGCGGGGACATAGACGCAAGGGGACCCTCAGGGGCAGCGTCTTTGCCCTCCGGCTGGCCTCTCCTGGAGCAGACCATGCTGCGGGAACAACAGATCGATCTGCGCCGCCAGCGGGCCAGGGCGGCGGCGTTGGTCATCAACAATCTCGGCAAAAACCGCGTTTTCTCGACCTTTGAGGTGACCAATCCGGCCAGCGGCGGCCGCTACGAGGTGATCATCCGCGGCTTCGAGCTGGGGGACAACACCTGTAGCTGTCCGGACTTTCGGGTCAACACCCTGGGTACCTGCAAGCACATCGAGGCGGTGCTGGAGAAGTTGCGGCAAGAGGTACCGCCGCATCTGCTCAAGCGCAAGGCGGCGGTGACCCATCCGGAGATGTATCTGCGTTACGGCGAGCAGTTGCAACTGGTGCTGCTGATGCCGCCGCGACGCTCCGACCAGCTCGAGCGACTGGCGGCCGACTTTTTCGACGAGCAGGGGGTGTGGTCCGGCCGCGGCAGCTACCGGGAGCTGATCGCTGCGATCGACAAGGTCCCCGAGTCGGTCCTGGTGCGCTCCGACGCATTGGACTTTATCGACCGGGAGATCGAACGCGAGGAGATGCTCCGCAAGGAGCAGGAGTGGCTGGCCCGGCTGGACGCCGGGACGTTGGATTGGCCGCTGTTGCGGCAGCCACTGTACGACTACCAGATGCGCGGGGCGATCTTTCTGGCCTGTCGCGGTCGCAGTATCCTCGGCGACGACATGGGGCTGGGTAAGACCGTGCAGACCTTGGCGGCGATGGAAATTTTGGCCCGCGAGCGCGGCGTGCGGCGGGTGCTGATTGTCGCCCCCGCGTCCGTCAAATACCAGTGGGAGACCGAAATCCGCCGCTTCACCGACCGCACCGTCCGCGTCGTCGATGGCGACCGCCAGCAACGGCAGCAGCTCTACGCCGCGGACGTCTTTTACCTGCTGGTCAACTACGAGCAGGTCGTCCGCGACCGCGAGGCGATCAACGCCTGGCAGCCGGACGTCGTCGTGCTGGATGAAGCCCAGCGGATCAAGAACTGGGAGGCCAAGACCACCCAGGCGGTCAAAAAGCTCCGCAGCCGCTATGCTGTCGTGCTGACTGGTACGCCGCTGGAGAACAAGCTTGAGGAGCTGTATAGTATCGTGCAGTTCGTCGATGAGCGGCGGTTTGGGCCGGCCTTCCAGTTCCTCCACGACCACCGCATCCTCGACGAGAAGGGGCGGCTTAAGGGGTACCGCAACCTCGAGCTGATCCGGGAGCGGCTAGCGCCGATTTTCCTGCGGCGGACGCGGGCGGAAGTGCTGCAGGAGCTGCCGCCGCGGACCGAAAACGTGGTGTTTGTGGAGCTGACGCCGCAACAGCGGCAGCCGTACGACGAGCAACGGACCACCTTGGCCCGCCTGTTACAGAAAAACCACCTCACCGAGCTGGACCGCAAGCGGATTTTAGCCAGCCTGGTCCAGATGCGGATGATTTGCGACAGCCTGTTTCTGTTCGACCGGGTCCACCGCATATCGCCGAAGCTGGACGAATTTGCGGAGCTGATCCCGGAGCTGCTGGGGGCCGCGCCAGAGGACGGCGGGCACAAGATCATCGTCTTTTCGCAGTGGGAGGCGATGATCCATGAGGCGGCACGGGTACTAGACGGGCAGGGGATCGAGTACGTGGTCCTGCACGGCGGCCTGAGCGGGCCGCAGCGGCGGGAGGTGCTCGAGCAGTTCCAGTCCGTCCCGTCGTGCCGGGTCTTTCTGAGTACAGACGCGGGCGGCACCGGCCTGAACCTGCAGGTCGCCGACACGGTGGTCAACCTGGAGCTGCCGTGGAACCCGGCGGTGCTCGAGCAGCGGATCGCCCGCGTCCACCGCATGGGGCAGGCGCGGCCGGTCCGCGTGATCCACCTGGTCGCCCGTAACACGATCGAAGAGCGGGTGCTGCGGGTCCTGGAGAGCAAAAAGAGTCTGTTTGCCGGGATTTTCGAGGGGGACAGTGACGAGATCCCCTTCACGGCGTTCGAGACGGCGGGGTTTGTGGAAGCGGTCCGGGAGCTGGTCGAGGGGTCAGATGGCGTCGCCGGGGGGGAGGGGGGCGTCCGTCCGTCCGTGCCGCTGGCCGTTACGGCGTCGGCGGGGGAGGCATCCGCCGGGAGCGTCCTGCCATTCTGGCAGGGGGTAATGCACCTGCTGGAGGCCGCCGTGCAGGTGTTGCAGACCCCGCCGACGTTACCGGGCCAGCCGCCGCTGCCGTCGCCGTGGCGGGAGCACCTGCGGCAGGCCGCCCGCCGCCTCCTCGACGCCCTTGAGCGGCCCGCACCCACCTCGCCGCCTGTCAGACCCGACGGCCCCAACGGTATAATGGAATAAAACGCCGCAGCGGCGGCACCATTCCGGCAATCCCAGGGAGGACACATCCATGCGGCGGCTATTAGGTACCCTGATCCTGGCCATCGTCCTGCTGACCGGCAGCGCCGGCACGGCCCCGGCCCAGATCGTCTACGGCTACACCGTCCCCAATGCGGGCGGCATCGTCCAGGGCGCCAACTACTTTTACCCTGGCGGCTACCGCGGCTTCGCCACCTATTACTCGCCGTGGACCGGTGCGGCCGGCAGTGCCGTGTATAGCCAGAACTTCCTCGGCCAGATCTACGGCCGCAGCTTTGTCTACCATCCGTGGACGGGCACGGCGGTGATCAGCGGCTACTACGTACCCAACTACTGGGTCGCCCCGTTTGCCGGTTACAACTACGCCTTCGTCCAGCGGTGGCCCCTCTGGGGCTGGCGCTGGCGGTGAGCCGACAAGGACGAGTCGGCAACGGGATCATCCGCTCGCCACTGTCGCCTAGATCCGGACGCAGGCGATGCCCTAGTCAAGTCCATTCGTCGAAAAATATCGTTCGCCAACTATCATTCGAACGTGTAGCGGCTGCCGTGCCCTGAGACAGTGAGGATCGGTATGTAGTAGAACGGTAATTCAGAGGCCGCATCCGTAAAAGTCACGTCGTTGTCAGCACTTTCCTACGGCAGCAGCAATACGCTCGCTCATCGTGACAGCCACTGAACTTGCTGTAAATAAACGATTTTTAGTCATTCTAATTATCAAATTGTTATAATTATTATAATTTAAATTTGAATATTAAAAAAAATTGAAAATTGGTCTTGACAGGTTCAAGTTGTATTGGTTACTATCGATTTAGGACGCGTCCTGCACGAACCAACAGAGTCCGTATGGCACAATTTTATCAAAGAAGGAGGTGCAACATGAAAAGGTTCACGATCCTAGCCCTGCTCACCCTGGCCGCTGGTTTGACAAGCGAAAGCGTCGCGAGTGCACAACAACCGGTTGTTACTGGCACCACGACACGCGATGGGACGAACGTAATATTCGTGGGAGAAAAAGACAAGTATGGTAATGTGGGGGGAATTGCAGTTACTCACAACCCCATAACTGGAGCGACAGGAGCTGCGGTTGTTGGGGTCGATAGTAAAGGTGGTGTACTTATCTTTGGAGGGGTTCATGACCCCATAACCGGCAATACCACGATTGGGAGCTATGGTGGGCACCCAGGTGTATTTGGCCTAGGCGGCAGGACAACAATTACACCATCTGGATCTTCTACCACGCGGATTTGGGGCAATGTCGGACCCATTTTTATTTGGCCATGAACTAAACAAGATTAACCAACCATTACTACCCAACAAAGTGTGAGCGGTGACCAGTTTACCGCCGCAGCCGGCGGGCGCGTTCGCGGGCGGCGGCGGCCTGGTCGGTCTCGCCGAGCTGCTCGTAGGTCTCCGCCAGCCACTGCCACAGTTGCGGGTCGCGTTGCCCTTGGGGGAGGGCGGCGGCCCGTTCCAGCTCGTGGCGGGCAGCCGTTAGCTCCCCGCGCAGGTGTAGCACCCGGCCCAGCACCGCATGGGTGGGGGCGTCCAGTCGCGGGTACTGCTCAGCGAGGCGTCGCCGCCAGCGTTCGATGCGGTAGGCGTGCCGGGCGAGCCGTTCCGCCTTCGCCAGAGCGGCCGCGTCGTCGGGCCGCGTTTCGGCCAGCAGCCGGGCACATTCCCGATTGGCCAAGGCGTAGTCCGGGTCGAGCCGCACGGCCTCCTGCCAGCTTGTGAGTGCCTCGGCCCGACGGCCCATCCGTTCCAGGGCCGACGCGGCGACGGCCAGCCAGCGGGCCTGCTCGTGCGGTTTTGCCGTCCCAGCGTGCTGCTGGCGGGCCAGGGCCAGTGCGGCGTCGGACCGCTCACAGGCGATCAGCAACTGGGCGTAATGCTGCATGCCGCGGAAACGTTCGGACGCGGGCCAGAGGGTCAGGGCCTGCTCCGCCGCGGCGAGGGCCGCCGGGTAGTGCCGCATCGCCGCCAACGCTTGGGCCTGCCGCAGGTAGAGCCAGTGCCGCTGCGGACCTGCCGGTGCGGTCAGGGCTTGTCGGCAGAGCCGCTCCAGCTCCTCCCACTGCCCGAGGGCGTGCAGCAGCTCAGCCAGGGCCAGCAGGGCGGCCTCGGCGACTGCTCCCTGGCCCCGCTCCCATGCCTGCCGGTACAGCCACGTCGCCGCGGCCCATTCCCCCGCCCCCTCGGCGATTCGCCCCAAACAGTAACACGTCGCGGCGGAGCAGGCCGACGGATCGGACCGGACGACCGATACGAGCCGGGCGGCCACCGCCGGTTCGACCTGGATGGCTTCGGCCAGCAGGCGGAGCCGCTCGGCGGCGATGGCCCGTTCGGTGCCGCTACGGCGGTGGGCCGCCGCGACCGCCCGCTCCAGCCAGGACAGGACCCGCCGCACCTCCCCGGTCGTAACCTGTTGTCGCACAATCAGTTGCAGACATTCCGCCGGCACGCCATCGTTCAAAAGGTCCTCGACACGTGACGTCGTCGCGGCGGCGGTCCCCGCCTGTTCGGTCGCGGCGATCGCCAGGGCCGTTTGCAACTCCGGCGACGCGTCCGGCATGGCCCGGAGCCGTCGCAGCTCGTCCAGGGCCTGTTCGCCGAGGCCGGACTGCTTCTGCCAGCGGTAAAAGTCCAGGTACGGCAGGGGCGACGGGGGGCGGCTCATCAGGTAGGGCCGAAGCTGTTGGGCGGCGGGTGCGAGTTCGCCGCGGGCGGCCGCGACGCGGGCCAGGTGCCACTGCTGCCGGTCAGCGGCAGCGGGCTGGCGGGCTGTCTGGAAGTGGCGGGCGGCCTGGGTAAACGCCGTCGCCGCGGCGGCGAGCCGGCCCTGCTGCAACAGGCTCAGCCCGAGCGACTCGTGCAGCTCGCCGAGGTGTTGCTCCAGCTCGTGCGGGGTGAGGACGCCGCCGTCGACGATGGCCGGGCGATGCTGCTGGAGCCAGCGGATGGCCCAGCGACAAGCCGTTTCCGCCTCGGCGGGGGACTGCGTCGAGCGGTGCCAGAGCCGGGCCAGCTCGACCAGCTCCGCCGCCTGCGACGGGGGGACCGCGGCGGGGAGCAGTCGCCGGGCCAGCGGGCCGATTTCCTCCGGGGCGTCGATCGCCGCCAGCAGACGGGCCAGCGCGGCGGCCGCCGCCAGGTCGTCAGGGTGCTCGTCCAGCATCTGCTGGGCCGTGCGGATCGCCGCGGGGAGCCGGTCGAGCTGCTCGTAGAGCCGCAGCAGCTCGAAGCGGGGCGTGCGGGCATGCGGATTGTGCCGCAACGTCTGTTGCAGCAGCTCGATGGCGCTGAGGCGGCGTGCGGACTGTGCCCGCCACACCGCCAGGCCATAGGAGGTCAACGCCTCGACTGGCACGTAGGGCCGCGGCGGCGGTGCGACCGCCGGGATGGCCGCCTGCCCGTCCGGCGGTGCTCCGGACGGGCCGTCCGCCGGTTCCAGCCAACCGCCGATCGCCAGGATCGTCATGCACACCTGAGTCATGCCGTCGTTCCTTGTGAGGAAGCGGGCGGGGAGCGGTGCCGTTGTGGCAGCCGTGTCGCCGGGTCGGGCCGTCGTCATCGCCGCTGTGGCAGCCGTACTTCCGGCTGGGCGGCGGTCGTCGCCGCGGGCGGATTCATAGCGTTTGGTGTGGGATTTGCAATCGGAAAGGCGTCCGGAAGTGTGGCCGCACCGACCCCAGGATCGCAATAGGAGCGGCCAAGGTCGCAATCCGGGACAAGCAACCGCGGCCGGATGGGTTACAATCAAGGTAGCGGTCGTCGCGGCGGGGGTCGGATCGCTGCGAACATGGCCGTGGCGGGAGTGACGCACCGGGGGGCAGGCGATGAGCGGTCGCCGGATGGTGCAGGAGCTAGCGCGGCAGGTGCGGGAACACACGCTGGCGGTGCTGCGGGCGACGCCGGCGGAGGGGCTGTTATGGGCACCGCCAGGGACGCAGAACCACATCCTATGGCACGCGGGCCACGCCGTGTGGCTGATGGACGTGCTGGGGATCGCCTTACTGACCGGGCAGAGCATGTTGCCGACGGAGTGGGCGGAGACGTTCGGGATGCGGTGCCGTCCGCCGGCCCAGACGCGGCAGTGGCCGGACCGCCGTACCGTCGAACAGAAACTGGTCGAACAGTTGCAAATTTACCTGCAGTTGCTCGCGCAGACGCCGGAACAGCGGCTGGAGCTACCAGCGGAGCCGGCGGCGGCCCGACAGTCCCTGGCCGGCCGGCTGTTGCACGGGTTGCACGACGAAGCGTGCCATAGCGGCGAGATGTATCTGCTGCTCAAGCAGTGGATCCGCCGCCCGGCGTCGGCATCGGGATAGGGGCCGCCGGAGTCGGGGCCGGGGGCGCCGGGGGCGTGGTTTCCGCCGGGGCATAGGTGGGAGGCTGATTCTGAGTCTCAGTCTCAGTCGCAGTGGCGGTTGCAGCTACGGTCCTGCTGGCGGGCTCCGTCGCCGTGACGGCCGCGGTCGTAGTTGCCGTCGCCGTCCGGGTCTGCCGTCGCGGCTCCCAGCCGAGCCAGTTGCGGACCCCCAGGTACAGGATCATGCTGATCGAGCGTAACGCCTCTCGCCAGTTGACTTTACTGGCACCGACGCGGCGGTTCTCGAAGAGGATGGGGGTCTCGCCGATCCGGCCGCCCGCCTTGTGGCAGCGGAACAGCACCTCCTGCTGGAAGGAGTAGCCGCGGGACAGGACGCGGTCGAGGGGCATCTGTCGCAACAGGGCGACGCGGTAGCAGCGGTAGGCGCCGCTGCTGTCGCGGGCGGGGGTACGGAAGAGGAAGCGGACCAGCCAGTTGACGCAACGGGAAATGATCCGCCGCGGCAGCGGCCAGTTACGGGTGCCGCCGCCGGGGACGTACCGCGAGCCGATCATCACGTCGTGCCGCCGCATCCCTGCGAGCAGCCGCGGGATCGCCTCCGGCGGATGACTGAAATCGGCGTCCAGGTTGAGCAGGTAGTCGTAGCAGTGGTCGATGGCAAAACGCATCGCCGTCAAAATGGCGGTGCCTAGCCCCAGCTTGCCGGGTCGCTTCAGGAGGCGGAGGGCGGGTCCGCCGGGGGATGCCCGCCCGGCCAGTTCCTGTACGATCGCGGCGGTGCCATCGGGCGAGTTGTCATCGATCACCAGGATGTCCGCCTGCGGGGCGACGCGGCGGATTTCCGTGATCAACGCCGCAATGTTGCCGGCCTCGTTGTAAGTGGCCAGCGAGACCAGCACCCGCGGCGTGGCGTCGGGCGTGGCTGCGGTTCGGGACGTCGCCGCATGCGCTGTTCCGTCTGTCGGGGCGAGGTTCACAATGGTTGCTCCTGAGAGAGACCGAACATGCGTCGGGGGGAGTTGGGCCTATTTGTTGTTGCCGACTATCGCCGCTCCGACGACCGCGGCAGTCCGTACCATTCCGCAGCAGTCCGTACCATTCCGCAGCAGTATGCACCATTCCGCCGGTTCGTAATGCGGTACAATGGTGGCGTGCGGCATCCGAAGCGTTGGCCACGCTGAACAATTACGGCCAACCAATTTATTACCAATAAAAATTTGTATTGGCAAATTGTATTGGTAAATTGGGATTGCTATAGTGGCGACTGATACGGCGTCGGGCAATACGGCCGGCGGAATCGTCGCCGCAACGGTCGGGCGGGGAGAACCAACTTATGGCGGGGACCATTGGTCTGAAGTGTCCGCAGTGCCGGAGCGAGCTGAAGGTTCCGGCCGAGGCAGCGGGCAAGAAGGTGCGGTGCAAGAAGTGTGCGGCGGTCTTTGCGGTGCCGGCGGGGGGAGCTTCATCCGCGGCGGCCGCGACGTCGCCGGCTGCTGCCGCTAGTCCGCCGCGTCCGGCAGCCAGTCCGTCGCCGGCTCCAGCGGCCCCGCAACCGACGCCGCCCAAGCGGCCGTTCGACGAGGACGAAGGGGTCGCCCAGGTGAGCCTCATCAAGGAAGAAGACGTGCCCCGCTGCCCGCACTGTGCGATGGAGCTGGACCCGCCGGATGCGGTGGTCTGCATCCACTGCGGGTTCAACAACCGCACGCGGGTCAAGGCGGAGACTAAAAAAGTCTGGGCCCCCGATGCCATGGACTGGATCAGGCATTTGGCCCCGGGCGTCCTAGCGTTGCTGATCTGCATCGGTCTGATCGTTCTGAACGTTTTTTGCATTTTGAACATGCGGAGCTGGCTGGAGGGGACGTTTCTGGAGATGGACGAGGTGGATGCGGCGGGCCGGAAGCGGTTTTTCATCCATCCCGGCTTTTTCATTTTTGTGATCGCGTTCATCTCGTTGGGGGTATTTGTGCCGAGTCTGCGGTTTGCGTTCCGGCGTCTGGTGGTGGAGTATTATCCGCCGGAGCGGCTGAAGCTGAAATGAGGGCGACGGCACAGACGGGAGCTGGCCGCCCGATACCGCATGTCCGTTTGGGAGCAGCGATGCTGGCCCGTTTGCGGACCTTTGCGCTGGTGGGCATCGAGGCCGTGCCGGTCGATGTCGAGGTGGACATTGCCGCCGCGCAGGTGCCGCGGACGGTGCTGGTCGGTCTGCCGGAATTGACCGTGCGGGAGAGCGTGCACCGCATCGAGCGGGCCTTGGACAACCAAGGGTATGTGCTGCCGACAGGTCGCACGGTGGTCAATCTGGCACCGGCGGAGCTGCGCAAGGACGCCAGCGCTTTCGATCTGCCGATCGCGGTGGGGATACTGATCGCCAGCGGGCAGGTGCGGGCGGCGGCAGAAACGGCCGGTGAGACGGCCTTGGTCGGCGAGCTGGCCCTGGACGGTAGCGTGCGGCCGGTAGCGGGGGTATTGTCGATGGCCCTGCAGGCCCGGCAGTGCGGCTGCCGGCGGCTCATTGTGCCGCGGGGAAATGCCCGCGAGGCGGCCGTAGTCGGCGAGCTGGAGGTTTACGGCGTGGCCGCCCTGCCCGAGGCGGTCGCCATTTTCGCGGGTACGGACGCCATCGAGCCGGTGCCCCTTTCCGCCGCGGAGCTGTCGAGCGAAACCGCCCGCTATGACGTCGATTTCGCTGACGTCCGCGGCCAGGAGTTCGCCAAGCGGGCCTTGGTCATCGCCGCGGCGGGGGGCCACAACCTCCTGATGCTCGGCAGTCCCGGCGGCGGCAAGACCATGCTGGCCCGCCGCCTGCCGACGATCCTGCCGCCGCTGACCATGGAGGAGAGCCTGGAGACGACGCGGATCTACTCCGCCTGCGGCCTGCTCCCCCCCGGCGAGGGGCTGATGCGCCTGCGGCCGTTCCGCGCCCCCCACCACACCATCAGCGACGCCGGGATGGTCGGCGGCGGATCCCATCCCCAGCCGGGGGAAATCTCCCTGGCCCATCACGGCGTGCTGTTTCTGGACGAGCTGCCAGAGTTCAATCGCCGCAGCCTAGAGGCGTTACGGCAGCCCCTCGAGGAAGGGCGGGTGACGATCAGCCGCGCCGCCCACGCCGCTACTTTCCCGGCGGACTTCATCTTGGTGGCCGCTATGAACCCCTGCCCGTGCGGCTACCTGGGCGACCCCAAACGTCGCTGCCAGTGCTCCCCCGTGGCCGTCGAGAAATACCGCGGACGGATCTCCGGCCCGCTGCTGGATCGCATCGACCTGCACATCGAGGTTCCCGCCGTGCCGTATGACGACCTCCACCGTCCCGGCGACGGGGCCAGCAGTGCGGTGTTGCGGCAACAGGTCGAGGCCGCCCGCCAGCTCCAGCGACAACGCCTCGGACCCGGCCTGCTCAACGGACGCATGGGACCTCGCCACATCCGCCAACACTGCGTCCTGGACGCCACCGGCCGCTCCCTGCTTCAAAACGCCATGGAGTCCCTCGGCCTGTCCGCCCGCGCCCACGACCGCATCCTGCGGGTCGCCCGGACCATCGCCGACCTGGAGGGCGTACCCCACATCCGGGCCGAACACGTTGCCGAGGCGATCACCTACCGCACCTTGGACCGTCGCCTGTGGCCGACCTGACCAAATTGTGCTGTAACATCAATAGACGGAGGGAGTTACGATGCGGAAATCGATCATCGCCTGGACCGGAGCCGTGGCGGCGGCCGGCCTGGCTGTGGCGGCAACCGCGGTCGCCGAGCCGCCCTTGACCCTGACGGTCTCAGCCGGCCAGTCCCCCCTGGAGCAGGTAGTGGTTCGCTGGCCGTTGCCGGCAGGCTCGCCGCAAACCGTCCACGCCGTGACGGCCGCCGACGGGACAGTCTGGCCGGCGGAGGTGGTGCCGCCCGGACTGGGGGAAGAGGCGGTCCGCCCGCAGGTGCTGGTGTTTGTCGTGCCCAAGCTGGCCGCTGGGACGCGGCTGACCGTCACGGCCAAGCCCCTGCCGCAAGCCCCGCCCGCCGCGTTCGCGTGGCAGGAGCGGCCCAAAGAATCGCTCGATTTGCGTCGCCGTACGCTGGAGGGGCACTGGCAGCCGGTGTTGCAATACGTCCTGCGGCCGCACGACCCGAATGCCCATTACCTCACCTTCAAACCCTTCCACCACCTCTATGACCCCGTGCACGGCAAGACCCTGCTGACCAGTGGGGCGACCGCCTCGCCCAAGGACGGCCTCTATCCGCATCATCGCGGCCTGTTCTACGGCTTCAACCGCATCCGCTACGGCGACCGCACCGCTGACATCTGGCACGGCACCAACAACGTCTTCAGCCAGCACGAGGCAAGCCTCGAGCAGCGGGCCGGCCCGGTGCTAGCCCGGCATCGGGCCCGCATCGGCTGGTACGGCAGCGACGGCCAAATGTTCGCCCGCGAGGAACGGGAAGTGACCGTCTACGCCAGCTCGGGCGGCACCCTGCTCGACTGGTCCAGCCGCCTGAGCACCGACCTGCCCCACGTCCGCCTGGACGGCGACCCGCAGCACGCCGGCTTCCACTTCCGGGCCAACCAGGAAGTCGCCAAAAACGGCCGCCAGAACACGTACTACGTCCGCCCGGACGGTCGCGGCCGCATCGGCGAGACCCGCAACTGGGACGCCAAAAAGCCCGATCCCCGCACCGTCAACCTCCCCTGGAACGCCATGAGCTTCGTCGTTGGCAGCCAACGCTACACCCTCCTGCGCATCCCGCATCCGGCCAATCCCGGCGAGTCCCGCGGCAGCGAGCGGGACTACGGCCGCTTCGGCGACTATTGCGAATTCGACCTGACGCCGCAAAAACCGCTGCTTCTCCGCTACCGGCTCTGGATCCAGGCCGGGGAAATGACCGTCGAGCAGTGTGCGGCGATCGCGGCGGCGTTCCGCCAGCCCCCGGAGGTCCAGGTCGCCCCCCGGCCCTGACTGCCCCGCTGGCCCTGACCGCCCCGCCGGGCCGGACTGCCCTGCTGGCCCTGACTACCACGCCGGGTCGGACTGCCCGCCGCCGTATAATTCTGGCAGTATGCTGGCAGTGAACCGTGGACTGGCGATTGGGTTTGCCGGAGCTTCGCCGTGCTGGGATGTTGGGTCGCTGACCCGCCGCCGCGAGCTCCGGCGTGGCCCCGCAAAACCTGTTTGTTTCCAGGACATCTATGAATCCGCTGAAGATTGTCAAATATCCCCATCCGGCGTTGCGGGCCAAAGCCGAGCCGATCCGCGCCATCACCAAGGAGGTGCAGGAGCTGGCCGCCCAGATGCTCGAGCTGATGTACGCGGCGGAAGGACTGGGGCTGGCCGCGCCGCAGGTGGCCGTCCCCTGGCAGTTGATTGTTATGAATTTCGCCGCCGATCCAAACAATAAGGAGATGGAATACGTGGCGATCAACCCGGTGATCGTGGAAAGCAAAGGCTCGGTGGTGGGCCGCGAGGGGTGCCTCAGCTTCCCCGGCCTGTATCAGAACATCCGGCGGGCCAAGACCGTCCGCGTGCAGGCGTACAACCTGCGCGGGGAGCTGTACGAGATGGTCTGCCACGACCTGCCCGCGCGGGTCTGGCAGCACGAGATCGATCATCTGCAAGGGGTGCTGTTCATCGACCGGATGGGCTCGCTGGGGCGGGAGCGGTGCGAAAAGGAGCTGCAGCAACTGCTCGCCGAGTTCGAGGAGGACAAGCGGAAAGGACTACTGCCAGCGGACCTGGTAGCGAAGCTGTGAGTGCCGGAACGGGTTCAACCCGGACGGGGTCGGCGGTCCGGATTATCCCTGGTAGCGAAACTGTGAGTGCCGGGACGCCAGCGGCGGGCCGTGCCCGGAGCGGAGACACGACGGCGGGGGGACCATGCGGATCGTGATGATGGGGACCGGAACGTTTGCCGCACCGACTTTTGAGGCGTTACTGCGGGCGTTCCCGGGCCAGGTCGTCGGCCTGGTTACCCAGCCAGAGCGGCCGGCCGGCCAGAAGCGGGGAAGTACCCGCCAGGCTGGGCCCGGGTTGGCCTCGACCGCGGCGGCATACGGACTGCCGGTGCTGGCGCCGCCGTCGATCAACGCCCCGACGGCGGTCGAGGACCTGCGCGAGCTGCAGCCGGACCTGTTGGTCGTGGCGGCCTACGGTCAGATCCTCTCGCCGCAAGTGCTGGCCGTGCCGACATTTGGAGCCATCAACGTCCACGCCTCCCTGCTGCCCAAATACCGCGGCGCCGCACCCGTGGCCCACGCCATTCTCCAGGGGGAACGCGAAACCGGCGTGACCATCATCCGCATGACGCCGCAACTGGATGCCGGAGAGATACTGTCCCAACGCGCCGTGCCGATCCTGCCGACGGACACGGCGGGGAGCCTGGAGGCCCGCCTGGCCGAGCTAGGGGCCGAGCTGGCCGTAGAGGTGGTGCGGCAGTACGAGGCCGGCTCGCCGCCGCCGGGCACGCCGCAGGACCCGACCCAGGTCACCAAGGCCCCCAAAATCCGCAAGGAGTTCGGCCTGATTGACTGGTCGCAGTCGCCGGAGTATCTGGAGCGGTTCGTGCGGGCGATGCAGCCGTGGCCGACGGCCTACACATTTCTGCACGTGTCGGGCAAGCCGCCGCTGCGGCTGATCCTCACCCGCATCATGCCGGCGCCGCAGCCACAGCAGCCGGGCCGGCCGCCGGGCACCGTCCTGAGCGTGCAGGGGGACGGCGGAGCCGAACCGCCGCACATCGCCGTGCAGACCGGTACGTCTCATCCGGCCTGGATTGTGGAGCTGCAACCGGCGGGGAAACGCCGGATGGACGTGGCGGAGTTCCTGCGGGGCCATCCGCTGTCGCCGGGAGCGTTTTTCGGGCCGGAGCTACCCGCATCCGCCAGCCCGCCGTCGCCCGCCGCGTCGTGAGCCGCCGGAACAACCGCTCAGGAATGGCAACGATAGTTGTCGGAACAATAGTTGTTGGGACGATAGTTGTTGGGACAATAGTTGTCCGAACAATATTTGTTGCAACGATAGTTGTTGGAACGATAGTTGTTGGGACGATAGTTGTTGGAACGACAAAAGTTAAAGTTGATGAGAGCGATGCTGGCCGTGCGTGCGGTGGCGGCGACGATCCTGCGTCAGTGCCGGCAGGGGGAGGGCTTTGCCCCGGAGCTGATCGAGCGGCACTTGGGCCAGGCCGAGGCGGGCTACCCGGCGGACCGCCGCCTGCTGGTGCAGTTGGTGCACGGGACGATCCGGCGGCAGGCGGCACTGGACGCGTGCCTGCAGGCGTGCGTGGAGCGACCCTGGCACGCGGTCGAGCTCGCCGTGCGGGAGCTGTTGCGGCTCGGGGCCTACCAGTTGCTGCTGCTGACGCACATCCCGCCCCATGCCGCCGTGCACGAGACGGTGGAAGCGGCAGGACAACTGCAACTGCAACGGGCCAAAGGGTTTATCAACGGGGTGTTGCGGCGGTTAGCCGGTCTGCTGACCGACGAGTTCGCCACGGAACCGACGGCGTCCCACCTGCCGGTTGACACCCCCTTGCCGCCGGATGCCCTCGCCGCTGGGTCACCGCCGTTCCGCTACCGCCGCCTGCAACGGGCCGTGTTCCCCGACCCGCAGTCCGATCCGGCCGGTTACCTGGCGACGGCCTTTTCCTATCCCCGCCGGCTGGTGCGGCGTTGGCTCGAGCGGCATGAGTTGGCCGAGTGCTATGGCCGGGCCTTCTGGTTCAACGCCCCGCCGCCGCTGTGGCTGCGAGTCAACCGCCTGCGGACCGACCGCGAGACCTATCGGTTGCGGCTGTTGACCGCGGGGATTGAGTCCCACCCGGGGCCGCACCCGCAGGCGTTGTACCTGCCCGATCCGCCGCCGGTGCGGGAGCTGCCGGGCTACGCCGAGGGGGACTTCTGCGTCCAGGACCTCTCGGCGATGCAGGCGGCCACCGCCCTGGAAGTGCGGCCGGGGATGAAGGTGCTCGACCTGTGCGCCGCACCCGGCGGCAAAACGACGCTGCTGGCCGAGCAGATGCACAACCGCGGGCAGATCATCGCCTGCGACGTGGACGCGCGGCGGCTGGACGTGCTGCGGCAGCTCTGCCAGCGGCTGGGGGTGACGATTGTCGAGCCGGTGCTGCTGGCGGAAGGCAAGGAGCCGCCGCCGGGACCGTTCGACGCCGCATTGGTGGACGTGCCGTGCAGCAACACGGGCGTACTGGGCCGGCGGCCCGAGGCCCGCTGGCGATTCCGCCCCGAACAGTTGCCGCAACTGGTCCGCCGCCAGACCGAGCTGCTCCTGACCGCCGCGCAGCGGGTCCGCCCTGGCGGCGTGCTGGTCTACGCCACCTGCAGCATCGAGCCGGAGGAAAACGAGCAGCTAATTCAACAGGTGCGGCGGACCTTCCCCGGGCTGAAGCTCGAGGCCGAGGAGCACGCCCGGCCCGGTCGCCCCGCCGACGGCGGCTACTGGGCCCGCCTCCGCGTCGGTTCCCGCTCCGCTGGCTAGACGGTGACGGCGACTTGGGCCGACAGGGTCGCCGCAACGCTCCGTGGACTCGCGTTGCTCGCCGCACACGACCGGTGTGTTGCCAGCGGCGTCAGCGAGAGACCGCAACGCTCTGTCGACTCGCGTTGGTCGCCGCTCGCTGCTCGCCGCACGCCGCACTGGCCTACAATCGCTGGTCCCATTTCCCGTACAATGAACTGGTAAGATGTGGCCGTTGGGACAAATACGGCCATCGGCCTCGCGGATGACGGTTCCCCCGATCGTGACCGAGACCATGACCCCGATCGTGACCGAGACCATGACCCGGAAGGTGTACATCGAGACCGTCGGCTGTCAGATGAACGTGCTGGACAGCGAGCTGGTGATCGGCACGTTGCGGCGGCAGGGGTACGTTCTGGCGGCGACGCCGGGCGAGGCCGACGTGATCCTGTTCAACACCTGTTCGGTGCGGGAGCACGCCGAAGATAAGGTGTATTCGGCTCTTGGGCGGTTGCGGCGGCTCAAGCAGCGTCACCCGCACAAGGTGATCGGCGTATTGGGGTGCATGGCCCAGAAGGACCAGGCCCGCATCTTGGAGCGGGCGCCGCACGTGGACTTGATCGTCGGCACGGGGCAGTTGGCGGCGGTGCCCCGCCTGATCGAGCAGGCCCGCCAGAGCCGGCAGGTGCAACTGGCGGTCAGCCTGGGGCGGGCCGCGGCCAGCCGCCAGGAAGTTGAGGCTAGCTTTGTCAGCTTCGATCCGGCCCGCGACCCCACCATGCGGCCCACCCCCTTCCAGGCCTATGTCCGCATTCAGATTGGCTGCGACAAGTTCTGTACCTACTGCGTCGTCCCGGCGACCCGCGGCCCGGAACAGAGCCGCCCGCCCCGCCACATCCTCGAGGAAGCCCGCCAGCTCGTCGACCAGGGTTGCCGCGAAATCACCCTCCTGGGACAGACGGTCAACAGCTACCGCTACGACCACGGCGACGGCCGGATCACCCGCCTCAGCGACCTGATCGCCCAGCTCCACGACCTGCCCGGACTCGATCGCATCAAGTTCGTCACCAATTATCCGAAGGACATGACCGACGACCTGCTCCAGGCCGTCCGCGACCTGCCCAAGGTGGTCAAATACCTGCACGTGCCGGCCCAATCCGGCTGCGACGAGGTCCTGCGGCGGATGAAACGCAATTACACCGCCGCCTACTACATGGACATGCTGGCCCGCTGCCGCGCAATCGTCCCCGGCGTGGCCGTCAGCTCCGATTTCATCGTCGGCTTCTGCGGCGAAACCGAAGCCAGCTTCCAAAAGACGGTCGAGATGGTCCGCACGGCCCGCTTCAAAAACTCCTACATTTTCAAATACAGCGAGCGGCCCGGCACCAAGGCGGCGGAACGCTATGCCGACGATGTGCCGGAAGAAGTCAAACGGCGACGCAACAATGATCTTTTGGCCGTGCAAACAGAGGTTAGCCGCGAGGACCACCGCGCCTGGATTGGCCGGCGGGTGGAAGTGCTGGTCGAAGGGCCGAGCAAGCGGGACGAGAAGCGGCTGCACGCCAGCGGCGACATCCTGCAACTGACCGGCCGCACCATGACTGACCACATCGTCGTCTTCGACGGTCCGCCGCGACTGATCGGGGCGATCATCCCGGTGGAAGTTGTTGACGCGTCACCGTTTACGTTATTTGGGGTGGTACCCACCCACGAAGGAGCGGGCAGCGTCGGTTGGACGGATACGGGCACGACCGTCCCGCCGACTCCGCTGGGTACCGCGACGGCACCGGCCCCGGCCCGCTCCGGCGGCCGCATCCCCCTGCCCCTGGTCTGACTCGCCGTAACTGGTTGCCGCGTAAGTAGATACGCGGGGATTGCCCTTCTTGCACCGACCGGGCGGCGTCACGTCGTGGCGGACCGCGCCTGCTCCGGACGTGCCGCGTCGGCATGTTCCACGTCCCGGGCGATCAGCTCGTTGATGCGGCGGGCAAAGGCCACCGGGTCACTCAGCCGCGAGCCTTCCGCGATCAGGGCCTGTTCGTAAAGCAAGCGGAGGTAGGCTTCCAGGCGGGGATCGTCCGGCCGCCGCTCGTGCAGGGACCGCACCGCCTCGACCGCCGGGTGGAGCGGGTTCAGCTCCAGCACCCGCACGAGCGGCGGGCTTTCCTGGCCCATCCGGTCGAGGAGCCGCTTGAGGAAGGCGTTCGGCCCGAACCCCTCGCTGACCAGGCAGGCGGCACTGTCGGTCAGGCGTTTGGTCAGGCGGACGTCGCGGACTTCCGGCAGCTTGGCCTTGGCGAACTCCAGCAGTGGTCGGAACCGTTCCTGGGTCTCGGGTAGGATGGTCTCGCCGGAAGCGGCGTCGGCCTGGTCAGCGGCCCGCAGCGGTTTGCCGCGGTAGCTGTTCAGATGTTGAACAGCCCAGGCGTCGATCGGGTCAGCCATCAGCAGCACGTCGTAGCCCTTGGCCCGCAGGGCTTCCAGGTAAGGGGTATGCCGCAGGGCGTCGGCCGATTCGCCGCACAGGTAGTAGATCGCCGGCTGGTCGGCGGGCATCTTCTCGACGTACTCGGCCAGGGAGACGAGCTTGCCGGGTTCGTGGGCCGCGCTTTCATAAAGCAGCAGGTCGGCGATCTTCTCGCGGTTGGACCAGTCGGCGATCAGGCCTTCCTTGAGGATCGAGCCGAAATTCTTGTAGAAGGTGACGTATTTCTCGGCGGCGCTGCTTTTCATCCAGGCCAGAGTGTCCAATACGCTTTTGACGATGCTTTTCTGAATCGTCTCCAGAAGTGGGTGCTGCTGGATCAGCTCGCGGGAGACGTTCAGGGGCAAATCGGGGCAGTCGACCACCCCTTCGACGAACCGCAGGTAGAACGGCAGGACCTTGTCGCAGCGGTCCATGATCAGCACGCGCTGGATGTAGAGCCGCAGGCCGCATTTGGGTTCCCGCCAGTCGTAGCCGAACGGTTTTTTGGCGGGGATGAAGGCCAGGACTTTGAACTCGTTTTTCCCCTCGGCGGTGTAGTGGATGATTTCCGCGGGCGGCTCCGTGTCGTGGGTGAGGGCCTTGTAGAACTCGGCGTATTCTTCCGGCGTAACCTCGTTTTTGCGGCGGAGCCAGATGGCCTTGCGGCGGTTGAGGATTTCCTCCTGCGGCGGGCCGCCGCCCGAGGCCGGAGTCACCAGGACCACCGGAAATTCCAAAAAGTCTGAGAATTTCCGGACGATCGTCCGCAGCCGCTCCGGTTCCAGGAACTCGCGGGCGTCCTCTTTGAGGTGCAGGATGACCTCGGTGCCCCGTTGCGGCTTGTCGCAGGCTTCGACGGTGAAGGTCCCTTGCCCGTCCGATTCCCAGCGGACGGCCTCCTGCGGCGGCAGTCCGAGGCGGCGACTTACCACGGTTACCCGCTCAGCTACCATGAACGCCGAGTAGAACCCGACGCCGAACTGCCCGATCAGGCCGGCGGCTTCCGTCCCCTTACCAGCCTGCCGCATCGCTTCCAGAAACGCCTTGGTGCCGGACTGGGCCACCGTGCCCAACTGCTCGATCACCTCCTGGCGGGACATGCCGATGCCGTTGTCAGCGACCGTCAGGGTACCCGCTGCCGCGTCAGGGACGATCCGGATCTTCCAGTCCGTGTCTCCTTCCAACTGCTCGGCGTGGCTCAGAGCGTCGAAACGCACCTTGTGGATGGCGTCCGAGGCGTTGGAGATCAGCTCCCGCAGGAATACTTCGCGGTGCGTGTAAAGGGAGTGGGCGATGATGTGCAACAGCTGCTGGAGTTCGGCTTTGAATGCGAAGGTTTCGGCCATCGTCACCTTTCCTGGTCTGGAACCATGTGGATAAAGCCAAGTTCTTTGCTGGCAATGACTTACGGTCGACAGACCATAGACCGCCTGTCGGGCGGACGCTTAGCCCGTGCGGCTTGGCCTAAGCGGGTCTCGCCATTGCCCGGGGCGGCCGCCTGTCGGGCGGACGCTTAGCCCGTCGCGGCGGAAATGGTGATGTTGTCTGGGCAAATCCGGCGGTATTGTATGGATGGGTTCCGCCGGGTGGAAGTGCAACCATCACTCCAACGGCTTGGTTATTCCCCATCGCTATGCGCTTTCCCGATTCCCCACTCCCGACTCCCGATTCCCCACACCCAATTCCCGACTCCCCACTTTCGATTCGCTATTCGCCATTCCCCATTCGCTCCATTCAGATTGCGGCCATGACCAGGGCGCCGTTTTGGCCGCCGAAGCCGAAGCTGGTGGACAGGCCGTATTTGACCCGTCCTTCGCGGGCGACGTTGGGGATGTAGTCGAGGTCGCACTGAGGGTCGGGGTATTTGAGGTTGATGGTAGGGGGATAGATTTGGGTTTTGAGGCTGAGGGCCAATGCGGCGGCCTCGATGGCGCCGCTGGCGCCGATGGCGTGGCCGATCATGGACTTGATGGAGGAAAGCTGCACGTCGCGGGCATAGTCGCCGAAGACACGTTTGACGGCCTGGGTTTCCATGGCGTCGTTGAGTTTGGTGCTGGTGCCGTGGGCGTTGATGTAGCCGACGTCGCGGAAATCGACGCGGGCTTCCTGCAAGGCGGCCTGGATGGCGCGGGCGCCGCCGCGGCCTTGCGGGTCGGGCTTGGTTACGGAATAGGCGTCGAAGCTGCTCCCCCAGCCGAGGACTTCGGCGTAGATGTTGGCGTTGCGGGCCTTGGCGTGCTCGTATTCTTCCAGCACCAGCACGGCGGCCCCTTCGCTGAGGACAAAGCCGTCGCGGAGGCGGTCGAAGGGCCGAGAGCGTTCCTCGGGGGCCAGCTCGGTACTGCGGCTGAGGGTCCCCAAGGCGGTGTAGGCCAGCAGCATCAGCGGGTCGATGCGGCTATCGGCGCCGCCGGCCAGCATGATGTCGGCGTCGCCGCGGGCGATCAGGCGGAAGGCCTCCCCGACCGCCTGCGTCCCCGCCACGCAGGCGGTGACCACCGTGTTGTTCGGCCCCTGACAGTTGAAGGCCATCGAAATGTGGGCCGCCGTCATGTTCGGCAGATACTTCAGCAGCCACAGGGGGAAAAGAGCGTTTTCCGGATGTCGCGGATCGGCCAACCGCTTGGGGTCGAAGCCATCTTCCTGCACGGCGCGGGCCAACAGCGGGGCTAGCTCCCCCAGATCGATCGGCACCAGTCCCGCCCCCATGACCACGCCGAACCGTTCCGGCACGATCCGGTTCAGCTCCAGGCCGCTGTCGGCGATGGCCAGCCCCGCCGCGCCGAGCCCGAATCGGCTGGCCCGGCTCATCACCTTGACCGATTTGCGAAACGGCGGCGGCAAAAACGGCTCCGGGTCAAAATCGAGCACCTCCCCTGCTACCCGGATCGGATGGTTCGACGCATCGAACGAGCGGATCGGTCCGATGCCGCTCCGTCCCTCGATGCAGGCTTTCCAGAACGCGTCCTTGCCGATACCGTTTGGGGCGACCACTCCCAGCCCCGTGACCACGACTCTACGCATTGGTGACAACCCTCACATTCCCGTGCCCGCCGTCAGTGCGTCGCAACTGGGTGTGGTGGTTGGCCGCAGAGGCTTCCTCCCCCGGCCGTTGCGGGGTAGCCGCTTGGGGCTGGCCGGATGCCGGTGGCCGCTCGGCTACGGCGGAATCCGCCGCGAACGGAGTTATCATCGACATCCCACCGCCAGAACTTTGCTACCTGTGCGTCTTGTTCAACTCCCCTATCTTTTGTAATTTTACAAACCCTTGTGCTTATAATCAATCCTCGAACTGCCAAAAATGCTCTACTCATACTGCTTTGTCCAACCCTCGCCGTTGCAAAAGCCGCTACAAACCCCTCCGCCCGGCGAAGCGGGGATAAGCCCTACCTATAGGTGGGTCAATCGATCCCATCGCCGTAGCGAGTGGGTCAATGGGACCTGTCATCGTAGGTGGGTCAACGGATCCCATCGTCAAATGGAACGGTCCGGAACGGACCTCTTGCGGATACCAACGGTCGTGTCTGCCCATAAGTGTGTCAAAATGACACATTGGCGCCGGTTGGTGCGGCCGGGGGGCGGGCCAGGTGTGCCGGAATTGGCCCATCCGCGTCGTTTTTGCAAATAGCGGCTTTTGCAAATAGCGTCCGGCCAACCGCACGACCACTCCCCCTGCAACGGATGTGCCTGTTCGGGGGAGCTGGATCGGGGAGGTTCGTAGGATGCTTTTGTCCTTGCTCGTAGAACTGTTATAATTGGCTTGCAGGGAATGCGGGACAATAGCGGCGGCAGGGAGGCGGCTATGTCACCTGTTTGGGGCACACATTCCATGCAACGGGGGACACGATCCTACGGCCGCGGGGCTTGGCTAGCTGTGGTATTGCTGCTCGGCGGACCCCAACTGCCAGCCTTTGGCCAGCCGGTGGACGGGCTGTTCATCACCGTGCCCAATCCGATCACCTCGGACGGCATCGAACGGATCCAGAAGCAGATCGATAGCCGCATCCACACTCAGCAGCCGCCGGCGGTGGTGGTGTTCGATTTCAATCCGGACGGTCGTCCGGCGGCCACGCCGCGCCCGGGGGTGTGCAGCGACCTGACCGGCTACATCCGCTCGCTGCAGGGTCGCATGACCACCGTGGCCTACGTCCACAACAAGGTCAGCGGCCACACGGTTATGCCGGTTCTGGCCTGCCAGGAGATCGTCATGGGCCGCAACGGCGCGTTGGGGGAGATCAGCGGCGAAGGGATCGATCCGCCCCGCAACGAGTACGTCGGTTATTTCAAGGACGATCCCCGCTTTGCGATCATCCGCAAGATGTATGATCCGCAGGTGCAACTGCGGCGGGGCCGGTTGCGGGACAACCCTAACCAGGTCGTGTTTTTCGATGCCCGCGAGCCGCAGGCCGACAAGCGGTACATCGCCGTAGAGCCGATCCCCGGCGTGCCGGACAATACGGTGGCCCTGTACACGGCGGATCTGGCCCGACAGGTGGGTTTGCGCAAAGGATCGCTGGCCGATAGCCGCGCGGAAGTGGCGGAAATCTATGGCCTGGCCCCCTCCTCGATCCGCGACGATCCGCTGGCCGGGCGCACGCCGGTGGTGTACACCTGGGAGCTGCGTGGCGAGGTGGACGGGGCGATGCGGGAATCGGTCAACCGGGTGATCCGGGACGTCCGCCGCAAAGGGGGCAATGTCCTGATTTTGACCATCCATTGCGGGGGGAATGATCTGCTCGCCGCCCGGGCCTTGGCCGACGACCTGCGGGCTGCCCAAAGCGGCGAGGAGGGCATGCTGATCCTGGGGTTTGTCTCCGAGTCGGCCCCCGCCGCCGGCACCGTCGTCGCTTTGGGCTGTACCCAAATCGTCATGAGCAAACCGGAAGGGGAAGGCCGCCCGGCGGTCATCGGCGATTTCAGCGGCTATTTGAGCGTGACGCGTCCCGGCGAGATCGAGGCCCACCGCGCCAGCCTGCGGGAACTGGCCCAGTCCCAGGGTTACCCGCCGATCCTGATCGACGGGATGTTCGACCGCGACCTGGAGATTGTGCGGGCGGTCCGCAAGGACGACGCCCGGCAACGCCGCCTGATGAGCCGGGCGGAGTTGGAGGCCAACGCCGCGGAGTGGCAGGCGGACAAGGTGATCAAAAACCCCGGCCGCCTGCTGACTCTGGAAGCCGAACAGGCGCTGGAGGTGGGACTGGCCCGCTACACCGTGACGGGGACTGATGTCCAGGCGGTCGCGACTCTCTACGGTTTTCGGGAGGTGCGACAGGCCGATCCCGGCTGGCTCGACCGTTTCGCCGAGTTCCTCCGCCTGCCGGTGGTCACGGTGCTGCTGGTGGTCATCGGCTTTACCGGCCTGATATTGGAGCTGAAAGCGCCCGGTCTGACCGTGCCGGGGATCATCGCCGCGCTGTGTTTTATCCTGGTATTCTGGTCGCAGTCCCGTTTCAGCGGTCAAACGTTTGTGCTGGCGTTTCTGCTGTTCCTGCTGGGGCTGGTGCTGGTGGGGATCGAGATATTTGTGCTGCCCGGGTTTGGTGCGGCGGGGATTTTCGGCATTTTGGCGATGCTGGCCGGGCTGGCATTGGTGACGTTCGAGCGGGTGCCGGAAAGTGGCGCCGAGTGGGGGCGGCTGGGACTGAAGGTGTCCCAGTATTTGTTGGCCATGGTGGGGGCCATCGGACTAGCCCTGCTGATCGCCCGCTTCTTGCCGAAAGTGCCGTATGCCAACCGGATGATCCTGGAAGCCCCCGCCGAGCGGGGCGAAAGCCCGGCGGAATTTCTCCCGGGGGCCAGCGAGGCGGCCCAACTGCTGGGGGCCATCGGGACCACGCATACCCCCCTGCGACCGGCGGGGGTCGTCCGTTTCGGCGACAAGTTCGTAGACGTGGTCTCTGACGGCACGTTCATCCCGGCCGGTAGCCGTGTCCAGGTGATCCAGGTCGAGGGGACGCGCATCGTTGTCAAAGAAGTGTGAATCGAAGGTGAAAAGTAGGCAACGCCGGGTGAACCGGCAGGGATGACCCCGCCGGTGGCAGGGGGGCAGGCCCCGTGCTTGCCGATCGGGCCGGCATCGGCCATGATGGCTGATAGATAGCTGATCGAGAGGGGAGCGGGTGGCCTGCGGCGGCCAGCCGGCGGAGAACGCCCGGTCGCGTCCGGGGCCGGCCCGTGAGTGTAGGGATCTCTCTGAACCCGGACTGGCACAACGCATGGAATACCTGACGCTGGCATTGATCCTGTTCGCCGTCGGCGTGGTGCTGTTGCTGGCGGAAATCTTCTTGCCGAGCGGGGGAATTCTGGTCGTTTTCTCGCTGCTGTTTTTTGCCATCGGCGTGGGGATCATCCTGACGCAAGGGACGACGCTTGAAGCGGTCGTAGCGATTACGGCCCTGTCGATCGGCTTGCCGACTGCGTTTTTTTTCATCGTTGCGGCGTGGCGGCGGATGTCAATCGGGATGGTACCGCCGGATGAAACCACCGCCCCGCAGGCCGTCCCGGCTTTGGCGGAGCTGGAGACCCTCAAAAACCGCATTGGCAAGACCGTCTCGCCGATGCGGCCCTCCGGACTGGTCGATTTCGGCGGCAAACGGGTGGATGCCCTCACCGAAGGGGAGATGCTGGATGCGGGCGTGTGGGTGCGCTGCGTGTCGGTCAAATCCGGTAAGGTGATCGTGCGGCGGCTGGAGGCTCCCCCCGAGCTGGAGGAGCTGGGGCCCCCCGTCTCCCCCCCGGCGTCCGAGACCGAGCGTCCGGCCCCCCCCTCGCCGCAACGCCCGGACAGGTTGGACTTCGACCTGGATCTGGATAAATAAACATCATCATGACCAGACCCGTCATGTTGTCCGCAATAACGATCGGTAGGCTGATAGAAAAACGATCGACGGCTGATCGTTCGGACCAACCGTTGGCCTGTTGCGTCTTGACCGATTGACCGTGCCCCGGGAGAATATTGAGACCACTTTTAAAGGAACCACCAACTATGATGGCAACCTCCACCCTCACAGTTGTGGCCCAAGCCAAAGGCGGTGCCGACGCCGACGTCGGCGGCTGGCAGATGCTACTGATCGGCCTGGCCTTGGTCGCCGTGCTGATCTTTTTGGTGTTCCTGTTCATCTTTTTCAGTTTCATCCGCCTGTGGATCCAGGCGTTGCTGACCCGCGCCGATATCGGCATGGGTAGCCTGATCGGGATGAAGCTGCGCAACGTCGATTACGCGATGATCGTGCGGCAGAAAATCGCCCTGGTGCAGGCGGGGGTCAAGGTGACCACCCAGGACCTGGAATCGCACTATCTGGCCCGCGGTAACGTCCCCAAGACGGCTACGGCGGTCATCGCCGCCCACAAGGCCGGCTTGGAGCTCCCCTGGAAGACCGCCGCCGCCATTGACCTGGCCGGCCGCGATGTCCTGGAGGCCGTCCGCACCAGCGTCAACCCCAAAGTGATTGATTGTCCTGATCCGTCCAAGGGGAAACAGTTCCTGGACGCGGTGTGCAAAAACGGCATCCAGTTGCTGGCCAAGGCCCGCGTTACCGTGCGGACCAAGCTGGAGCGGCTCATCGGCGGAGCGACCGAGGAAACGATCATCGCCCGCGTCGGCGAAGGTATCGTCAAGGCGATCGGCTCGGCGGACGACCACAAGCAGGTCCTGGCCAACCCCGGCATGATCTCGCAGACAGTGCTGCACAACGCCCTGGACGCCCAGACGGCCTTCGAGATCGTCTCGATCGACATCGCCCACATCGAAGTCGGCGAAAACATCGGGGCGAAACTGCAGGCCGACCAGGCGGCGGCCGACCTGCGGGTGGCCCAGGCGGAGGCGGAAAAACGCCGCGCCGCCGCCGTGGCCCGCGAACAGGAAATGCGGGCGTTGGTCGAGGAGAACCGGGCCAAGGTCGTCGCCGCCGAGGCGGAAATTCCACTGGCCATCGCCGAAGCGTTCCGTTCGGGCCGGCTCGGCGTGATGGACTATTACTCGCTGCGGAACCTGCAGTCCGACACGGCGATGCGCAACAACATCGCCGCGATGACCGGTGGCGGCAGCGAAATGACGCCGGGACGGGCTGGCTGATCGTGTCGTGCCGGGCAGACCGCTGCGGTGGCGCGTGGTGGTCCGTGCCTCCGCCCCTGACTGTTCCCCAAGGAGAAGGCCGATGGGCGTCCTATTCTGGCTGATTGTGGCGATCATTGTCATTTCGTCGGTGGTCGGGGCGGTGGCCCGAATGATCAACAATTTGCAGGAGGCGCCGCTGCAGCGACCGCGGATCGGCCGTCCCGGCGTCCATGAGGAGGGGGGCGCAGCCGGCGACAAGGACATCGACCGGTTCCTGGCCGAGCTGGACCGGTTACGCAAGAAAGGGGCGACCGAGCCGGCGGGCCGTAGTGGTGGGTCGAACGTGCCGGTGATCCAGCCGGTACGGCGAAGGGAGAGCGAGCCGCCGCGGCGACGGGTGCTGGTGGAAGCGGCCTCGGCCCCGCCACCGCCTCCCCCCCCGCACGCCGTGAGCGCCACGACCGCTGCCACGACCGATGGTCCGAGGAGCC
>FWPU01004481.1_pt1 | contig 32452 bp, 28 predicted proteins | sample 2228361 | NCBI WGS metagenome assembly FWPU01 (sample SAMEA103939777, study PRJEB20133) | metagenome
TAACATACCGAATGTGCTTGAGGTTTGGGGGTTGAGCACGACCTGGAGTTTGGCCAGCGAGCCACAGTATTGGTATTGGAAGAGGGAGCTTGGCTGGTAAACGCTTGTCAGTTTCGTTTTGTAACATCCTCCTGGTCCTCTTGAGTGTTGGCTGTATCGTCTTGGGTCCGCCAGGTGAGGACATCTCACCTGGGGCCTCGGCGACGGCCACGGCCACAGCAGAGGCTTTCTTGACCCAGACCTCCGGAGCTAAAGTCAGCAGTGTTATCGAGAATTTCGAAATGAGATGGTCCAGCCTTGAGGCCAATCTGAACCCGGCCATTCAGTCGGAAGTTGCCACCGGACCATATCTGGAACACTTTGGATATGCGCGTGATGGCGAGGCTATCTACGATGAGCCGTTCTGGCTAGTCATTATGTCGGCTGAGGTCAGAAAAGTGCGTGTGGTGGAGTACAGCCCAGAACGCTTCAAGGCCGTTGCATCCGTTGCGAGGACGTACAACAAGACGACAACAGAAGGAGAGATCATAGACTCTGGACTGTCATACCCCGTTTGTGCAGTCTACGTGTTTGTCCGCGAGGATCAAACCTGGAAGTTGGCGGGGCTTTTCTTGACAGGCGGTACCTCGGAGGAAGTGGCACGCGAATGGGATCGAGCGCCAGGATGGTTGAAAGAGACCATCGGAGGCCTACCTGATGGGGAACTCTGCCTCTGGCTTGAATGACGACCTGCGAGTGCGTGAGATGCTGCCAACCATTGTCACGCGCCGGGCTGCACGGCAGCCACGGTCACCATCATCGGCCAAGCGCGGGCGCCGTCGGGCGGGATGGCCTCCGCCGCCTTGCCCGACCTCTCGCTCCTGCTGCTGGCCCCGCTGGCAGTAGCCTCCCTGGGGCGGGGGAAGAAGCAACGGCGACTGGCCTGGCCTGTGGCGGGTGTGCTGCTGGCCGTGGCGCTCGCGGGCTTTGGCGCGGCGCTGGCCATATCTCCTGCCGAGGCACTCGCTGCCCCGGCTCCTGGTGAGGCGTCAGTCGCGCAGCCTGCGAGCGCGTCTATGCCGGCTTCATCGCCGGTACTCGACTTCCAGCAACGAGCAACGAGTAACCAGCAACCAGCAACCAGCAGCGAGCGACGAGCAACCAGCCTTCCGGCACCATCACCGTCACCCGCGTCATCACCTACGCGTATGACCCGCTGCACCGCCTGACCGGCGCGACCTACTCCACCGGCGAATCCTTCGCGTATGCGTATGACGCCGTCGGCAACCGCACCGCCTACACCGCCACCACCCCACTTGCCGGAACCACCGTCACGACGTATACTTACGATGCGGCCAATCGTCTCCGCGTCCCCAGGTCACCCTGTCTCCTACGATTGGGACACCCGCGGCAACCTCACCTACCACGATGGCTTCTTGACGCCTTACCCCCATTTGCTATAATACCGGCAGTGCCAGAGGTGGCCTGTCCAGGGGAACAGAGATGTACGAGGTGAACCACGAGAAACTGGAGCACCTGGCTCAATGTTATGACCTCGACCTGATCGTCGTTTTTGGCTCCCAGGCCACCGGGCGCGCACGGCCCGACTCCGACATAGACGTGGCCGTGCGGTTGATGCACCGCGACTGGGACAACCCAGAAGGCGAACTCGATCTCGTCGGCGAACTGGTGGGCGCATTGGGGAACGGCGACGTGGACGTAGTCTTTCTCAACGGCGCCAGCCCGCTGTTGCTCTTCGAGGTCGCCCGTACCGGCACACCGGTCTATCAGCGTAAGCCGACCACCTTTATGGAGTTCCAGTCCTACGCTGCCCGTCGTTATTACGATCACCGCAAGTTCCTGGATTGGCAATCAGCGTACTTGAGAAGGCGGGTGCAGGAATGGACGGCGAGCAACTCGATCTCATCCGGCACAAACTCGCCAACATGACCGCTTACGTGGACGAACTGGCGCCTTACCTGGCGATCGCCTACCAGGAGTATCGCGAACGCCCCGGCCAACGGCGCATCGTCGAGCGCCTGGCCCAGGTGATCGTGGAATGTGCCATTGACGTCAATGGTCTCCTCTTGAGCGACGCGGGACAGTCACCCGCACAGTCGGCGCGGCAATCGTTCGAGGCTGTGCAGAAATTGGGCGCCATTGACGAACGCCTCTCGTCCTCTTTCCAGCGCCACGTGGGGATGCGCAATCGCATCGTGCACGACTATGACCGGCTGGACAACCGCCTGCTTTTCTATGCGGCGCGACGTCTGCTAGACGACGCTCGCGCCTATATCGTCCAGGTTCACCGCTATATCGAGACACATAAGGGCGACCCGTAGACGTCGTCTCCTTGACGTTGCGCCCTCCTCGGTTATAATACCCCTCAGCGCAAGAGGCGGTCCGCCCCAGGCCGCCTCGATGCGTGAATACCAGGCGAGAATTGCCCACGCCGGAAAATAGATGGCTATGTTCGAGAGGCTGGACCAGATCGAAGAACGATACGAGGAACTGACGCGCCTCATGGCCGATCCGGCCATCGCGCAGGATTACGCGCGCGTGGCCGAGTATGCCAAAGAACGCGCCGAACTCGAAGAGACCGTCAACACATACCGCGCCTACAAACAGGCGGCCAGGGAACTGGCAGACACCGAGACGCTCCTGGCCGAAGAAACCGACCCCGAACTGCGAGAACTGGCCGAGACGGAACTGCCGCAATTGCAGGCCCGCCTGAAGCAGTTGGAGGCCGACCTGCGTCAGGCCCTGCTCCCCAAAGACCCACGCGACTCGCGGGACGTGATCGTCGAGATCCGCGCCGGCGCCGGCGGCGAGGAGGCCGGCCTCTTTGCCGCCGACCTCTACCGCATGTACAACCGCTATGCCGAACAACACGGCTGGAAGACCGACCTGCTCAGCAGTCACCCTACCGGCATCGGTGGCTACAAGGAGGTCATCTTCGAAGTCAAGGGGAAGGGGGCCTTCTCGCGCCTCAAGTTCGAAAGCGGCGTCCACCGCGTCCAGCGCGTGCCGGTCACCGAAGCCTCTGGCCGCATTCACACCTCCACCGCTACCGTGGCCGTCTTGCCGGAGGTGGACGAAGTCGAAGTCCAGATTGACCCCAAAGACCTGGAGATTGACGTCTACTGCTCCTCCGGCCCCGGCGGGCAGCACATGCAGAAGAACGCCACCGCCGTGCGCATCACCCACAAGCCCACCGGCATCGTCGTCTCGTGTGAGAACGAACGCTCGCAGACGCAGAACAAGATGCGGGCACTGGCCGTCCTCCGTGCCCGGCTCTACGAGATGGAACGGCAAAAGCAGGCCAGCGAGATCGCCGAAACGCGGCGCGCTCAGGTAGGCACGGGTGAGCGGAGCGAAAAGATCCGCACCTACAACTTCCCCCAGAACCGCGTCACCGATCACCGCATCGGCATGAGCCTTTACCGGCTATCGAGCGTATTGGATGGCGAACTCGATCCCTTCATTGACGAACTGGCGATGCGGGAACAGATCGAACAGTTGCAGGCAGTCGAAGAGGCAGGCTAGATGGATCAACGCGCTCATATTCGCCAGCGGCTTGAAGCAGCGCTGGCCATGCACCCAGAGATCGCCTTTGCCTACCTCCACGGCTCGTTTCTGGATCAAGACTTGCCTTTCCACGATGTAGATCTGGCGGTTTACCTGAACCCGGATTGGGCCGTAGAGCGAGACCTCTTCGAGTACGAAATGGCGCTTTCTGTCGCATTGACCCTGACCCTGCACATCACGATAGACGTACATGTGCTGAACCAAGCCGGTCTCGGCTTTCAGCATAGTGTTCTGAGTCACGGTGAACCGTTCTTCAGCCGGGACGACGAGCGCTTGACTGCTTTCATCGAGCAAGTAGGGCTGGACTATATCGCGTTCTCGCACCACGCCGAAGATTATATGCGGGAGGTAATGCGCTGATGCGGGGAATTGATGCGGAACAGGTGCGCGAGCGAGCACGGGAGATACGTGAGAGCATCACCAAAGTGCGCCGATACGTCGCCCAACCGGACGAGGCCTTTTTCGCCGACGAACGCAATCTGTATACCGTGATGCATCTCTTGCTCATCGCCATCGAGGCTATCGCGGCGATCGGCAGCCACATTCTGGCCAAGACTGCCCGCAAAGCGCCTTCCAGTTATAGCGACTGCTTCGAGGGACTGGAGAGCCTGGGCATTCTGGATCGCGATCTGACGGCCCGCCTGGTGCGCGCAGCGCGCTTCCGCAACCTGCTCATCCACCGCTATTGGGAGATCGACCCCCGGCGTGTGCTTCTCTATGCCAGAGAGAACTTGGGGGATTTAGAACAGTTCCTGATTCAACTGGAACGCTGGCTTGAGAATCGCCCAACACAGGAGTGAATTGCCCGCAGCATCGCTCCACCCTCCAATCTCCAATCACCAACCGTCGGCCCCTACTGCCGAGTGGTTTCTCCAGTGGGCCACTGCCGAACTCGCCTCCATCACCGACGCCCCGCGCCTCGAAGCCGAACTGCTCCTCGCTCACGTCCTGCGTACCTCGCGCACCCGGCTTCTGGCCCATCTCGATCATCGCCTTGACCCCGACCAACTAGCCGACTATCAAACCATTGTGACCCTCCGCGCTTCCGGTCATCCCCTCCCCTACCTCACCGGTCACATCGAGTTCTACGGCCTCGATTTCGAGGTCACGCCCGACGTGCTGATCCCCCGCCCGGAGACGGAGACACTGGTGGAACGGGCACTGGCCCGCCGCCCGGCGACCGTGATAGACGTCGGCACCGGCTCCGGCTGCATCGCCGTCGCGCTCGCGGTGCACCTCCCACAGGCGACCGTCTATGCAACGGACATCTCTATGGCGGCGCTGACCGTCGCCCGGCGCAACGCCGAACGCCATCGCGTCGCCGACCGCGTGCGCCTGCTGGCCGGGGACCTGCTGGCACCCTGCTCCGGGGCAGTAGACCTCATGGTCTCCAACCCGCCCTACATCGCGGAACCCGAATTCGCCGCGCTGCCCCTCTCGGTGCGCGAACACGAGCCGCGCCTGGCGCTCGACGGTGGCGCAGATGGCCTGGCCGTCATCCGGCGGCTGCTGGCACAGGCCGCGGCGCTGCTCAAGCCGGGCGGGACGCTGTTGCTCGAAATTGGCGCAAGTCAGGGAAAAGCCGTGCGCGACCTGGCCCGCGCGCACTTTCCGACCGCCTCCATCCGCATCCACCCCGATCTCGCCGGCCACGACCGCGTGCTGGAAGTGGCGCAGGCTTTCCGGCCTGCGAACGGACGCAAAGGCCCGTCCCACATCCGGCTGATCGTGCTCGACATGGACGGCACACTCATCGGCCCCGATCTGGTCGTCTCGCCCCGCCTGCGGCGGGCCATCGCCGCCGCGCAGGCGCGTGGCATCGCCATCACCCTCGCCACCGGACGCATGTTCGACTTTGTCCGCCCCTTCGCGCGCGATCTGAACATCACCATCCCTTTCATCTCCTATCAAGGCGGCCTCATCCAGGCAGCCGACGGCCCCCCGATCTATCGCGCAGCGATGGATCGAGCCCTGATGCGCGAGGTGCTAGAGTTGAGCAAGCGGTGCGGCTGGCGGCTCGTGCTCTACGCCGATGAGGAGGTCTACTTAACCGAGCGCGACCGCCCCGAATCCTTCTACCGCTACATGCTGGGCGAGCGCCTGGTCTGGGTGGACGATTTGGCCGAGGTGATCGAGCGTCACGAACCGCTCAAGTTCATCATCTTTGTCGAACCGGACGAGGCCGCCGGAGTCGAAGCGAGGTTGAGGGAGCACTTTGCCGGGCGGATGAGCATCGTCCGCTCGCACGAGATGATCGTCGAGGGCAACCCCCCGGGGGCGGCAAAGATAGATGCCCTGAAAAGGCTGGCTGCGCACCTGGGCATCTCCCAGGCGGAGGTGATGGTGGTAGGCGATCAGGACAACGATGCCGAGATGATCGCCTGGGCCGGCGTGGGCGTAGCCATGGGCAACGCCAGTCCGGCGGCCAAAGCCGTCGCCGACTGGATCGCCCCACCCCTCGAGGAAGACGGCGCCGCCGTTGCCATCGAGCACTTTGCTCTCAGCTCAAGAACATAGGTGACTACTCAATAGAGGGCTCCAAGCGGACGACTCGGCACTTGTGCCGCGTCCGCGTCTTGACTGCCGGATTGTCAAATCCGGCGGCTACACGGGCAAGACCAGGCGGATGTGACTGCTCCTGGCTTGCCAGGCACTGTTGGTTCCGCCGAAGGCTTGGATTTGGCAATCCAAGCCGAGCAGGCTGAGCAGTTGTGGCTCAAGAACGTAGAAGGTAAAGACAATGTCCACTCCCGTCACACTCAATGACTTTTCCGAGATCCGCTGGCGCGGCCACTGGATCTGGGTCAAGCCACCGGCAATGTCCGGCAGCCCGTTTACCAGCACCGGCGCCACCGCAAAGCGCCCCGAGGCGCACGGCCTGTTCCGCAAGACCCTTACCCTGCCACACCCGCCGGAGCGCGCGCCGGCGCGTATCACCGCCGATTCGCGCTACATCCTCTTCGTCAACGGCCAGGAGGCCTTCCGCGGCCCGATACGTAGCCAGCCCCGCCGCATGTACTATGACCTCCTCGACCTGGCCCCCTACCTGAGGGCCGGCGAAAACGTCATCGCCGTGCACGTCAAGTACTACGGCGCCGCCAAGTCCTACTGGATACCCGCCGTCGCCAACATGACGCTCGGCAAGAGCGGGGTACTGGTCCTGGAGGCCAACCTGGGCGAGGCGGGTTGGCTGGTCAGCGACGGCTCATGGAAGGCGCTCGAGAGCGATGCCTGGACCGAGGTGGACGTCGCCGAAGAGCCGGTCGGCGGCGGCATCCCGGTCGAGGTCTGCGACGCCCGCCGCCTCCCCTCTGGATGGGAGCAGCCCGGCTTCGACGACAGCGCCTGGGGCAACGCCGCGCTCGTCCCTGCGGTGCACATCGGCGGCTTTGCGCGCACCCAACCACCCACCGACCCCTACGGCCCGCTCTATCCGCGCCCCATTGCCCGGCTCGAAGGCGAGACCCGCTCACCGGCAGCGATCCGAGTCGAGTACCTGTCGCCCCCGCTCGACCTCGCGGCGGCGAGCCCGGCGAAGCGCGTGGAGGCGAGCATCGCCGCGCCCGTGACCAGCAGCGAGCAGGTCGCCGGCTTCCCGGTCCGGATGGCAGTGCCGTCCGGCGGCGCCGTGCGGCTGGTGATCGACATGGGCCGCATCGTCTCCGGGTTTCCACAGTTCGAGGTAAATGCCCCGGCGGGCGCGATCCTCGATTTCTCCTACGTCGAGGAGCCGATTACCGGCCCGGCCCCGATCGGCAGCATGCACGCCGGCACGCGCTATGTGGCGCGTGGGGCGGACGACCGCTACCAGGTCTTTGACTCGAACGGTTTCCGCTACGCCTACCTGTTGGTGCACGGCGCAAGCGGCCCGGTAACGCTGCGCCGCTTCTCGGTCAGGGAGCATCTCTATCCGTGGACCGAGGGCGCCGGCTTTGCGTGCAGCGACGAGGCGCTGAACCGCCTATTCCACGCCGGCATCCGCACGGTGCAGTTGAACTCGCACGACGCCTTCCTGGACTGCCCCACACGCGAACAACGCGCCTGGGTGGGCGATGGCGTGGTCCATCAGATGGTACACCTGGCGACCAACCTCGACTGGCGGCTGGCCTGGCATTACCTGACCCTCGGCAACTCGCCGCGCTACGACGGCATCCTGCCGATGAGCGTCGCCGGCGAGATCGAGGCCTCCGGCGGCCTCACCATCCCCGACTGGGCGCTGCACTGGGTACACGGCGTCTACAACCTCTATCGCTTTGCCGGCGATAGACAACGGGTGAAATCCTTCATGCCCACCGTGGAGCGCATCCTGCGCTGGTACGAGCCTTACCAGACCGCGGCCGGCCCGCTGCAAGACCTGGTCGAGTGGAATCTGGTGGACTGGGCCAGCATCTCCACCGAGGATACCAGTGGCGTCATCACCGCCCTGTGGGCGCGGGGACTGCGCGAGTTCGCCGAGATGGCCGGTTGGCTGGGGGAGGATGCCAGCCGCGCGTGGGCCGAGGAACTGTACGCCAGAACGAAAGCGGGCCTGGAGATGTTCTGGGACGAGGCGCGTGGCTCTTACGTGGATCATGTCGTGGACGGCGTACGTCGCCCGGAGATGAGCCAGTTGGGTGGCGCTTTGGCCATCGTCGCCGGCTTGGCGCCGCAGGAACGCTGGGGCCGCATCATCGAGACCATCACCGACCCGCACAAGTTGGTGGAGGTTTCGTGGACGGGGGGAACGGGCGACGAATCGGTAGAGAAGGTCATCAAGCAGATGCAGGGCATCTATGAGCCCGATTGGGACGTCGAGAACCAGATCGTGCTGGCACAGCCCTTCATGCAGTACGTGGTGCACGACGCGGTGGCGCAGGCGGGGAAGGCTGACCTGTTGCCCGGATTGTACCGCCGTTGGCTGCAATTCCTGGCGGACGGCTACGACACCATCGGCGAATGTTGGAGTTGGGGCACACACGTGCACGGCTGGAGTTGCACTCCCACCAGGGATATGGTATTCTATACACTCGGCGTCACCCCGGCCGAGCCGGGGTACACCGTCGCCCGCGTCGCCCCGCGCCTGGGCGGCCTGGCCTGGGTCGAGGGCAAGGCCCCCACACCACACGGGCCGATCGCCGTGCGCGCTACGGCGGAAGAGGTCACGGTGGACTCGCCGGTGCCGTTCATCCTGGACCTGGCGGGGCAAGCGCCGCAGACGTTGCCCGCCGGGCATCATACCATCCGGGCCGGAGAGTGAGGTAGAATACATGACCCCTTGGCAAGCGAACGATGTGATGGTGAACGGCTTGCGCCTCCACTATACGCGGACAGGCGGCGACAAGCCCCAGGTCGTGCTGGCGCACGGTTTTACCGACGACGGGCTGTGCTGGACACCCGTGGCCGAGGTACTGGAGGCAGACTATGACCTCATTATGGTGGATGCGCGCGGCCACGGGCGATCGGATGGGCCGGAGCAAGGGTACGGGCTGACCGACCTTGCGGCAGACCTCGCCGGCGTGATCACGGCGCTGGGATTGCATCGTCCCGCCGTCTTGGGGCACTCGATGGGCGCGGCAACGGCCCTCGTCCTCGCCGGTATGTACCCCGAGTTGCCGCGGGCGATCCTGCTCGAGGATCCGCCCCCGTGGTGGGTAGCGGATGCCCGCAAGATCGACGCCGAGCAACAGGCCCGTATGCGGACGTGGGTCGTCGCGTTCAAACGCAAGACGCGCGACGAACTGATCGCCGAGCAGCGTGCGGCATCGCCCACCTGGTCAGAGGCCGAACTTGGCCCCTGGGCCGACTCCAAACTGCGCTTCAGTTTCAACGCGCTCACCCGTCTCGGCGCGGACGACGTGGATTGGGAGACGACCGTGCGTCGTATCACCTGTCCGGCGCTGCTCATCACCGCCGATCCAGAACGAGGCGCGATCGTCACCGAGGAAGGCGCGAGGGCGCTGGGCGCGCTCGTGCCGCAGTTGCGCACCGTGCACATCCCGGGAGCCGGCCACAGCATCCGTCGTGAGCAGTTCACCCGCTACATGGAAGCCGTACGCGCCTTCCTTGCGGAAACAACTGCAGAACCGCGCTTTCCATAGCGCGGCCTCCGGCCGCAACCAGTTTGTCGGACACGGCTAAACACAGATTCGCACAGATTTTTCTGTCCTGAGAATCCGTGTCCATCCGTGTGAATCTGTGTCCGAAAAGGTTCTCATGGGTCGCGCAAATGTTGCAGGGTAATTTCATAGCGCGAGTGAAAGGAGCCGACTAGATGAAGATTTTCGTCCCCGGCCGCGCCTGCCTGTTCGGCGAACACTCCGACTGGGCCGGCGGCCATCGGCGCATCAACTCGGAACTCGAAAAGGGCTACACGCTCCTCACCGGCACCGACCAGGGCATCTATGCCGAAGTCGAGCCACATCCCACCTCACTCGTCCTCACCTCCACCTCGCCCGAGGGCGAGCGGCACGGCCCCTACGAGATCCCGATGGAGCCTACAGCGCTCCTGGAAGAGGCCCAGCGCGGCGGCTTTTGGAGTTACATTGCCGGCGTCGCGTACCAAATCCTCACCAACTACCATGTGCGCGGCCTGGTGATAGATAACTACAAAACCGATCTGCCGATGAAGAAAGGGCTTTCTTCGAGTGCCGCGATCTGTGTGTTGACCGCTCGCGCCTTCAACCGCGTCTACGATCTCAAACTGACTACGCGCGGCGAGATGGAACTGGCCTACCAGGGCGAGATCACCACGCCCTCGCGCTGCGGGCGCATGGATCAGGGCTGCGCCTTCGGCAACCGGCCCATCCTGATGACCTACGATGGCGACCGGCTCGACGTGACCGAACTGCGCGTGCCCAAGGACCTGTATTTGGTCATCGTGGATTTGAACGCGCAGAAAGACACGATGGAGATCCTGGCCTGCCTCAACCGCGCCTATCCCTTCGCCAAGAACGAGATCGAGCGCGGTGTGCAGGAACTGTTGGGGCCGATCAACAAGCGCATCGTGCACCAAGCGGTCGAGGCACTGCAGGCCGGCGACGCCGAACGTCTAGGCGCGCTGATGGTCGAGGCGCAGGCATTCTTCGACCGCTACGCGACCCCGGCCTGCCCGCACGAATTGACCGCACCTGTCCTGCACCGCGTGTTGAATTACGAGCCACTCAAGCCGCACATCTGGGGCGGGAAGGGTATCGGCTCGCAGGGCGACGGCAGCGCCCAGTTCATCGCCCGCAGCCAGGCCGACCAGCAGGCGGTGATCGAGATCATCGAGCGCGATCTGGGGATGACCTGCCTGCCACTCACATTGCGTGCCGGGCAAAAGGTGCGCAAGGCTGTCATCCCGGCAGCGGGGTTCGGCACACGGCTCTTCCCGGCCTCCAAGGCAACCAAGAAGGAGTTGTTCCCCATCATAGACCGCGACGGCATCGCCAAGCCGGCCATCTTGCTGATCGTCGAGGAGGCACTGGAAGCCGGTATCGAAGAAATCATCATCATCGTGCAGGAGCAGGACCTGGAGGCGTTCCGTTCCTTCTTCAACGTGCAGGTCTCGATCGAGAACTATAACAAGTTGCCGCGTCACTTTCAGGAATACGCCCGGCGCATTCTAGAGATCGGGCGGCAGGTCCGCTTCGTCGTCCAGCCGATACAGGAAGGCTTTGGGCACGCCGTCTACTGCGCGCGCGAGGCGGTGGGCAACGAGCCATTCCTGCTGATGCTGGGCGATCACATCTACCGCTCGGATAGCGGGCGATCGTGTGCGCAGCAGTTGATCGAGGCGTACAACACGCACGGCATCAGCGTGCTGGGGCTGCGGCGCACGCCGGAGCAGCAGATCGCTAACTTTGGCACAGTGACCGGCATCTGGCTCGAGGATGAGCGGCTGCTGAGCATCACCGAGTTCGCCGAAAAGCCCACACTGGACTATGCTCGCACCAACCTGCGCGTCGCGGGCCTGCCGGAGGACGAATACCTCACCGTGTTCGGACAGTACATCATCAAGCCGCAGATCTTTGATTACCTTGAGGAACACATCAAGAACAATGTGCGCGAGCGGGGCGAGTTTCAGTTGACCTCGGCGCTGGATCGGCTGCGGCAGGAGGATGGCTTCCTGGGCCTGATGATTGACGGGCAGCGCTACGACATCGGGCTGCCGGAACACTATCTGGAGACGCTGAAGACGTTCTCGCAGAGATGATACGTGTTGCGCATTGCGTGTTCTGTAAGGTCGCACGTAACACGGAACACGTCCCCACAAGGAGACCTATGGCACTCCCCGGACCCCACGACATCACACGGCACGAGTTGCCCAACGGCATCGTCGTCCTAGTACGTGAAAACCACGCCAGCCCTTCTGTGGTCGTGAGCGGGCTCGTGCGCGTAGGAGCCTACGACGAGCAGCCGGAGCGAGCGGGGCTTGCCGCTTTCACCGCCAGCGCCCTGATGCGCGGCAGCGCCAGGCGCACCTCTGCGCAGATTTACGAGGAGTTGGAGTCGGTGGGGGCCAGCGCCGGCTTTAGCGGCGGCACACACACCACCGGCTTTGGGGCCAAAAGCCTGGCTGAAGATCTGCCGCTCGTGCTCGATATCCTCACCGATGTGCTGCGCCGGCCCACCTTTCCACCTGACGAGATCGAGAAACTGCGCGGAGAGATTCTCACCGATCTGGAAGAGCGTGCACACGACACCGGGCGCATGGCCGGGCTTGCGTTCCACGAATTGGCTTATCCCGCCGATCATCCCTACGCCCGCAGCCTGAGCGGCTATGTGGAGACGGTGAGCCGGATCACGCGCGATGACTTGGCGGCGTTCTACAGCGGCGGCTATGGCCCCGCGGGAATGATCGTTGTCGTGGTGGGCGCGGTGAAAACGGACACGGCTTTGGCGCAGGTCGCGGCAGCCTTTGGCGATTGGGCCGGGCCTACCTACGAGCGTGCCCCATTGCCCGAGGTTCCGCGCATCGCCGAGGTACGTGAGCGTGTCGTCCCTATCCCCGGCAAAACGCAATCCGACATCGTGCTGGGCTACCCGGGCCCGGCCCGTACCGATCCGGCCTACCTCGACGCGGTGGTATGCAACACCGTTCTGGGCGTGTTTGGGATGATGGGCCGCCTGGGCGACAAGGTGCGCGACGAGCAAGGGCTGGCCTATTACTCTTACAGTCGCGTGGACGGTGGCCCCGGCCCCGGCCCCTGGCGCATCATCGCCGGCGTCAACCCGGCTAACGTCGAGAAGGCCATCACCAGCATCCGCGCCGAGATCGCCCGCATCTGTGAAGAGCCGGTGGGTGAGCAAGAGTTGGCCGACAACAAGGCGTTCCTCACCGGCAGCCTGCCGCTGCGCCTAGAGACCAACGAGGGCGTGGCTCAAGCCATCCTGGACATGGAACGCTATGGTTTGGGGCTAGACTATTTGCAGCGCTACGCCGATCGGATCAACACCATCACTTCCGAACAAGTACAGGCCGTCGCCCAGAGGTGGCTCGACCCCGACGCCTACGCAGTGGCGATTGCAGGGCCGGCGATCGAACAAAACTCCCGCACTTGACAATATACGCCAATGGCGTATACTTGAATTACAATCGGGTGAGCATTTGCGCAGCTGTGATCATCATAGAAACCTCGGTCTTCAGCCGACAAGTACAGGAACTGCTCACCGATGATGAGTATCGGAGCCTTCAGGCGGCACTGGTCAATCGTCCTGATGCAGGGGTGCTGATCGTCGGCAGTGGTGGTTTGCGAAAACTGCGTTGGGCCGCAAAAGGCAAAGGCAAGCGTGGTGGAGTGCGAGTGATCTACTACTGGGCAGCAGCGCGGGACCAGATACTCATGCTCCTGATCTACACCAAGAGCGAACAGGATGACTTGTCACCGGCCCAACTAAAGACCTTGAGAAAGATAATCGAAGAGGAATATCCATGAAGGACGATTTGTTCGCCGAACTGGTAGCGAGCGTGCGTGAGGGAGGTGCCATACTGCGTGGCGAGGCTGCGCCATCGCGCAAGTTTGTCATCGAGGCACCAGATGTCAAGCGCATCCGAGCCAATTATCGGCTCTCGCAAAGCGAGTTCGCCGCACTGTTAGGAATTAGCGTTGGCACGCTGCGAAACTGGGAGCAAGGGCGCCGCGTCCCTGAGGGTCCTGCGCGGATACTCTTGCAGATAGCAGCCAAACACCCCGATGCAGTGTGGGACGTGGTACGACCAGTTGCCCAATCAGCAAAGGTCAAATCCGCAAGTAAGCGGGCTCGCGCCGACGTTCCGGCCTGATACCCTCAACCTGCACAGGCCGCCACCGCCAACTCGATCCCGATGCCTACGCGGTGGCAGTCGCGGGACCGGCCGCGTGAGCCACTGGCCTCACGCATCACGTTTCACGAGTCACGCAACATGCTCACGACCGGTGTGGACCTGACCGAAATCTCGCGTGTCCAACGCCTCGTCGAACGCTACGGCGAGCGCTTCCTGACGCGCGTCTTCACCCCTGACGAAGTCCTCTACTCACGCGGGCGCATCGCAGAACTGGCGGTGCGCTTCGCCGCCAAGGAGGCGGTCTCCAAGGCGCTGGGCATCGGCGTGCGGGTGCTGGCGCGCGATGGCATTGACTGGCACGACGTGGAAGTGCTCAACGACATGCGCGGGAAGCCGTTCGTGCGCCTCTCGGGCCGTGCCGCCGAGCGCGCCGCCGAACTCGGCCTCGGCGAGTGGGCCGTCAGCCTCTCGCACTCGCGCGACCACGCCGTCGCCTTCGTCGTGGCGCAGTAGGCTCGAAGCAATGATCTCCGCCCCTGCTTGCCCCCATGCCGCTCCTGTGGTACACTAGCCCCACACCCCATCAACAACGAAGGAGCATCCGACCCTATGAGCACGAAGAGAGGCCGTGTCTTTTCCGGCGCCCGACCCACAGGACGCCAGCACCTTGGGAATTACCTCGGCGCCATCCGCAACTATGTGGCGCTGCAAGACGATTACGACTGCGTCTATTGCGTCGTAGACCTGCACGCGCTGACCACGTTGCAGGACACCGACAAGTTGCGCGAGTGGACCGCCGAGATGGTGCTGGATTGGCTCGCCGCCGGCATGGATCCCGATCGCGGCACCATCATCTTCGTCCAGTCCCACGTGCCACAGGTCACCGAACTGCACACCATCCTCTCGATGGTCACGCCGCTCGGCTGGTTGACCCGCCTGCCCACGTTCAAAGAGAAGGTGCGCCAGCAGCCGGATAACGTGAACTATGGGCTGGTGGGCTATCCGGTGTTGATGGCCGCCGACATCACGCTCTACAAGGCCGACGTTGTCCCCGTGGGCATAGACCAGGTGCCGCATCTCGAATTCACCCGCGAGATCGTGCGCCGTTTCAACGCCCACTTCGGCCATGTGTTGGTGGAGCCGCAACCCAAACTGACCGACTTTCCGAAGGTGTTGGGGATTGACGGCCAGCAGAAGATGAGCAAGTCGCTGAACAACCACATCGAACTCGCCTACACGCCGGAAGAGATCCACCAGCGTGTGATGGAGATGGTCACCGACCCGGCACGCCGCTACCGTGACGACCCCGGCCACCCGGAGGTGTGCAACGTCTTTTCCCTACACGGCTTCTTCTCCGCCGAGCGCGTGGCACAGATCGAGGTGGATTGCCGCACGGCCAAGATCGGCTGTGTGGAGTGCAAGCGGCTCTTTGCCAAGAACCTGAGCGACTACTTTGCGCCGTTCCGCGAGCGCCGCGCCGAATTGGCCGCCAACCCCGATCACGTGTGGGACGTCTTGCGCGAAGGCGCCCGTCGCGCCTCCGCCATTGCCGCCCAGACCATCGCCGAGGTCAAGGCAGCGGTAGGGCTGCCCTGATGGCCGACTGCGACACCACCCTGGGCGATCTGCGCCGGCGCGTGGCCGCGTTCGTGGCGGCGCGCGACTGGCAGCCGTACCATACCCCCAAGAACCTCAGCGCTGCCATCGCCGTCGAGGCCGCGGAACTGCTGGAACACTTCCAGTGGCTCGACGACGCGCAGGCAGCGGAGGCCGTGCGAGACCCGCACAAGTTGGCCGCCGTTGCCGACGAACTGGCCGACGTGGTCATCTATGCGCTCAGCCTGGCGAATGCGCTGGACGTGGACGTGAGCGCGGCGGTGTTGGACAAGATCGCGCGCAACGAGCAGCGCTTCCCGGTCGAGGAGTAGCGAGGACGGGTATGAGGAGTCGAGCATGCGCGCAGTCGTACAACGAGTGAGCCGGGCCTCCGTCAGCGTGGAGGGCCGAATCGTCGGGGCGATTGGGCCGGGCGTGGTCGCGCTGGTGGGCATCACGCACGGCGATACGCGCGAGCAGGCCGATTGGCTGGCGGAAAAGATCGCGGGCCTGCGCATCTTTGAGGACGCCGAGGGCAAGATGAACCTGGGTCTCACCGACGTGGGCGGCGCGGCGTTGGTCGTCTCCCAGTTCACGCTGTACGGGGATGCACGCAAGGGCCGTCGCCCCGGCTTCACCGATGCTGCCCCGCCGGAGGTGGCCGAGCCGCTGGTAGAGTACTTTGTCCAGGCGCTGCGGGCGCAGGGCGTGCCCGTCGAGACCGGCGTCTTTCGCGCGCACATGCTGGTCGAGATCCACAACGACGGGCCGGTGACGATCCTGCTGGAGCGGTAAGACGGGTTGGCAACCCGTCCTACCTGCCGAGCGTGTTGACCAGCACCACCCCCGCGAGTGCGATGGCGCCCCCGGTCAGCGAGAGCACGGAGGGCATCTCCCGCAGCCACAGCCAGGCGATCAGGATCGCCAGGACCGGCGAGAGGTAGAGGAAACTGCCCGCGACCGAGGCCGGCAGCCGCGAAAGCACGTGCGTCCAGGCCACGTAAGCCAGCGCCGCAGGGAAAATCCCCAGGTAGACCACCGCCAGGGTCGCTGTGAGCGGAGCCCTCTCCACCGCCTGTGCCAACCCCGGCAAAAAGACCAGCATCAACAGTGTCCCCGCCCAGATCGAATAGGCGGTCAGTTGGAACGCACCGTACTTTTTCAGATAATGACGCTGCACGACAAAGTACAGGCTCGTGGCTAGGGCCGCCAGCAGGATCAGCAGGGCGGCCGGATCGAGCCGCACGCCCTTCCCTTCGCTCAAGGCGATCAGGGCCACGCCTGCGAAACTGGTGCCGATGCCCAGCCAGCCCCACAGCCGTAGCCGCTCGCCCAAGAACAGCGTCGCCAACAACGCGGTAAAGGCCGGACACGAGGCGATCAGGAGGCTGGCCGTGCCGGCTACTACGGTGGTCTCTCCATAGTTGAGCGCCACGTGATAGACGGTGATGCCCAAAAAGCCCATCAGCAGCATGGCCGGCAGGTCGCGCTTGGCGGGCAGGCGCATACGGGTCAGGGCAGCGTACACGGCCAGCACCAGCGAGGCGATCAGGAAACGCAACAGGGCCAGTTGCCCTGGGGTGTATGCCGTGAGGCCGGCGCGGATCGCCGCGAACGCGGAGGCCCAGAAGAGGAGCGTCAGTCCCACAGCGGCCAGGGTGCGGGCGTCGTAACGTCGCGCGCTCAGAGCAGGGCCTCCAACTTTTCCCGCAGCACGTGGGCCGGCTGCGCGCCGATGGCCCGATCCACCACCTGCCCGTTGCGGAAGAAGAGCAGTGTGGGGATGCTCCGCACGCCATAGCGTGACGCGGTGACGGGATTGGTGTCCACGTCCAGTTTGGCGACCAGCGCCCGCCCGGCGAACTCGCGCGCCAGTTGCTCGACCACCGGCGCGACCATGCGGCACGGCCCGCACCACTCGGCCCAAAAGTCCACCATCACCGGCACGTACGCCCCCAACACCACGCGCTCGAAATCGGCGTCGTTCAAAGTCAGCGGGTGCCCTTCGGCCGGCGGGGCTCCTCCTGCGGCCGGTTTGGTGGCCGGCTTGGGGCCACGCCCCAGCAGGTACTCCATCCAGGGACGCAGCATTTCGGCATCGGGCAGGCCCTTGGCGCGCGCGATCAATGCGCCCTGGCGGAAAAACAGGAATTGCGGCAGCGTCTCGACCTCGTAACGCGCCCGCGCCTGGGGCGCATCGGCCACGTCCAGTTTCACCACTAACGCCTGACCTGCGTACTGACGGGCGGCCTGTTCCAGCACATCGTTCAGTCGTTGGCGCGGCACCTCTTGCAGCGACCAGAACACCGCTACGACCGGCAATTGCGCTTGCAGCACCACCCGCTCGAAACTGGCGTCGTTGGCATTCAGCGGCGCGTCATACATCATCCTCTGCATCATCGTCCGTCAGATCCCAATCCTCTTCATCCCAATCCTCTTCCTCGTCCCACTCGTCTTCTTCCCAATCCAGGCCATACTGTGGCGGGTTCTTGCCGTGGCGTTCGACCACGCGCGGGTATTGCTCTCTCGGAGCATCGGGATTGATACCCACCAACTGCACCTCGAAGTGGTGCTCGTCGCCATAGTCGAACAGGTAGAGGAAACGCTGTTTCATGCGCAGGCCCAGGTCCCCGATCCGGACTCGCGCTGCGCTGCTGCGGCTGTCGGCATAGGGCGAGGCATGTTCCGTCTCACTGTCCCACGCTTTCCCGCTCATGTAGAACGAGTAGAGATGATCGGCGTCAAAGTCCACAGCCTCCTGAATGGCATCGTGCAGATCATGGAGCGTCTGGTTCTCGGCTATCTCGATGGTACGCCAGACGTCGGGGTCTCGCAGATAAGTGACCTTGAAGGTGTAGGTCTGGAGGGCGCCGGGGCGACGCGCTGGCGGCTTGGGTGGTTCGGGTGGTGGTGCCGGCGGGGTTGCCCGCGCCTGGGCCAGTGCCGGGTCGTCGCGCAGGCTGTTCAGCGCTTCGTTGGACCAGGCTGCAACTACGGTGTCCACGGCGCGAGGGTCGGTATCACAGTCTTCGAGGATGCGGGGCACGTGTTTCATCAGAGGTTGAAGCTCGGCCAACGCTGCGTCCATCTCGGTAGGGTGAATCAGGCCCAGACGGGCCAGAAAGTGGAGATAGGCCGGCAACAGTTCCATCAAGGCTGCGGCCTTGTATGGCTGGGCGGCCAGGAATGGGAAGAGTTCAACCAGCGTCTTCTCCAGCGTCTGGTAGCGAGGTATGAGGGGAGAAGCCGGGGTCACGCGAACGGTTCGGGCGTGCTTTTTGGCCTTTCCGCTTCTCTTGCCTCGCTTGGGAGCAGGGGTCGCCCATTGCCGTTCGAGTGTCTGGGCCAGTTGTGCCCATGCCATGTCGCTGCGGCTATAGGGCACGTCGGCGCGCCGCCGGTCGGCGATGAACTCGAGCAGCAAGCCGTTGAGGTTCTCTTGCCACCGATCGGCATCCACTGCTTCTCCAAAATCGGATGGCTGCCAGGACGAAGGCATGGGAGCGCTGAGGTGAGGGAGCGCCCATTCCAGCCAGCCCTCCTTCCATTTTCCATAAGGAGCCGTTGTTTCGCGCAGTGCCGCAACGTCCGGCTGTGGATTTTTCTCTAGGTGATCGAAGAGATGCAACTCTAGAATGATGCCGATGAACTCGTCAATGCCCCACGGGGTAATCGCATCCGACTTGGATAGCGTCGGCCACATTTGAGCCATAGCCTGGAGGAGTATCTGAACTTGCCCGTGATACAGCAACATATCCACGACGCGGAAGAAGGCGTCAATGTCATGCTCCGGCTTTTCGACGAACAGGGACATCAACTCGGGCAGGGCCTCCCAACGGCCATCGGCGATCACGAGGTTGATCAGGGTTGATTGATAGAAACCGAAGGACCGTTCGTAAAGAGGGGGGGCCTGCTGGTGCAGTTGCTTCACCAGTTCGATATAGCGGGCGCGATCTGCCGGGGCACGGGGGTCGAGCGTCGAGTAGATCTCGCTGAGCATCTCGAAAGCATCGTCACCGTCCAATTTGCCCGCTTCCAGCGCATTCAGAAAGATCGCCGCCTTGTCCCCCGGTTTGGCTTTCTCGAAGGACTCCCACAGTTCATCCTCCGGCATGTCCACCGGTTCGGCAGGGTACGTTGGAAGCGAGATGGCCTCCTCTTCCGGCTCCTCCTGCGGTTCCGGTTCGGGGGCAACAGGCGGCATAGCAGCGCGCTGTGCTTCGATTGTGCGCTGCAATCGCTTCCATTCTCGCTGTCGCCTGCTCTGTGCTTGATTGCGCTTCTTTTTCTTCTTTGTCATGTTTCCTCCACAGAATCGGCTATTTGTCCTTCGCCATTGGTCATTCCTCAACCCACCCGCGGCTGCGTTCTACCGCCTTCTTCCACCCGGCATAGCCTTCCTCGCGCTGACTCTCGTCCCACTGCGGCTCAAAGACGCGATCCACACCCCAGTTGGCGCGCAGTTCGTCGAGATGCGACCACAGCCCGCTCGCCAGGCCGGCGGCGTAGGCGGCGCCCAGCGCCGTCGTCTCGTGCACCTGCGGACGGACCACCGGCACGCCCAGAATGTCGGCCTGCAACTGCATCAGGAAATTGTTGACCGTCGCGCCGCCATCTACCTTGAGCGCGGTCAAGGCGATGCCCGAATCGGCACGCATTGCTTCGAGCACGTCGCGCGTCTGGTAACAGATCGCCTCCAGCGTGGCACGCACGAGGTGGGCACGGGTCACATAGCGGGTGAGGCCCACGATGACGCCGCGCGCGTCCATGTCCCAGTACGGCGCGAAGAGGCCGGAGAGGGCCGGGACGAAGTAGATGCCGCCGGCATCCTCGACGCTCTGTGCCACGGCCTCTGTCTCGGCGGCGCTCTGGATGAGGCCGAGGTTGTCGCGCAGCCACTGCACGGCGGCGCCGGTGATGGCGATGGAGCCTTCCAGCGCATAGGTTGTGCCCTGTGGCAGGCCGTAGGCCACGGTGGTCAACAGGCCGCTCTGGGAAGGCACGGGCGTGGGGCCGGTGTTGAGCAGCATAAAGCAGCCGGTGCCGTAGGTATTCTTGGCCTCGCCCACGCCGTAGCAGGTTTGGCCGAAGAGCGCCGCTTGTTGATCGCCCAGGTCGCCGCAGACCGGCACCGCGTCGCCGACGGGGCCCGAGGGTGCCGTCACACCATAGCCCTGCGGGTCAGACGAGGGACGAATAGTCGGCAACATCGGACGCGGGATGCCGAGCAGCGCCAGCAGGTCGTCATCCCAGTCGAGCGTGTGCAGGTTCATCAGCATCGTGCGGGAGGCATTGGTCGGGTCGGTGACGTGCGCCCCCGTCAGATTCCAGATCACCCAGGTGTCCATGTTGCCGAAAAGCGCGTCGCCGGCCTCGGCTTTATCGTGCAGCCCCGGCACGTGCTCGAACAACCAGGCGATCTTGGGGCCGGAGAAGTAGGTGGCGATGGGCAGGCCGGTCTTTTCGCGGACGGTCGGCTCCAGCCCATCGGCGATGAGGCGCTGGCATAACTCGCGCGTGCGCGTATCCTGCCAGACGATGGCGTTGTACAGCGGCTCGCCGGTGCGCCGATCCCACACGACTACAGTCTCGCGCTGGTTGGTGACGCCGATGCCGGCGAGATCGCCGGGCGCGATGCCGCCCGCTTCGAGCGCGCCGCGGATCACGCGCTGCGTCTTGGTCCAGATTTCAGCAGCATCGTGCTCGACCCAGCCGGGCTGGGGGTAAATCTGGGTATGCTCTTCGTACTGCGAGGCAACCACCTGCCCGGTGCGGTCAAAGACCATAAAGCGGGTGCCGGTCGTCCCCTGGTCAACGGCGGCAGCATATTGAGCCATAGTGTCCTCCAAACCGTGCTCCTTTGACTATACCGCTTTTGGGCAAAGTTGGCAAGCGGGGCGTGACCCGCTTACGTTTTACGTTTCACGTTTCACGTTTCACGCATCACGTTTCACGTTTTCCGCCCCCCGTGTTATACTGGCCCTGGAGGTCCATCTATGCGCGTGCTCACACGACTCTTCGGTTACGTCAAGCCATATTGGAAGACCCTGCTCTTCACGAGCATCTTGCTCATCGTCGAGGTGGTCTTGCAACTGGTGCCCCCGCTCATCCAGCGGCAGATCGTTGACCAGGCTATCGCCGGACGACAGATTGGCTATCTGGTCAGGCTGATCGCTGCCCTGATCGGGGCCTATGCACTGCTGTGGCTGGCCGAGACCGGCGATCAGTACGTTCGCCACGCGCTGGGGGCGCGTTTCATCTTCGACCTGCGCGTACGGATCTATGATTACCTGCAGCGGCTCTCGCTCTCCTTCTTCGAGCGCACTTCCACCGGGGAACTGATGTCGCGCGTGACCAACGACGTCGAGGCAGTCGAGCAGTTCGTCACCCACGGCGTCATTCTCACCAGCGTGGACCTGCTGCGCCTGCTGGGGGCGACGGCGGTGCTCTTGTGGCTCGACTGGCGGCTGGCGCTGATCGTGCTCGCCTTCCTGCCGGTGATGGCGGTTGCCCTGCGGCGCTTCAACCGCATTGCCCGGCCCATCTACCGTCGTGCGCGCGATCGGCTAGGGGACATCAACGCCCGGCTGCAGGATAATCTGGCCGGCATCCGCGTCATCCAGGCATTTGGGCGCGAAGAGTCGGAGTTGGAGCGCTTCCGCGAGGCCAGCGGCGATTACTACCGCGAGCGCGTGCGCTCCATCCGTACCTGGTCTACCTTCTTCCCGGCCATGTCCTTCGCGGCGGCGCTCGGGGGGACGATCGTGCTGGGCGTCGGCGCGTGGATGGTGATCCGCGGCCAACTCTCGTTGGGCACGCTGATCGCCTTCACGGCCTACATCACGTCGTTCTACGACCCGTTACGGCGGCTCACCGAGATAGATAACACGTTCCAGCAGGCCATCGCTGCCGGCGAGCGTATCTTTGAACTGCTGGACGAAAAACCGGAGATTCAAGACGCGCCCGACGCGATTGCCCTGGAGCGGATCAGGGGAGAGGTCGAGTTCGACGACGTGCATTTCCGCTATGGTGACGGTGACGAGGTGTTGCACGACGTCGAGTTTCGTATGTCCCCCGGCGAGGTCGTGGCGCTGGTGGGCCCCAGCGGCGCCGGCAAGACGAGCATCGCCAACCTCTTGTGCCGCTTTTATGACCCCGTGCACGGCTGCATCCGAATAGACGGTTACGATCTGCGGCGCGTGCAGGTTGCATCGTTGCGCCGGCACATCGCCGTGGTACTGCAAGACACCTTCCTGTTCAATACCAGCGTGCGCGAAAACCTGCTCTACGGCAAGCCGGACGCGACCGAGGAAGAGATGATCGCCGCGGCCAAAGCGGCCTACGCGCACGAGTTCATCATGCAGTTGCCGCAGGGTTACGATACCGAGATCGGCGAGCGGGGGGTCAAACTGAGCGGCGGGCAGAAGCAGCGGCTGGCGCTGGCGCGGGCGATCCTGGCCAATCCGCGCATCCTGATTTTGGATGAGGCGACCTCGTCAGTGGACGCCGAGGCGGAGTACCTGATCCAGCAGGCGTTACACGAGGTGCTGAAGGGGCGCACGGCGCTGGTGATCGCGCACCGCTTGAGCACGATCCGCAATGCCGACAAGATCATCGCGCTGGAGGAAGGGCGCATCCGCGAGGTGGGCGATCATCGCGAGTTGTTGGACAGGGGCGGGCTGTACAGCCAGTTGTATCAGCGGCAGTTGGCGTGGGTGGAGGGCGAACAGAACCGTTAGTCTTCATTGACAATGAAAACAATGTGGTGTATGATTTCATTATGAGTGAAAACTATTGGAAAACCAAGTGGAGCAGAGACCAAATCAAGGCTATGCTGGTGGAGCAATTCCAGGCCTTCTGGCGACGCGACACCGGCATTGAACGTACGCAATTGGCCGATCTCGAACGGGCAGCGCGGCTGCCTCACGCCGTCGTCATCTCCGGTCTGCGGCGGGTTGGCAAGTCCACTTTGCTGGCGCAACTGGCGCATCGCCTGGGCGAGGACAAGTTTTATTACGTCAATTTCGAGGACGAGCGATTTCTCGGTTTCAGAGCCGATGACGCTAACGACCTGTATCAGATTTTGGTCGAAGTGTTTGGCGAGCGCACGATCTTTTTGGTGGACGAAATTCAGAATGTCCCAGGTTGGGAACACTTTGTACGCCGGTTCATAGATCTAGGGCTCAAATTCTACATCACCGGTTCCAACGCCGCATTGCTCAGCCGTGAGTTAGGCAGCCGATTGACCGGGCGGTACGTACCTGTCGAGTTATTCCCCTTTTCATTCAGCGAGTTCCTGCGCTTTCGGGGATACATGCTCCCCGACAAGGCTCACCCAACCACAGCGGAACGAGGTCGGTTGCAACAAGCCTTAAGCGAGTATCTTCACTTGGGCGGCATTCCCGAACCGCTCAAGTATCCCGATCTGCCATTGGCACGCACCTTGTACGACGATGTGCTCTACCGGGACATTGCTGCCCGCTACCGCATCGAAGAGGTGCGTGCGCTGAAGGAGTTGGCGTTTCACCTGATGAGCAACCCGGCCGGTCTGATCTCATTTAACAAACTCAAAGAGCAACTGCGCCTGGGTAGCGTGAACACGATCAAGAACTATATCGAATATCTGGAGAACAGTTGGCTAATCTTTACCGTGAATGTGTACGATTACTCGGTCAGACGCCAACAGATCGCTCCCAAGAAAGTCTACAGCATTGACACGGGTTTGGCGAACGTGGTGGGTTTTTTCTTCTCGCCTAACACGGGAAGGCTGTTGGAGAACCTGGTCTTTCTGGCACTGCGGCGGAAAACCGAGGAAATATACTACTTTGCGTCACCTGGTGGCCACGAGGTGGATTTCTATCTCCCACAAGAGCGCCAGTTAATTCAGGTAGCCCAAGACCTGGAACACCCAACCACGCGGGAACGGGAGTTGCGGGCCCTGACCGACGCGATGCAGAGGCTGGGTCTATCTCACGGGATAATCCTATCCGATGTAGGTGCCCGGCCCATCGAAGAGAGTGGGGCGATCATCGAGATATGCCCGACGGCCGAGTGGCTCTTGGAGCAGTAGGGACAAATTGTCGCCGAAATTGCCAGAGCGCCGGACAGCGTTTCACTCGCACACGCACAATCGTACCAGATTCAGCACCGCGTCGGCGGCCCACTCGCGCACGACGAGGCGATCGCCATTGAAGCGAAACTCGCGCGCGGTCTCCCGGCCGCGCAGATTCACCGCCGCGTGGAGCAGGCCGTAGGGCCGCGCCGGGGTGCTGTCTTCGGGGACAATCAGCGGCCCCACGCCCACGCCGATATCGGCGAGCGCCGCCGCCTGCGCCGCCAGCGCCAATGCCGCCATTTCGCCCTCGCCGGCCGATGCAGTGCCCGCCACGTTGCCGCCGCGGAACCACCGCTCGCTCCCCGCCGGCCCGGTCAGGCGAACCGCTACCAGCCCCGCCGTGCCCACTTCTGCCGTCGCGATCGTCAGCCCGCGCGCGACCAGCAGATCGGCGACCACCTGGGGCAACTCACGCTCGTCCTCGCTGACGATATAGGACCCCAGCAAGGTCCGCAGTGCCGCCAGGTCTGCTTCGACCAGGGCCCGCGTCTCTGCGGGCGTTTTCCCCGTGGCGACGATCTCGACGGTGATGGTGCCGCGCACCGGCAGGAGGCCCAGGAGCGGGTTGCGCCCGCGCGCCAGCAACGGTTTGATGCGCTCGTTGACCGCCGATTCCGGCAGCCCGTAGACCTTGAGCGCAGCGCGTTGGACATGGAGGCCCGCTCCCACCACCTGGCGCAGGCGGGGCAGGATAAAGCCTTCGAGCATCCCTTCCATCTCGTAGGGCACACCGGGGATGGCAAAGACGTGTTTGCCCATCGCCTCCACGTAAAAACCGGCGGCGGTGCCGCGGTCGTTCTGGATGACCGTACTGCCGGCGGGCACCAGCGCCTGGACACGGTTGCTTTGCGGCATCGGCAGCCGCCGATGGGCGAAACGCTCCTGAATGCGGGCCAGCGCTTCGGCATCCTCCACTAACTCCCGCCCAAAGTAGGCCGCCACTGCCTGGCGAGTCAGGTCGTCCTCGGTAGGCCCTAGCCCGCCGCTGATGACGAGGATGTCGGCGGCGTCGAGCGCGACGCGCAGCGCCCGCTGGATTGCCGTCATGTCGTCACCCACCGCCAGGTGCAGGACGACCTCGGTGGGCAGCGCGGTCAGGTGACGGGCGATGAACTGGGAGTTGGTGTCGAGACGATAGCCGCAGGTGAGTTCGTCGCCCACGGCGAGGATGGCGGATTTCATCGCAGCCTCCGAAAGAATGAGTTGGCGCAACTATAACCGAAGCAGCGCGAACTGGCAAGCGCAAACCAAGCAAACCGTCGGGCGGTGCTTGCTGGCGACAAGGACAAGGAGGCAGGCACAATGCCTGCCCCCTGTTTTCCTCAAGGGCAACTCTGCCGAGACCTGCCGGTAGACATATAGAGCAGCACCTGATGAACGCTTACACCTCAGGCGCGTATGACAGTGCTGTGTGTGCCGCTTCTGCCGTCGGCAAGATGAAGTAGACGGTTGTCCCCTTGCGGAACTCGCTCTCCAGCCAGATACGCCCGCCCTGCATCTCCACCAGGTTCTTGGCAATGCTCAGTCCCAAGCCAGTACCCGAGAACCTGCGTGCCTCCTCATCGGTAGCGCGAAAGAATTTGCGAAAGATCTTGGGCTGGTCGTCGGGCTTGATGCCGATACCGGTGTCTGAGACCATCACCAGCACCGCTTCGCGCTCGTCTTGAGCAGCACCTTGTGCAACACTGCGCTCGGCGCGGATGGCAATCCGCCCGGCGGGGGGCGTGAACTTGTGCGCGTTGCCGACCAGGTTGGTGAGGACTTGCACCAAGCGCACATGATCCCCCCACACCAGCGGCAGGTCAGGGGGAATCTCCAAGATCAAGGCCTGGCCCTTCCCCTCGATCTGGCTGCGAAACGACCGTACTACCTCTTCCACGACATCCGCGATGGAGACGGGAGCAAACTCTAGGAGCATGTAGCCCGACTCGATCTGCGTGATGTCGTTCAGGTCAGAGATTAGCGCAAGCATGCGCTCCGCATTAGCCCGGATGATGCCATAGAACTCGGCCTGGGTCTCGTCAACCGGTCCGGCAGCGCCGGCCATTAACAACTCTACGCTTCCCATGATCGAACTCACCGGCACGCGCAGTTCGTGGGAGACCACCGATACGAACTCGGTCTTGGCGTGGTTAGCCTCCTCGGCAGCCTCCTTCGCCCGGCGCAGTTCCTCCTCCGCGCGCTTGCGCTCGGTGATATCGCGCAAGACGATTAGACGACCCGTGAGGCGGCCGTTCCGGCCCTGCAGCGGCGAAATCCTCAGGTCAAAGCAGCGCTGTGCAGCATCCCCGCCCACAGCAATCTCGGCGTGTGCCTCGGACGCCTCACGGCAGCACCGAAGCAGTTCGGGTTGGGCGGATAGCACCTGCGCCACGTCCTGGCCGACTGCCTTCGAGGCCGCGCACTGGATAATGCGCTGCATGGCAGGGTTGAGATCCACGACGCGATTCTGTGCATCCAAAACGAGCATCCCATCGCTCATGCTCTCGATGATCGCATCGCGCGCCACCGGCACGACGTCCAACAGGCGGAACCGAAAGAGGCCCCACGCCATCGCCAGGCCGGTCAGGGTGAATGCGAAGGGAGTCGGGTCCAACTGTGGGATAGGGTTCAAGCCGAAGACAGATATCATATTCCCCGCCAGCGGTGCCAGCGCACCGATCAGCACGGCGAAGGCCTGTCCCCGGTAGAGGTCGGGGGAACGTATGAGCGCCTGGATGAACAGCAAGGCGCCAGCCACCATCAACAGGTAAGAGTACGCCGCATGAACCCAGAAGGCGGCGCCGTGAGTTGAGCCGAGGGCCGCAAATCCCCCATCGTGATCGACCCAGACGCGGCTCCAGTACAGACCGTGCCACTCGTTGGTCCAGACCAATGCCAGAAGGAGCAAAGGCTCGATCGCCAACAAGGCTATGACACGGCGCGTCAGCCATTTACTCCGGCCCGTCTGTTGAACTGCAAAGATCAGCCAGGCTGCTGGCACGACGAGGATACCCAGGTAGCGCACCTTGGCCCAGAAGAGCATGGCCTCCAGGTTCGCACTGGCCAGGCGCAGCGCGTATGTCAGCAACCACTGGGTAACAGCCAGCATCAGCAGCACAAAAGTCTTGCTCTCGGGCGTGTGGTGACGCCGCCAGACGTAGCATGCCAGCGCGATTGGCACAGCCGCGGTCACGATCAGGGGGATGATGTAAGGAGTATATTGCCAGTGCATTACATTCATTATAACCAGACTGGGAGTACAAGTCAATGATAATGACGCCCGCTCAGGGCTTGTGGCCTTCAGGCAACCATTCCACCCGACTGGCGTGGGACCGAAGCCGCGCTAACAGAAAAACCGGCAGGCCGAAATCCGACTCCCCCGAAGGGGCTTTCGCTGCCTAGTACACGATGGCGCAGATCCCTCGGTAGGCATCGGCGAGACTGAGCATAGACGACACCAAGAGCCGGTAACCGCCAAAGGATTTCCGCCGCGATGTACTAGAGCACGTTTCCAAAAGTTCTTGGGGTATGTCCCTAACCCGGACAAGCCGGAACCAAAAACCACGAAGGACACGAAGGATACATAAAGGACACTAAGGATACCTTTGTGTAGCCGTAGTGTCCTTTGTGGTAAAAATCCTTGCTCATTGTGCAAGAATTTCACGTGTAACGGACTATCTTGCCCTGACTGTGTCTTGAACCGACGGTGCCGGAAGCGATTGAAATCGCGCCCGGGCGTCCACCTGCGTGGACACCGCCGCAGCGACCGCGTAGGCGGTCGCCCGGCGCGGTAGGGATACCCCTCGTGGGGATCAAGCCCGCAATCCGGATTGCGGGCCTTCGCGCCGGGCGCTCCGGCCCTTGCCGGATTACTCCCCCGATCCTCACACCACCAGTACCCCTGCCCCGTCAATCTCGCTGCGCTTGAGCGCCAGCAGCGCTTCGTTGGCCGCATCCAGGGGAAATGCTTGCACCGTGGTATGGATGGGGATCTCGGCGGCGATCCGCAGCAACTCGTCCGCGTCCCGCCGCGCAAAGTTCGCCACGCTGCGCAGGATGCGCTCCCAGTAAAGCAGGCCGTAATCGAGTTCGGGGATTGGTGTCATCGTCACACCCGCCAGAGCCAACGTCCCACCCCGTTCCAACACCCGCAGCGCCTGCGGCACAAGCCCGCCTGCCGGGGCAAAGATGATGCTCGCGTGCATCTTTTCCGGTGGTGCATCCTCCGCACTGCCTGTCCAGACCGCACCCAACTCGTGCGCCAGGCGGCGGTGGCCCTCACTGCGCGTAAAGACGTACACCGGGCAACCCCAGTGACGCGCCACCTGGATCGTGACGTGGGCTGATGCGCCAAAGCCGTACAGCCCCAACCGTTGGCCGGGCCGCACCTGGCTCAACCGCAGCGCCCGGTAGCCGATGATGCCGGCGCACAACAGAGGGGCTGCTTCCACATCGGAAAAGCCCGCGGGGATGGGATACGCAAAGTCTTGATGGACGACCATCGCCTCGGCGTAGCCGCCGTCGGCGTGCAGGCCGGTAAACTGCGCACGCTCGCACAGGTTTTCCAGCCCGTGTTGGCAGAACTCGCATCGCCCGCAGGTGCGGTAGAGCCAGGGCACCCCCACGCGCTCCCCCACGGCAAAGCGCGCCGCACCCTCGCCTTGCGCCTCCACTATTCCCACGATCTGATGACCGGGTACGACGGGAAGTTTGGGGAGCGCCAGGTCGCCTTCGACCGTGTGCAGGTCAGTGTGGCACAGCCCACAGGCTCGCACACGGATGCGTACCTCACCGGGGCCGGGCTGCGGCCGCGGCAGGTCGGCCAACTCCAAAGGCTGCTCCTCCGCCGCTCGAGGTTTACGCAACAGCAGTGCTTTCACGCTCGATATTGTACCAGCAGAGACGCAGATGGGCAACCGTCCCTTGACACCCTGAAGGCACGTGGTACAATCCGCTTGTCAACCCGACCAGGAGTCCATCATTGAGCGACATGTATAATACTAACCCACCCCACGGCGGCGTGCTGGTGGATCGTGTTCTACGGGGCGAGGTACGCCAGGCTGTGCGCGAACGCGCAGCGCGGATGGTCAAGGTGCCGTTGGATGCGATGGCCCTGTCCGACCTTGAATTGATTGCTACGGGCGCCTTCAGTCCTCTCACCGGCTTCATGACCAAGGCCGATTATGACTGCTGCGTGGAGACGATGCGCTTAACCAATGGTCTAGTCTGGTCGCTGCCAGTCATTCTCACCATGGAACGAGACACGGCTGAGGGCATTCGTCCAGGCCAGGAAGTGGCCCTCTGCGAAGGGGAGCGCGTGCTGGCCGTAATGGAGGTCAGCGAAAAGTACCCCTACGACCGCGCCGTCAAAGAGCGCGAGGCACGTGAGGTCTATCGCACGATGGAGGAGGCACACCCCGGCGTGGCGCGGCTATACCAGCGCGGCGAGATCGCGCTAGGTGGCGCTATCTGGCTGGTGGACTGGCCTAGCGCTGTCAGCACCGAGTTCCCCGAACTGCGCCATACCCCCGCCGAGAGCCGCCGCATGTTTGCCCGGCGTGGCTGGAAAACGGTCGTTGGTTTCCAGACCCGTAATCCGATCCACCGCGCCCACGAGTATATCCAGAAGACGGCATTGGAGATCGTGGACGGGCTGTTCCTGCACCCGCTGGTGGGGGAGACGAAAGAGGACGACATCCCCGCTGATGTCCGCATCGCCTCTTATCAAGCCATCCTGCGCGACTACTACCCGCCCGACCGGGTGCTCCTAGGCGTCTTTCCCGCCGCAATGCGCTACGCCGGTCCCCGCGAGGCCATCTTTCACGCCATCGCCCGCAAGAACTATGGCTGCACTCATTTTATCGTCGGGCGCGACCATGCGGGAGTGGGTAAGTACTATGGCACCTACGACGCACAGAATATCTTTGACGAATTCCCGCCACAGGACATTGGCATCATCCCGCTCAAGTTCGAGCACACCTTCTACTGCCGCAAGTGCGGTGGGGTCGTTTCCATCAAGACCTGCCCGCACGGCAACGAGGATCGGGTCTTTTTGAGCGGCACTCAAGTGCGCGAGATGTTGGAGCGGGGCGAGATGCTGCCGGAAGAGTTCACCCGCCCGGAGGTCGCCCGAGTGCTGCTGGAAGGGATGAGGAATCGAAATAGTGAAACGTAATGCGTGAAACGTGTTGCGCAGGATCACAGAACATGCAATACGAAACACGCTGTCTAGAACACGGATGTGGGTCATGCTCAAGTTTATCAAACGTCGCCGTCCCCGTAAGGTCTTTGTCGCCGGCCTCGACTGCGCCCCGCCGGCAGTATTGTTCCAGACTGGCGCCGAAAATCCCCTCGGGTTGAAGGATCGGTTGCCCAATCTGAGCCGCCTGATTGACGAGGGGATCTATGGGCCGTTATCCAGCACCATACCCTGCATCACGGTGCCGGCCTGGACTTCAATGGTGTCCAGCAAGGACCCAGGTACCCTGGGCTTCTACGGCTTCCGCAACCGTGCCGATTACTCCTACGACAGGATGAATATCGCTACTGCTAATGCGATCACCCAGCCACGCGTCTGGGATGTGCTCTCCGGCGCAGGTAAGGATTCCATCGTCGTCGGCGTCCCACAGTCTTATCCCGTCCGTCCGCTCAAGGGCCATATGATCAGTTGCTTCCTCACCCCCAGCATCGAGCGGCAATACACCTACCCCAACGAACTCCGCTACGAGATCGAGCAGGTTCTTGATGGCCGTGCCTACGATGTGGACGTGCCGCAGTTCCGCACCGACGACAAGGATTTTCTCGTGCGGCAGATCATGGAGATGACCGAGAAGCACTTTGTAGTGCTCAAGTATCTGCTGCGCCACAAGCCGTGGGATTTCTTCATGTTCGTCGAGATCGGCCTCGACCGCATTCACCATGGCATGTGGAAATACTGGGCTGCCGACCACCCCAAGCATGTAGCGGATAATCCATACAAGAACGCCATCCCCGACTACTACCGCTACCTGGATCAACAGGTGGGTGAGCTCTTGGAAATGCTCGACGATGACACAGTCGTCCTGGTTGTCTCGGACCACGGGGCCAAGACGATGCAGGGCGGTATTGCGATAAATGAATGGCTACGCCGTGAAGGTCTGCTCGTGCTCAAGGAAGAGCCACGCTATCCGGGTCTCATCCCCTTTGAGAAAGTCGAGATCGATTGGGAGAACACCACCGCCTGGGGTGCCGGCGGCTACTATGCTCGTATCTTCCTCAATGTCGCCGGGCGCGAGCCACAGGGCAAGATCCCTGCCCACGCTTACGAGAAGGCACGCGATGAACTCAAGGCGCGCATCGAGGCTATCCCCGATGACCAGGGTCGGCCTCTGGACAACAAAGTCTTCAAACCGGAGGAGTTGTACCGGCGCATACGCCCACCGCACGAGGGAGGCGCCATACCGCCTGACCTGATGGTCTACTTCGGCGACCTGCGCTGGCGAGCAGTCGGTTCCTTCGGCATCCCCGACATCTACACGTTCGAAAACGATACCGGGCCTGACGATGCGAATCACGACCAGTACGGCGTCTTTGTGTTATGGGACCCGCGCAAGAACTATGGCGGGCGCTATGTAGACGGACTACAACTGATGGACGTGACCCCTACCGTGCTCGATCTGATGGGCGTGCCGGTACCGCCAGACACTCAGGGAAAGCCGTTGCAGCGGTAGGCGAGGCTTCCCAAGCAGGCGAGCCATCCAGATTGGGACACGCGCGGGCTGTACAGAGGCGAGATCGAATGCACACCCCCACTTTCGCCCGTGGTGACGCATCTTTCACCTAGAGCACGTTTCCAAAAGTTCTTAGGGTATGTCCCTAACCCGGACAAGCCGGAACCAAAAACCACGAAGGACACGAAGGATGCACGAATGACACTAAGGTTACCTTTGTGTCCTTAGTGTAGTTTCCGGTACAAAACGCGGCGGATG
>FWPU01004483.1_pt1 | contig 32431 bp, 26 predicted proteins | sample 2228361 | NCBI WGS metagenome assembly FWPU01 (sample SAMEA103939777, study PRJEB20133) | metagenome
GGCCGTGGGGGCGGTGATGTGGCCATCACCAATATTGGTTCAGGCGGCGTCAGCGTCCGGCAGATTCTGACCTATGATCAACACTCCTCCGCCCCTTACAACGGGGGCGGTGGGGATGTGACGATTAGGACTGCCGGCCCCATTGCGCTCTCTAACGTGTGGAGCTATGTGCCTACCGGCATAGCAGATCCTGCCGGCGCCGTGACGCTTTCGGCCACGGGTGCAGTGACGATCACGGGGTCCATTTTGGCTTATGGTCAGCCCGGCGGAGCGGTTTCCATTGACGCCTTAGGGGAAGCCGTAAGCATCGCAGGAGAAATCGCCACCTACCGTGGGGGAGGAAACGCAGGTCAGTCCGGCGGCACCGTGCGCATAGGAAGCCTGAGTCAGCGCGTCGGTTCTGTTCAAATCAACGGCATCCGCACGTGGAGCGACGCAGCCTCAGCCCCTCAAGCGCCGGCCGGCGCTGTGACCATTGATAGCACGAACGATGTGCGCATTGCCGACAGCAGTAATGTATCCACCAATATTCTGGCGGATGCGCGCGGTCCATATGCGGCAGGAGCCCCTGTGACCATCCGGCACGACGGGGCATGTCTTGTGCGGGACATAAGCACCGGAACCATTGTCAGCAACGGAAACACGGGAGTTGGCGGCGACATTGTGCTCAACGGTGACTGTCTGGACAATGGCGCCAGTGGGACATTGGAGGCGCGACGTCTCAGCAGTCTGCAACTCGGCAGCTCTGGGTTCCGCGCGGGCGATGTGACCGTAACGGGCTACACGGCTCTTGTCATCGCCGACGGTATTTACGCCTACAACTCTTCTGTGGCCCAGTACGCCAAGCGCGGGGGGCAGGTGAACCTCTGGGCCAGCGGTCCCATTACGGTGTCCAACGTATGGACCTACACGCGCGGCGGGTCGAGCAGCGAAAATAGCGGTTCTATTCGTCTGCGCGCGACGGCGGCCGGCGACATTACCGTAACGGGGGATCTGGACACCTCCACCCTCTACACCAACAAGCTGGCAGGCAACGTGGAGGTTCAGACCACGTCCGGCTCCATCACACTCCGTGGCGGCATTAACCTGGACAATGCGGCCAACGATGCGAACGACGGCACGTTGACGTTGACGGCGGCCGGTTCCTCTGCCACGATCACACTGGCCGGCCTGGATTTGAATAAAGTGGGCACGACGACCGTTTCCGCTGGCAGCGGCAACAGCTATATTCAAAACGAACTTCTGAATTTCCCGACGGGAAATCCCACGGGGGCGGGTTTGGTGGCGGCCACAGGGCAAACCGTGTGGTACAATCCGAATGTGGAGACCAACGCGTATTTGGGGGGGATGACGTATCCACTATCCGGCGGCGGTATTCTGCGCCCGGTGCGGCCGCGGGGGACGGTGTTCATCGTTCGCTAGGCGGAACGCGCGAACGACTTGCACGTCCTGTTCGGGCCTCCGGTGGGTGCCTTACTTTGTGTAGGCGGGAACCGCGAAAGGACCTGCTCACGGCAGAGGAACGTCCTCGCGGACGGCGTAGGTCAGGTGAACCTGCACAATGCGGGCGTTATGGCTATCCACGACGAAGGCGTCGTGATCCAACGCAGCGACGCGCTCGCCGAACCAAATGGGGATGGGCGGTTCCGGTACGGCGCTGCCGGCGCCGCGCGCGTCGCGATTTCCGTAGGCACCAAAGCGTGTCAGTACATTTCCGTTGGCATCCAGAACGGTCACGCAATAGCCGGGCACATCGGGCACGAATACGCGCCCCCATCCATCCACATCGAAATCGGCTATCACACATAGGCAGCCGGCCTGCTGCGGCATGGGAGAGATTCCATAGAACTCCCACAGAGCCCCTGAAACGGTTACCGGAGCGTTGGCTCGGGAAAAATGAGTCATCGCGCTGGTCTCGCTCGGTCTCACCGCGCCTCCCTCTGCCGGGAAACAGAGAACCGTTCCGTACCATTTCGTGTACTGCTGGCGGGGATCAGCCGGATACAGATCCGGGAACGTCTTGTTTTTCGGCCGCAAGGTATCGGACACATAGAGACGACCGGTTGGCCCCGCGCGCACACCGCCGGGAGAGGCCGTGAGTTCGATAAGGCCGCGGCGGATGAGCTGACCCTTCGCTCCGTAGAGGTCCACGCCGGCCGTGAAGTCCTGTCGGCTCTTCATGGCCACGACGTACAGCTTCCCGTCCGGTCCGACCGACAGAGACGCCGCATGCTCGGGGCTCCCCACCTTTCGCCTGCCGTGCGTGCCGATATATTCGCCCGCCTCCTCAAACGGTACGCATTCGCCCCGTCGATTGAACCGCCGGATCAACCAGGCGTATGGGGCCTTTTCTTCCGGGTGGGCGCTTCGAACATAGAGGAGGCCGTCAGGCCCCACCGCCGCGGCTCCGACGCGCGCCAAGGCGGCCTGCCCCGCCGCGCCGGTGAGGACAAGCTTTTTCGCTTCGCCATTTTTCGGGTTGATCCGAACGCTACCGTGCGCCGTGTGGAACGCGTACAACTCGTTGTTCCACCGGTCTGCCGCCAGCGGAGGGCTGACATTTTGATACCGATCCAACCGGACAATATGATGGGCCACTTTTTCCAGCCGGTCGCCCCGATCGGCAACCTTCCACAACAGGTCGTCGGGTTCCTGCCGGCCCACGTTGGCCACCCAAAGCACGGGTTCAGCGCGCGAGGCATCCAAGACCATGAGAGGGCCGGCATCGTGCATATGCCTCTTCCGCTTGGGAAGTGCGAGCCGGGTTATTTCTTTCCACTTCTCCAGCGACGCAAATTTCACGAGGGCTTTATCGGCGTAGACCTCCCAGCTCACCTCCTTGCCATAGCGCTCCCGGGCGCCGCGATCCTGAACGGACAAAACATAGACCGCGCCGGTTCTCGGATGGACCTGGATCTGCTCAGGTCCTCTGACGGGGAGTGATGTTATAAATCGGCCTTCCGCATCGAAAACCTGTATGCGGTCATTCAGGTAATCGCCCACGTACACTCGGCCGGCCGCATCGACAGCCAGGCCCCTGGGATCGTTGAAATGTTTCGCATCGGTTCCCGGTTCGCGCTCCACGCCCAGAAACGGTTTCACGCTCGCGTCGGGAGAATCCCACGCATAGCGATAGACCGCATGAAGGGGACCCGCCTTTGCTCCTCCAATCCCCGAGACGTACAGGTATCGCTCATCCGGAGACAGAGCCAGGAACACCGTGCCACCGCTCATCGGGAGCGTGGCCCCGTAATAGAATTCGCGGGGGCAACTACCATCGGTGCCGACGCAGAGAAGGCGTCCCGCCGTGCGGGAACCGAAGACAATTCGACCTGCTGCGGTTATCACGGGAAGGTGGCGTGTCATGCCCGGATGGCCGGGCGTAAAACCGGCAAACGGGCGGTGCCGGTGCTGGATGGAAAGGGGAATGTGCCGGCCGTCCCGCGTTGTGATGTACTCGACGGCCGACACCTGGGACGCCGGCAAGTCCGCGCGGAACGGGATGATGGTGCGCAGATAGTTTCCGTCCGGGTCAAACACTTTCATCGAGACGACGGTGGTCACACGCCCGACGAACAGCGACCCTTCGGTGACGTACAGGTTGCCCTGTCGGTCAACCGCTATTCCGATCGGGCCTCGACTGGCCACCCCTGCAGGCCCTTCGCACAGGAGACGCGCGAATTGGGCCCTAAGACCAAGCCACACGGCGATGCGGCAACCGGCCGGTGCAGGGGCGCCCTTGTCATCCCGTCCGTCCCACCGGATGTCTTGCTCTAAGCCAGGTTGGAAAGGCGCAGGTGGGTGCGGTTCCAACTTCCCCGACGCCAGGTGCCGGACGACTTTGCCGCCCGGAGACAGCACCGCCACAGTGGCATCCGTTGGTGCCAATACGGAAAAGCGTATTCTGTAGCCTTGGCCATCCGGGATCACCTGGGGCTTGATCCTAAAGGCCGGCGCAGAAGCGTTCGCTGGCGATCTGCTGCCCGGCGCAGACGGTTCCGGATGCCTCCGCGGCGTCCCGGGCTCCGGCGCGCGGCAGCCGGCAACCAGCCCGACAACAGTAGCGGCGATACTCAGCGGAAACAAACCCAACCGCACAGCCTGTTTTTTCATGTCGCACCTCCTTGGAGGATACCTAGGACTGCCTGAGATTCCGTACCACGATAGACACGTAAAGGCAATCCTAATATCCCCAAAACTGCGGATAAGGAACCGCGAGCGAGCGGTCGAGCCCCATGGTGCCGGCTTGAGGGATCGGCTCGCGGTGTCACGCAGCGCAGGATGGCGGGGAATCGTGGCAGGGAACCGGACTTCGCCCACCGGTCGTCCAACGTGCCGTCCGCGCGAACTACCGTTCGCGCGCGACTCGCACATCAGGGTAATCCGGAGTATACGAGGGCTCCTGCAAAACAAAGCCAACTCTCCCTCCGTCGCGGAGAGATTCCGCTAAAAGAGCATTTCGAGGGGGGCCGACGGCGAGCCGGGCACAACTCACGACAACTTGGCTAGGAGCTTGGGGGTTGTATAGGGGCACCGTCAGCTGCCAGAAGCGCTTCCTTTGCTTTCTCCCGCAGATAGGCAGCCGGGTTGCCAACGTTGATGGGACGGGCCGCTTCCTCCAAAAGCCGATTCCCGTAGTCACGTAGCGCGGCCTGGGTCGTCGGATTTTTGTAGCGGGCCAATTCCGCAACGACAACCGATCCGTAATCATGCAGCAAGCGTTCGTTCAGAACCCGCCGCAGCTCTGTTGTGAGCCACTGTTCTGCCTGCGGTGAGCCGATGGCGCCGATTCCCCGCACCGCTGCGCTGCACACCTCCATCCCCATGCCATCAGCACGCCGCATGTTGTCGCGTACGTAGTGGGCAAGCTCGGGAAACACCTCTTCTCCGCCTAACCGACCTAAAGTTTCGAGGGCTGCGCATTCTTGCTTCCAATTGAGAGGACGCGCGATATAGCGGCGGAGTTGATGGAGTGCCTCGCCGCGCAGGGCCGGGTTGTGGATAGGAACACGACCCAACGTCTGGATGGCTGTGACCGATGTTTCGGCCAGCTCGGCCAGCCCCAGCAGCAAGTGCACGACGCCTGTTCCCTTGGCCCGGCTGAGCGCTTTGACCGCTTCGTTCCGGCGTGTGGGTCCCATTTGGAGTTTCAATAGCCATTGGCGGGCCGCTTCGGCGCGGTCGGATATCGCCGAATGCGAAACCCCAGAACCCGATGGGGTCGTCAGACTGGTGACAGTCGGAAATGTGGGCTCCGTAACGTCTCTCATGATGTCGCGACGCCATGCGTCGATTTCTTCGCCAGCCGCAGGCGCCACCCCACGCTCAGGGAGCGGCGTGGGAGGCACATCCACCTGAATATCGGGGGCCCGTATCGTGGTATTTTCCGCAGATGGAGGCGCGGGGTGCGGTGGTTTTGAAGAAGGCGGTGGCGAAACGGAAGACGGACGGCTGACCTCACGCCGTGCCATCCACACCAGGAATCCCACGGCAAGCATACAGGCCATTGCCAAGGAAAAGGCGGTTTGAAGGGGGAATCGCGCGCGTCCATGCGTCGGTTCTTTCATAGCTGTCCTCCACGGATGGGTCTCCACGAATGGGGGAGAGTTGCGTCCGCATCTCCACAAGTCCCACCGTACGGAGTCAGTTTCTGCGCCGAAGCGGGAGCCGTCAAGACAAGAAATCCCGTCCGTGGCGCGGAGTTGATGGGAAGCAGGGCGTGACGCGCACAGGCCGGCGGGCATGCGTCAACAGGGACGGGTTTCGCTTGAACCTATTTCCAGGGTTTGGCACACTGTTTTAGCCGCACGCGCGTAATGCGCAGGAAGACGGCAGCTCTGCCCCAGGAGCAAGGGCAATGAAGGATGTGGTCGCGCAGCTCGTGCGATACAATATTTCCTGCACGCAGGCCTTCGAGGCGGATGCGGGGCTCATTCTGAGGGCACGCCCTGGCGACGATCGACCGGAACCGGATTCCTACGGGCATGAAACGTACACATACGCAGCGGCTCCCTCCCTGGCGCTTTACCTGACAGCTCATCCTCTTAATCCCCAGTATCGGAACGCCGAAAGTCTCCGGCGGTATGTCACGTTGGCGGATCGCTGGGTCACGTATGGGGAAAGAGCCCAGGCCGTTGGAAAGAAGCCCGCCTTTACGGAATGGACCTCCCTGCTCATTGCTCGCGGGCTGGAACGGCTTCGCACCGAACTGGACCCCGGTCAACGGCGGCGTTGGGAAAAGTTTCTCCTGGGGCAAGGGCAAACGTGGATACCGGCTCCTTTTTCCTTCGCCTCGCCTCACCACGAAGCCTGGAAACTGGCCGTACTGGCATTAGGAGCCCGAGTGCTGCAAAAAGCTGCATGGCGCGAAGTGGCGGCTTTCAAGGCCCGGCAGCTCCTCCGTTATCAGACAGCCGAGGGCTTCTGGGAGGAGGGATGCCATAACGGCCCTTCGATGAAGTATAACAGCCTCATGCTCGCGGCTCTCGTTATCCTCGCGCGAGAAACCGGCATTTCCGCCGTTCTGGAATCCGCCCGGCGCCTCGCTGTGTTCATGGTCCGTTGGGCTTTCCCCGATGGTGTCCTCGTGGGGGCCTTCGACAGCCGGCAAAGCACATCGCCGGGATACTTCGGTCTCGTTGTGCCCGGACTAGAGCTCGCCCCGGGTGGCCTGACACATGTCCAACGCATTTTGAATTGGTGGGATCGGCTTGGATGGTTAGATCAACCGCGAGCTATTGGACCGAGCACCTGGCATGCCCATTTCGGCATGCCGTGCGCAGCGGAGGCGCTCCTCTACTATGCGGCTGGGGGACACCGGCCGCGTCCCGGACGTTTGCCTCTGGACTATCGCACGGCTCGACTGGAAAACCATTCGGCCACTTTCGATGGAATCCTCATTCGGCAGGGACCTTGGTGTGTGGCGGTCAGCGGTCAGTTTTCCAATATGCCCCCGGACACCCGGTCGAAGGATGGTCGGGAGCGACAGAGCCGGCTAGAAATTTGGCACCAGCGGGCGTCGGTGGTGCTCGGGGGAGGCCACAGTGTGGCCCATAGTCCGTATCCCCTGTTCAATGCATGGGTGGACAGCGGATACGAGCAGGACCCCGCGTCCACGGTGTCTCCCCGCCTCGTAGGAGACGCGTCTGGACCGGACTTCGCACTCCGGCGTTCGTGTTATTATCCACGGCAGGTGTGCAGCGGGACGCATGGCAACCGCGTCTGGTTGGAATTGATTTTCGCGCAGGCCACCGTTCGCTATGAGGTTCACCCTGTCAATGCGGAGGCGTTGGATATTTTCTATACCTTCGAGTGCCTTCCGATCCCTGGTGGGGTTAAGGAACTGCGCTTGGCTCTGCCGATCGTTCTCTGGCGCACGGCCCGAGGATTCGCGGACACCACGGACTTGCCCGCCAAAAGCCGGTTACTTACCCTCTCGGTGCGGCGTGAGCTGGTGGTGGAGACCCCTGTGTTTGGAACACGGACGATTCTCACGCTTCCCCCGCGGGTTTCTCATGAAGTGCGCTGGCCTCTGGAACCCGTACGCACCGACGGAACCCTTTTCCCCCGTGAAAATTTCGAAAGCTTTTTCCGTGTCGCACAGGTCGAAACGATTCTGTGCCCTCCCCCCGCGCGAAAGTTCGGACACTGGCGGCTCACGGTCAGGCCTCTGCGCTAACTCCCCGTCAACCACTTACTTCAACCGCCTTCCCACAGGATCGGCCCGCCGCCTTTCTCCCCGCCCTACCCCACACGGGATCGGTCAGGGATAGGACCCACAGGAAAACAACGCGGTCAAAGGCATGATGGACGGTCGGCCTATCCGAACCGCAGGCCGAGGGTGACCACGCGTTTAGGACCAGCCCGGAATCGCACCACCATGTGCCGTATCGGCAGCCGACCGATCGGTTCCTCCGCCAACGTCATGGCCACGGCTGAGCGCGGGCGACGGAAACACCGGAGAATCCCCTCGACCTCGCGCTCCGAAGGATTCCACAACCGCATGATCAATCGCCTTCCGTCCTCCGATTGTTTGAGCGCGGAAAGCTGAAGGATGGCCGGTTCCACGTCGAAAAAGCTCATGGTCCGCGGCAGGGTTCCATCCGGACTGCGTCCCGCCTGTGCCACGCGTAGGGGCAACAAAAAGGCATATGTTTCGCTGAGCACATCGGCGGCTTCCCAGTTCCCTGCATGGGGCAGCAACGCGTACCGAAACTCCAGGGGGAACAAGCATTGGGAGCCTGGTTGATCGGGGTAGTCGGCACGCCGCACCGTGTTTTTTTGGGCGAAACATCGCATCAGCGTCAAAACCAGCGTGCGCGCTTCGTCATCGCGGACCTCATACTGCGGGATACCGAGGTTCAGAAGAGCTAAACCGTCCTGGCCATCCGACACGTCCACGAAGCCCAGGTGCGGATGACATCCGGAAGCCGGTTCTCGCCAGCCGGTGGTATCGGGCAGCGCAATGGGGCGGAGGACAACGTCAAAAGGCGTCTCTGCGGCCGAGAGGAGGGCGGTCCGGATGCCCGTGGGAAACGCGATGCGCAATCGGTGATCGCGTGCGCGGTTATCCACGCGTGTGGCGATGTCCAGACGGGGGGAGCCTCGGCGCACGGTTAGCTCATGTTCCACCCAGAGATCGATCTCTTCCTCGCTCCGTTTTTGATCCCACCCCACGGCGCAACAGGGGACGCGGAAGGGAAACCGAACACGAAGGGATGCGGAAAGCCAGCCATCTTCTAGATTTTTCACTTCGGCGCGACAGTGCTGGCTTGTTACAAGCCGGTCTTCCTTGGGCGCGTAGCGTACCCACGGATCGCCCACTTCACCGTCGTCCTCCAAGAGGCCAAGATGGTCAAAGCGTCGGCCGCGGCGCATATCCGTCAGGTTCCATGTTCCGTTGGGATTCACCTCTACACGGATCAGACCGTTGGAGAGGATACCGAGGCCTTCCGCCATGGAGCCGTTCCGGACGGAGGCGGTGCCGCCCCGACGAAGAAGCCACGTTTTGTAGCCGAGAGCCGGCACTCCGTCGGCCTGAAAATAGAAACGGAAGGAACGGGTCCGCATGCGAAGCGGCAGCTCATACGGATGTTGGAAAATGGTCAAGCGCTGTTCATCGCCGCGCAACTGGACAGGAGAAGGCCGGCCGTTTTCGTCCAGGAGCTCGAACGTCTCGAAGGATTCGTCCGCGTGCACGTCCAATTCGGCGGACACAACCTCGCTGCGTGGACGTGGCGCGGGGTTAAACACGATGAGAAGGACATCCTCGGGCTGGAAGGCCCGACCATCGATAGAGGCAGCCAGGTGTCCCAAGCCCAGGATCGTCTGTTCCGTCGCGAGAATACGGACTTGACGATTGCGTGCCTGTGTGTCTTCGTGCACGGCGTCCATGCTGCATCCGCTGATCGAATCGTGCGCATGGTTGGCGAGCAAAAGTTTCCAGGCCCGTGTGAGCAGCGCCGTGGGATAGGGACGCCCCAATAGCCAGGCCCATGCGCAGGCCGGCTCAGCCCAACGCGAAAGTTCCAATTCTGCGATGCGGTTGGCCTGTTTCACATACGGGCGTGTCGGAAAGACATGGGGAAACAGATCGGTAATCGTCGCGGTTTTCTGCGTGTGCCGCATTTCGCCCGTGATCGTCTCCAGTGTCGGGTTTTGCTCCTGGACAGCCCGCACATATTCGGGTAACGAGGACAAAATGAAACAAGGCCGTCCTACCCGTTCGTTGAGCATGGCGATGAGCCGCGGCAGATGCGGATAGGGTTCCAGCGAGTCCTGCGTCTGCATACCGAGAGCCACCGGCATGGCGTGATCGCGAAGCTCCGCGAAGAGTTCGGTCACGGCCGCTTCTGCGTTTTCCGGGTACCATCCCCATACCGGACGGATCAGTTCGTAGGGCGTTACCGAAGGCGCCCCGGCCAGACGAAAGGGAACGCCCCCCTCCTCCCAGCGATGTTCCTGCCGGGAGCGGTCGCGGTTATGCACAAGGGGACGGTAGACGAGATGGAAGAAATTCGCGCGGCCGTAATCGCTGAAACGGAAGGCCAGAACACGGGAGCCATCCGGGCCCTCCCACCAGAATTCCGTTTGTCGGGCGATGACGTTATTCACCCCGCGGTAAAAAAGTATGCTCTTGATGCCCATTCCGCTCAAAATCTGCGGCATTTGCGAGACTTGTCCGTAACTGGTGGGAGTGTAGCCGACCGGCATGGGGCCGCCGAAGGGCCGACAGACCTGTCGCGCCACCAGAAGATTGCGCACCAGGCTTTCGCCCAAGACCAGGTTTTCCTCCGGTAGCGTGTACCAAGGGCCCACCAGAATCTTTCCGGCACGGCAGGCGGCCCGGAGACGTCGCGCGTTCTCGGGCCGGACTTCCAGGTAATCCTCCAACACAATAGACTGCCCGTCCAAATGATAGACCCGTCGTGCGGTGGTTTGCTCCACAATATCCAGCAGCCGATCCATGAGCTGGACCAGACGTATGCGGGTCGCTTCAAACGGAAAACGCCATTCGCGGTCCCAATGGGTGGCCTCAATGACGTGAACGACCTCAGGTATACGCCGCACGATGGTCCTCCTTTCCATGACAACGCGTGATCCTATGTCTCGGCGGTTTCCCGGCATCCCATTTTTTATTTGCAAGGGCGCTGAGGAATTTTCGAGAATAGGATATGGCCCGCGTGCTTCTGGTTGACGATGAGGATACGATTCTGCAGTCGCTCGAGATCCTTCTGGACAGCGAGGGACACCACGTCTGGAAATTCCGCGACAGCCAAAAGGCGGCGGACGCTATCCGCGCAGAACCTTTTGATCTATTGATTACCGACATCCGCATGACCCCCTTGGATGGAATCGATCTCATGCGCCTCGCGCGGGAAGTTCAGCCGCATATGAAATACATTGTCGTCACCGCCTATGCCTCCGAAAAGACCCTCAAGCAGAGTCTGGCCTTGGGCTGTGTGGCGTACATCCGCAAGCCGTTCCGGATGCAGGACGTGTTGGATGCGGTGACCCTTGCCCTGCGGAGCGCGTGACGGTTTCGATGCCGGGGCCTCGGAGTTTCCAGGCGAGCCCCTGGATCCGCCACGCCATCGAGAGCTCCACCGTTGCCAGCGGTCCTTCTGTGGGGTTATCCCCCATCGGCCCACGGCATAGCCGAGCAATGCGCCCGCATAGACATCCGAAACCCAATGCTGGAGACGGATAGCGCGGGAAAGGCCGCAAAGACCGGCCAGTCCGAAAAGGACCCAACGGAGCCGCGGATACGCTCCGGCAAGCACCGTAGCCAGAACAAAGGCGAACGTCGTATGCCCTGAGGGAAAGGACAGCCCCGCTGCTTGTCGCCACCCCTGCGGGAACGGAAGGTACCGGAGGATGGGTCTCCCTTCAGGAATCCGCAATTTCCCCACCGTGTGCTGAAGAAACCAAACCGCCACCGAGGCGAGGCCGGCTGTGACGGCCAACGTCAGGATAAAAGGCCGACGAGGAGGATCGAGAAGGCCTATAAGGAGAGCAGCCAGGATCCCTGCATACAGCACGCCAAACTCCTGAAAAAATAGGTAGTGTTCTCCCCGAAGTAACGGTTTCACCACCTTTTTCCATCCTGTACGCGGGATACGCGTGACAACCGTCACATCCACCCGCTCCTGGGGTCCCAGCGATCGTTTTTCCCGGCAGGGTGTCCCATCCGATCCGATCCAGTGAATTTCCACAATTTGGCCGGGCCGACCGGGAAGGGACAGACACGAGGTTACGAGCCGATCGCGTGTCCAGTGGTGCCATTCCGCAAGGCATTGGGCCACTGGTTCATCAACCACCATGAGAACCGCAAGAATAAGAAGGTGGATGACACTGACCATCACACGGGTCATGTGCCACACAGAACGGCTGGGCTCCGATCCACTCATGGCCTGCCTGTGCCGCGAACGGGAACGGGTTCTGCTCCAGACGGGGTGGCCACGCTTATCTCTGGATCATATTTCCGCCCCATGAACGTGAGAAACATGTCGGTTGGCTGTTTGGCCATTCCGAGGATAATCGTTCCGCTCGGTTCAATGTCGTGAAAGGGGCGACGCAGTCGGTCCCCTCCGCCCGATCTCCGGACCACAATAAGAGCATCCCGGCCGCGCCAGATGCGGTTGTCCAGCCAGGGGAAGCGTCGGAGTCCCTCTTGGAGCAGCCACAGGTTTGGCCGGAGGGTCGGTGAGAAAAAAGCTAGCCGGGCAAAGAGCTGGTGCCGGGTGACCGCGACAAACGCCGCGGATGTTTTCTGCACGTGTTGTTCGACTTTCCTGGCGAATTCTTCGCCGCCGACGAGTTCCTCTGCGCGTGGAATACGGATCCATTGGCCACCGAGAGTGAATCCCGTCGTACGCGTGGCCGCCACAAAAAGAAGTCCCACGATACTGCAAAGAGCACAGGCGGCGAGAACGCCCGCAGCGGCGGCGCGCCAACCCCGCTTTACCGTCGGCCAATCAGCACCGACAAGGATCACGCCGGTAAAAAAACCCATGAGGAGCCAGTTGGGTCCGACCGTGCGCCGCCATGCAGAAAATACGAAAAAAAACGGAACCACCCAGAAAAAAATCGCCAGCATCCGACGCGCAAGACAGGGCGAGGCCATGGCTCGCCACGCCGAACGAAACACCAGAACAGCAAGAACCGGTGTGCCTACCAGAAGAAGCCCACCCGCATAGGCCGGCAGAGTCACCCCCAGCGGTTTGCGTGCCGCAAATCCGTGGCTCATTTGAAAACGAAAAGACCCCCATTCATTCTGGGCATTCCAGATCAATACAGGCGTGAAAACAATCAGGGCCACGACGCCGGCTAGAATAGATCCTTGCAGAAAATCCTGACGCCGTCCCGAGCGTAGAGCCCAGAGGACGATGAGCCCAAGGAAGAAAAGAACCATGTTATACTTGGCGAGCAAACCTACCCCTCCACAAAAACCGGCCAGAAGCCAGTGTCGGTGCCGGTGTCGTTCCTCGACAAGGGCCCGATATGTGGCCCACACGGCACCGGCCCAGGAGGGGGCAAGCAGGGCATCCGGGGTCATAAAAAGACCGTTTCCCGCGAACGCCGGAACGGTTGCCAAAAAAATTCCCGCCCGATTACCGGCGGGGAGTGAAAAGATCCGTCGCCCCAGATCGCGCCCGATGAGCGTGACGACCGTCCCAGCCAAGAGAGGCCAGAGCCGGATGGACCAGACCGAATCGCCGAGAAAAAAGCGCGAAAGGGTCATGCTCCAAGCGGTCAAGGGCGGATGGTCCCAATAACTCCACTGCGGAAAGAGTGACCAGTAGAAATAATATCCCTCGTCATAGCAAGGATCCAATCGCCAGGCCAGGATCACCCGGACAGCGATCATTCCCGCCATGAGCATCCAGAACAACCGGGACGATCGCACGGGGTCCGTCGTCTCAGGCAATTCCAGACAAGATGGCGGACGGCGGATTTCCATCGTATCCCCCTGGAGGGAAAGGTGTTGAATGTCACCACAAAGCGGTCACGGAAGCAAATCGGATCAACAGCATAGACAGGTCCCGTGTCCAATCAAGCGAGATTTGCGGCTGCCCCATCGTGCGCAGATGGTTTTGCCATCCATGAGAACATGCCATGGGGGGGGGAGGCGGGCCCGGGCGTGTCCGCCTCGGTACCGTCCGCCGTCCTCTATCCCCCCGGGCTTGACCTGAGGTGATCGGACGCCTATGGTGATCCGGTCCTGATGACTTTATTCAGGGGGGCATCATGCGAATCCGTCCTTTTTGCGCCTTGCGCCCGCCGTATGACCTGGCCGCTCGATTGGCCTGCGTGCCGTACGACACGGTCACCACGGAGGAAGCGCGTGCGTTGGCCGAAAAAAATCCACAGAGTTTTCTGCATGTAGTCTGCCCGGAGATTGACCTCTCTTCGGACGAACACCTGAATCCAGAAGCCGCGCCTCGCAAAGCCCGTGAGAACCTTGACTTTTTCCGGCAGCAAGGCTGGCTTATCCTGGAGGAATCCCCTCGGTTCTACGTGTATTGCCTGTCCCGCGAGGGCCATACGCAGCACGGCATTGCGGCCTGCGTGTCCGTCAGGGATTATGACCATGGGCAAATTCGCCCGCACGAACAGACACGGTTCGAAAAGGAGGAGGATCGCCGGCGCCACATAGAGGCCACGGGCGCTCATACCGAACCTCTCCTTCTCGCTTACCGCGATCATCCGGCGATTGATGCGGTGGTGGCCCGGGCGGAACAGGGATCCCCCCTCCTGGATTTTGTCGCACCCGATGGCGTGCGCCACACCCTGTGGGAACTTGGGGAGCAAGAGGCCCTCAGGGATGCGTTCCGTGACGTCTCGGCCGTCTACATTGCTGACGGTCATCACCGTGCCGCGGCCGCTGCCCGAGTGGCTCACGAAAAACGGCGCGCCTGTACAGACCAAGGGGATGAAGAAGAATACAACTGGTTCCTGGTGACGCTTTTCCCGGCCACTCAACTGCGCATCGCGCCGTACCACCGATGCGTCCGAAGTCTTAACGGCCTGACGCCCGAACAATTCTTGGCCGTGCTCAGGCAGCGCTTCCACGTGGAGAAACAGGCGTCCTCCCAGCCGCCAGGACAGGGAAGCGTGAGCATCTATCTTGCCGGCCAATGGTACGGCCTAAAGTGGCCACCCGGCGAAGGGAATGATCCTCTCGCGCGGCTGGATGCGGTGCGACTGCAGGAACGGGTGCTTGGCCCTATTTTAGGCATCACAGACCCCCAAACCGATCCACGGATCGAGTGTGTCGGGGGGGCAGACCGTGTCGCAGAACTAGAAGCATGGGTCCAATCCGGCCGGGCGGCTGTCGCGTTTTCCCTGCACCCTGTGACGATTCAAACCGTTATGGACATCTGCGATTCCGGTCGTCTTTTGCCGCCCAAAAGCACGTGGTTCGAACCCAAACTGCGATCCGGTTTGTTCCTGCACCCGTTCTGAACGGGAAACGCCGTTGCGACCGGATCCGGACAGAGGTTTTGCGACACCGTGCCCTCCTCGGCAGCTGTCCGGAACGAACGGAAAAAAGCGGCCACCGGGTTCAAGGCGAGGGCGGACGGATTTCGGCCTGAAGTTTTCGGTCGGTTTCCTCGGCCGCTGGCCCGTACCGTCTCTCCTGTTCGATAATGAACCGGAGAAGCTCGGCGTCTAAGCCAGCGACCGAAGATGGCAAGGCGAACGTTCCCTGCGAGATGTTCGGAGCTTTCCTCCGCGTTGCGCCTCCCGGCGGAGAAGGCGCTGGGGTAGAGGAGGGTCCCTCCGCAAGGGGACTGTCGGACCAGCCGCGTGTCCACAATCCCTCGGTGCGCAAATGAAGCTTTCGCCGTTGAGCCTCAGCCATGGCCTGTTCCGGCGTGTTCATCACATAAGGCGTCAGGAAGACGATGACTTCGTCTCGCGACACACCGTAGTCCTTGCGGCCGAACAGCACACCCAGGATAGGAATCCGGTGCAGCAGAGGGATGCCACTTCGGCTGCGAGACCGGCGATGTCTTACGAGTCCCCCCAGAAGAATCGTCTCCCGATCTCGCACGGCGACGGACGCGTTCATTTCCCGGTGCATCGTGATGGGCCACACGGTGTCGCCGATGGTCTGTCCGCCCTCCGCCACTTCGTCGATCGTCTGCTTGATATCCATAACGACCAGATTCTTTTCGTTGATGCGCGGTTTGACAGTCAGAACAATGCCGACATTGCGCGATTCCACATCTTGTTCATAGTGGCCGCTGGTGGGAGTATCCTGAATCCAGCGCTGACCCTTGTAGAAATATCTCTGCTCGCCCACGTTAATGGTCGCCTCCACGTTGTCGTGGGTCGCGATGACCGGCGAGGCCAGGATGCGCGAACGGTTGTCGCTGGAGGCCATGTTAAGGATGGCATCGAGATTCAAGCCGAAATAGGTGAGGTAATAGGTGAGACCGGCGCCGGCATTAACCGCTGCGGAAAGAGCCGGCTGCGGCTCTCCCAATCCTCCCCCTCCCCCTCCGCTGAAGCTCAGCAGGGGCGAACGCTGGACACCGTTTCCCCCCTTGTCATAGGCCACCATCGCGCGCTGCACCCAATCCACGCCGGTCTGAATGGTGTCACCCAGTTTCACCTCCATAATGATCGCTTCGATGAGGACCTGGGCCAGCATGATGTCCAGGCATTTGACCAGTTCCCGAATCTGGTTGAAGTCGCTCAAGCTGGCCATGACGAGGATCGAATTGCTCCGTTTGTCCGGTAGGAGTTTGATGTTGTCCGCCGAAAGCTCGCCGATTTTGGTTTTTAACGCCTCGCCGGATCCCGCAGGCGGCTGCGCGGCGGCACGGGTACGGTCGGCCTGGAGACGGGCGACATAATCACGGAGCGCGGCCGCCTGCTCCTGAGCGCTTTGCCCCTCCTTGACCGGCGGCGGAGTCGGCAGGGATTCGCGCGGTTTTCCCCCGATGAGAGTGTTGATGGTGGAGGCCACGGTTTCCGCGTCCGCGTGTTCGAGGCGGATGACCTTCACGACGACGTCGGGAGTTGTCTCCACGTCCAGCACCTTGATAATTTTTTCCAAAAATTTCATGTTCTCCGGCGTCGTGATGATGATCAACTGGTTGGTGCGGTCATCGGCCGTGATTTGCACCTTGCCACGGATAATTCCCCGCTCCGCCAACTCGAGGAACTCCTCGGTCGGAGCCTTTGCGGCCGCGTGGGAGGGCACGGGTGTAATCGGCGGGCGAATCACGCCGGGAATCACCGGAGGAGTGGGAACCGTCCGCGGCTCCACACCGGGGGAGCCGGCGCGCCGCGGGGTGGGGACAACAATTTTTTTCTGCTCTTCCTTCGACTGGGCGATGATCTCTTCCAGTTTCTGTTTGATGGCGGAAGCTTTGGCATAACGAATGGGGACAACCACAGGCTCTTCGCGAACCGGAAGGGCCTGGTCCACATAGGAAAGAATCTGCAGGACACGGTTGACATTGGCCGCCGTATCCGTGACCAGGATCGCATTAATCCGATCCAATCGGTCCACCTTGCCAAACGTGTGGAGCAACGGTTTGATCGCCTTTTCCGCCTCTCCGAGATCCAAATGTTTCAGGAGGATCAGCTGCGAGACGAATTCGCTGCGCTCCCCGACCGTCGCTTTTGCCGCGTCCTCCTGGATGCGGGGGGCCTCCTGAAGAGCTTCCTGGCTGGGCACCACTTTAAGAAAGCGGTCCCTCTGACGCAGCACGGATATGCCGTTCATAGCCAAGATGGCATCCAGCGCCTCGATCCATTCTTCTTGTGTCAGTTTTCCCTGGCTCCGCAACGTGATGGCCACCTTGGGCGTTCGCGGCGATATCAGAGGGGTCCGTCCCGTCTTGGCGGCATAGTCCTGGATCACCAGGTCCAGCGGCGCGTTGTTGTAATTGAAGGTGCAGTCGCGGACTTCTGGCGTGGCTCCCCGCGACACGGCAGGCTCAGCATTGGTGGACAAGCCGGAGGTCGGCGGACGCGGTGGCATTCCTGGGGGAAGCGCCGAGGTCTGCGCCAAAACGAACCCGGCCAGCGCCGTAAGCAGGGCCATGCCGGGCGCCGCCCTGCTGCTGTGCGACGGAATCATGAGTTGTCGGTTCATGGCGGACTCCTCGGGGCGGCGTCTTCCGCGCGCCCGGTTGTTTCAGATTTGACGTAGGCGCAGTACAGCGAAAACCGCCCCCGCACGGTGTGCCCCTGTTTCGCCATCACGTACAGGTGGCGAACATCCAGAAGCGCCGGTCCAAATTGGGCCTCGTAAAGAAAACGAACGAGGTTTTCCTGCGAGGCCTCCCAGTCGTGGCATTCGATGGGCAGCTCGTACATGGGGCCCCATCGGCGTTCTGCGCCCACCTGCCTTCTGTTAATCCGGACACCGGTTTGGGAGGCCAATTGGTCCATGACCTGCAGCCAGTGCACATCCATTTTTTTGTCCGCCGGGTACACGGGAATCCGGGCGCTCAGTGTCTCCGCTTCCTCCGCATACCGCTCGCGGTCGGCGAGCAAGCGGGTGGCCACGGCGATTTCCGCGCCCCATTGCTCCCGTTCTCGGCGAAGATCCTTCCAGCGCTGCACAACAGGCCGGGCCAACACGGAAGAGAGGCCGAAAAGCGCCACCACACCGGTGGCCAGGGCGAGAGTGGCTTCTCGGGGAGAAAGTTTCACGGCGACAACTCCGCGGGTTTCAGTTCAATCTCGAAACTGAACGTCGGCCGGGGGCGCCCGGAAATCGCAGTCGGCGCACGAACGAACGTGTTGCTGGCAAACAATTCAGACGCATCCAACGCCGTCTTGAACGTATAGACACAATCCACGGTCGGAAAAGCCTCGCCGGCCACACGCACGCTTTCCCCTTTGCGGAAGGAAAAGCTGATAAGGTCAACGCCTCCCGACGTTCGGTCCGGAAGGGCGCGGGTGATTTCACGCAGGCATTCCAGGGCGGAGCCGCGCCAGTCTAGACAACGCTTCACATGGCGCACACGGTCGCGTATTTTTCGGACTTCGTCGGCGGGTCCGCGCAGTCGCGTGGCTTCAGCGCGAAGCCGTTCGACACAACGGGTCTCCCACAACACGGCACCCACAAGCCCCAGTACGCCTATGAGCCAAACGGCCACGGCGCTTTCGGCGGCCGCCAAAAGCCGTCGCCGAACACGACGGGTGTGTCGATTTTGGCGCCAATCCGGAGGCGTGAGATCCAGCCCCCCCTTTCCCTCGGCCTGAACCGTTCGGCGGGCCAGGACTTCTGCCACTGACGGCAAATCGCGGAGAGGCCGGACAGCAACTGAAACCCCACACGCCGCTTCTAGGCGTGTCGGCAGCCGCGCCTCGTTGGAAGGATTCTCCTGCCACATTGTGAAGCGCACCGACGCCTCGTGTCCACGTTCCAGCTCTACGGCAAGAAGGGTGTGGCGCACACCTTCGACGACCTCGTCATGGAACGTTTCCTCCGTAGCCGATGCCGCCCGCGCGAAAAACCGAATACTCACCGGCACCCGCCCCTCGGTGACGATCAGGGTGACCCCGCCGGAGTCCTCGACGAGACAGACCTGGCGCCCGGCGGGGTGAATGGCCCCCGCGTCGAGCAAGCCCTGCCATCGGGCCAGGGGCTCAGCGTCCACCCGCTCGGGCAGGGTCCCGACCGCGTCCAGCAGATTCAACACGTGCCCAAGGGTTTCGACCTTGCTTCCGGCAAGGATCACTATGGTATGAGCCTCCTCGCGGGCTATGATTTCGTACGAAAAAGCCATCTGCTCGAGTGGAAACGGCGATACTTTGTCGCATTGAAGCTCGACCATGTGGGCCAATTCCGCGTCGTCTGTTGTCGGCAGGCGAACCACCCGGACCAAAACAGAATCAGACGGAAGGCCGACGGTCAGGGAACCGCGAAACGCGGAGGCATGCTCGTGAAGGTATGCGACCAGAGCGTTCGCCTCGCCGGTGACGCCCTGAACGCCGGACGCGGAAGCCGGCAAAGGCACAGAAGCGCTGCTCACCAGCGCACAACGGCCATTTCCCGAGGCGATCGTCGCCCACTGCACGAGGTCACGCCCGATCAACAGGCCGGTCGCATACTGTCGTCTCACGATGGGCTCCTGCGATTATTCACTCATCTTCCCACCAGCGCAAAATCCGTAGGGTGTTTCCGTCGTAGAGGGCAATACAGGATACGGTGACTTTTACCACCCCCACGGTCCCGGACGAGGTGATGCGAAAAATTCTTGAGGAAGTGGTAAGGTAGGGCGTCAAAGCCGCCCGATCCAGGCCAGGGACGCGGCGGAAAAAATCGTCAAGGCTCTGGAAGGATGTATCCGTTTCTTCATCGGGGTTCGACCCGCTTCTCTCCTGCCCCGCGTCTCGTTCGGCCAGAATCGCGTCGGCAAACGCGGTGTCAATGCCGGGAAGGGTTCGGAGAACCCGGTGAGAAGCCGCATTCACGTTCACCTTGCCGTCTCCATAGGTTGTGAGCAGGTCCCGGATGCCGCGAATAGACAACGGCTCTTCGTCATCCGAGTTTTCTTCCAGTATACCTCCTGTCAGGAAGACGCGTTTCCAGCCTCGAACCAGCAAAAGTTCCTCCACGGTGTCCAAGGGACCGTTTTTGGCGCGATACGGAGGCTGGAGAGTGGCGTAGTAGTCATCGGTCTCGGCGCCGTCACGCCGGGGATCGGAATCCGGGTCCATCCAGTCCAGCGCCGACTCGATTAACGTAGGCCAGAGGCCAAGATCCTCTGTCAGGTCGCCCACGGTGAGGACCCGTTCCCAGTCCTCTTCCCGGAGGAGGTTGACGTTACGCCGCGCGGGTTCAGGGACAACATCCACGGTAATCCATCCGTCTCCCAACGGCTCGGTCAACCCTCGCACCGCCAGTCCCCGGCTCAGATTTTTGGCCGGCACATACCAACGGCTTTCGGAGGTAAGGTCGCTGCGTTTGCGCCGCAATTCTTCCGATCGGGTCATGAGCATATCGGCGATTTCCACGCCGGAGCGCGCCAGATACAACGCCTTAAGTCGATTGCGATAGTGGGTGGTGATTTTGGCTTCCACAAACGCGTCGAAAGCAAATGACGCCACGACCATCGCCAGCAAGCTCAAGACCCAGATCACAACGATCAAGGCCACTCCTTGGTCGCGCCTCACCGCTGGGCGGCAGCCCCTGTTTTCCGCACGCGGCACCGTCCGTTTCATGGGATTATCGCCAGGCCAGAGCCCCCACGGGGACACCGACGATGCGCTTGATCGCCACCGGATCTTGGGCAGGCGATGCAGCCTGTACATACAAAGTCAGTTCCACTGCTGTGGGAACACGGTTTGTATCCTTCCATTCGTCCTCCCAGTCAATTTCGTCCGAATCCGCCCGTTTACGGAAGGCCGCGCGGCAGTCAAATCCCACCACACGCCGCGAGAGCGGAATCCTTTCAACCGTATCAGGGTCAAAATGTTCGGGCTGCCCGACGACCGCCCAGGCCCGGACGGTCGCTTCGCGGCCACCGTCCGGACTCTCGTGCACGCGGAACCAGACTCTGTGTGGGCTTCCCGCAAACGGGCAGGTCTGTCCCACGAGAGCCCCTCCAATTTTGACCCAGCCGATTTCGTCGCTAGAATACGGTCCGTTTCCGTGATTGTGATGGACGAATCCGTAGGTGACGCAACCGGAAGACCCATCGGGATAGTAGGTCGAGCGCAGACCCGATGCGAGTTGCTCCATAACGAAATCCCCGTGATGCAGGTCGTCCATCAGCGCCGTACCCCGCCTCCAAGCCGTGAGAGCCGTCGAAAAACTCCCGTATGTGACCATCGACACAATCGAGACAAGGGTGATGGCCAGAATGATTTCGACGAGGGTGAACCCTTCTCGGTCCATTTTGATGCAACGGCCGTCGGGGCGTGTCATGGCGTTGTCCCTTCCGGTGGCAGACCGGCGGCGTCCGGGAGGCGTGAAGCGGGCGGAGTGGCCGGCGTCAGGCGTCCGCTGCGGGCCGTGCCCGCGCGGGACGACGCCCCGGGGACAAACACGTACCGAACGACTTCTTCGCCTTTTTCCCCACCTCGACAGGGCCAGGTGACCCGATCGCGGACGACAAAAAGCTCATCCTGATCTTCATCTTCCTCCACCTCGCGTGCGTACCGATAGCCGTTTTCGTACTCCACAGGCTCGACCACGAGATCTTCCGGATTTTTCGGCGAAGTGGGGGGATGCTCCGCCTCACCCAGTCCGAGAATCCAGCGGGCGTTTTCGTATTCCTGTGCCCGCCGGACGACAGCCAGGCAGTGGGAAATACTAGTGAGCAGCACGCCCATCCCCAGACTCAGAAACATGACCGCCACAAGCACTTCCACCAGCGTAAAGCCTTTTTTCATGGTCCTTCAGTCTCTACGGCTGAAAGCGCATCGACGCGAAGCGTAACATGCCGGCCCTCGTCGTCGGTAAGCCGCACAATATAGGGCGTGCAGGTGCCATTGCTCCGGTAAAGAATCCGGGCCATCCCGTCCTTCAGGATCCGATTTTCCAACACCAGTTCCAAACTCTCCACCGTCACACCGTCCAGCGTTTGTTCGAGGAAAGGTATGCGGTCGTCCCGCCCGGCAACGCGCAGCGTCGCATTCGTGAGATGGATATCGAGGGTCAAATCTCGCTGCTGGAGAACGGCGAGACTGCGCGCGTACCGCCCAGCCATGGCAAGGGTGCGGCTGGCCAGGCGGATGCGGCTGCCGCGCACAGCATGCGAAAAGGCCGGCATGACGATGGCGGTGGCCACACCCAGAATGACAATCACCAAAAGGAGTTCCAGCAGGGTGAAGCCCGCGGCGCGGGCGCAGGAGCGGGGGGATTTCCAATAAAACGCTTTCCGGTGCATGGCCGTGGCATAGATCAGTTGGTGATATCATCCTCGGTGCCCATCTGGTTGTCCGGGCCGGCCGAGCGCACCTCAAAGTCGAACTCTCCCTTCAGCTTGTACTGAAACTCGATACCCCAGGAGTCCCGCAGGTTATCCTCGCGCAGCAGGCCAGGCCGGTGCGCCGTAGGCACGGTCAATTCGCGCAGGGAAGCCGGCAGTTTCCCTGTTTCGGTTTCGAACAGATTCACGGCGGTGCCGATATTCTGGATGCTCGTGCGCGTCGCGTTGATACGGGCCGTGGTGCCCTGACCGCGAAAGTTGACGACAACCACGGCGGCCAGTACGCCGAGAATGATCACGACCAGCATGATCTCCACCAGCGTGAAACCGGCCCGATGACGATCGGTCCCCGTGCGATCGCGGCACGGAACGTGAAAAACATTTTTTCTTCCCTGTCGCTTCATGGTGCGCCTCCTTTCGTGGGGCGTTCGGTCTGAGGGCTCACAGCATTCCGAGTCCGCTGGTTAATCGGAATACCGCCATCAAAATGCTCACGGCCACAAAACCCACCAAAACGGCGACGACAACGATCAGAATCGGTTCCAACGCCGTGGTGAAAATCTTGAGGGTGCGGTCCAGTTCCGCTTCGTACCGCCGCGCGACATGGGCAAGAGCCGTACACATATCGCCGGTCTGTTCGCCGATCGCCAGCATATCCGTGAGCGTTCCAGGAAACACCCCGCCGGCGGCAAGGGGACCGGAGATGCTGGTGCCGTCGGTGACGCGGTCGCGGGCATGGCGAATTTCGCGGGCGATGACCGTGTTGGTCACTGTTCGTTCCAGAATCGTAAGGGCCGAAAGAACAGGGACGCCGTTGGCCAACAACGTCTCCAGCGTATGCGCAAAATGGGCGTACACAGAGGAGGCTACCATGCCGCGCACCAGGGGAATCCGCAACAGCATCCGGTCCCGCGCCATCCGGCCGCGTTCGGTTTGCAGAGCACGCCAGCTGAGGAGGACAAGGGCCATCACCGCCAGAAGAACCAGCCAGCCGTACCGAAGAAGCCCGGTGCTGACCCCGATCAACAAGCGCGTGGGCAGCGGCAAACTGGCTCGTAGATTGTGGAATACGCTGGCAAAAGTGGGAATCACCTTGACGAGGGAAAACACCAAAGTCACCAATCCCAGCATCAAGACAATAGACGGATACACCAAAGCCATGGTGACCTTGTCCTTTGTCTCCTGAACCCGTTCATAGTGAGCAACAAGGCGCCGGAGCACTTCGCCGAGCGCGCCGCTGGCTTCGCCCGCCTGAATCATGCTGATGTAGAGGCGCGAGAAGGTCTTCGGGTGCCGCGCGAGAGCGTCGGACAGACTGGAGCCGCGCACGATTTGATCTCTCAGGTCCGCGATGATGGCTGCAGCGGCCGGGCGGCTTTGCCGCCGGGCCAATGCGTTGAGGGCGTTGCCAAGGGTCATGCCGGAACTCAGCAAATCGCTCAACTCCGTGGTAAACAGCAACACATCCCGTCCTCTCATCCGCAGGCCGGAGCCGGGAGGGGACAGCGCCACCGACGCAGGGTCTGGGTGCGTCCCGGCCGCAGCAGCTCCGTCGCGGATGGAGATGGGAATGTGCCCCCGCCGTTCAATGGACAGGATCGCCATTCGGCGATCTGGAGCCTCGACGGTTCCTTCCACGCGTTCGCCGGAGCGCGTCCGGCCACTGTACACAAACAAGGCCATGTCGCATCCGTTCAGCGGGGTGAGCGATGCCCGCGGTCCCGAGGAGAATATCCGCCGCCGCGGCGGGAGGGAGGGCCCTCATCCTCGCGCTCCTTCGGTTCCGCACGAGCCATGTAGCCGTCAAGAACGAGAGTGAGTTCGTCCACACTGGCCTTCAGCGCGGCGGCGTCTTTATCGTTCAGGAGCTTGCGGCGATAGGCTCGGCGCAGATAGTGTTCCGTACACTTCAAATAGCCTCGCGCCAGGCGGATCGCCCGGCGATTTCCCTGAAAGCCGCGGCGTCCGGTAGCCTCCGCGATAACGGCGCCGATCGTGTCCACAGCCTTAACGAGTTCCACGCCGAGAGCGGCCTGTTCCACGTCCTCCCACTCCATCACGGCCGTCCACACGTCATCGGCAAGTTTTTCCGCCAAGTCGTACACTTTCAGGTTCGTCATCTCTTCCGGTATCATGAGACACCTCGCTTCCCCATCTCGCCTCCTCGACATTCCGGGCTCCGGCCGCTCTCCCAGCCGGGTCCCCCTACTCGTTTTCTTCGGTTGCCCGAAGCACCTCCTCAACGGTTGTGATTCCTTCCAGAACCTTTTGCCAGCCATCGTCGCGGAGGGTTGTCATGCCCTGCTCGATGGCTTTCTGTTTGATGTCGCTTGTTGGCCGACGGGCGATGACCAGCGATTCGATCGCCTCCGTCACAGAAAGGATTTCAAAAATGCCGCACCGCCCTCGAAACCCGGTTCCAAGACATTTCTCGCATCCCACGGCCGCGAAAAGGCCGGAAACGGATACGCGATCGGCGGGAAATCCAATCTCGCGCAAGAAGCCTGCCTCCGGCTGGGAAGGGCGGCGGCAGATGCGGCAGAGACGCCGGACCAGACGCTGGGCCACGACTCCCTCGACCGCTGAGGCGAGCAAAAAAGGCTCCACCCCCATGTCCAGCAGTCGGGTAAAAGCGCCGGCCGCATCATTGGTGTGCAGCGTGCTGAACACGAGATGGCCGGTGAGGGACGCCTGAATGGCAATGTCGGCGGTTTCCCGGTCCCGGATTTCCCCTACCATGATGACATCGGGATCCTGACGCAGAAAATGGCGCAGAGCTTTGGCAAAGGTCAGGCCGATTTCGGGGCGGACGAGGACCTGGTTAATGCCGGGCATTTCGTACTCGATAGGTTCTTCGGCAGTCAAAATGCGCTGGTCCACCGTATTGATCTCATGGAGATAGGCGTACAGCGATGTGGTCTTTCCCGATCCGGTGGGACCGGTAACAAGAATGATACCATTCGGTCGGTGGATCAGCTTACGAATCAGAGCCGAATCCCGTTCGCTCATTCCCAGTTCCGATAGACGCACAAAGCTGGACTTGCCGCGTAGGAGTCGCAGACTGACGCTCTCGCCGTATGCCGTCGGCATCGTCGAGACACGGATATCCATATCCTCTCCGTGAACGCGAAGCCCGATCCGACCGTCCATCGGAAGGCGCTTTTCCGCGATATCCATATTGGCCATCACCTTGATCCGAGAAATAATGGCAGCCTGAAATCGATTCAATTGGGGAGGCACAGGAGTTTCATGCAGCACGCCGTCCACGCGATACCGGATGCGGAGGCGGTTTTCCATGGGTTCAAAATGGATATCCGTGGCGTTCTGCTGGAATGCCTCCCCGATAATCTGATTGACGAACGTGACGATAGAGGCTTCCTGGGCCAGTTCGGTCAAATCGAATTTACTCAGCGTGGCCAGGGAATCAACGTCCAACCGGTCGTCCCGCATCATGCGGTCCACCGTTTCCGCGCCGATTCCGTACAGTTTCTTCGCGGCTTTCGCAATGTCTTCCGCCGGACTCAACGCCAGGCGAATCCGCAGGCCAGACGCCAAGCGGAGCGCATCGCTCAAGGCGGGATCGAAGGGGTTGTTGGCCGCCACCCACAGCGTATCGTCGGCCACGGACAAGGGAATCACGTTATATTGAAACACCACCTTCGGCGGAAGTCGTACCAGCACGTCACGCGCGATCTCCATCGTGCCTACGCGCACAAAGGACAGACCGAGCGCTCGGGCCAACGCCTCCAGAAAGGTGTCCTCGGCCGCCAGGCCGAGGCGGACCACCTGGTCCACGATATTCCCGCCATCATGCCGCACCGCCTCTAAAAGACTCCGAATGTCCACCTCGTCCAGAAGGCCAGTCCGGCGCAGCACATCAGAAAGGTACGACGCGGTGGGGGATTCTGCCATCACGCCTCCCTCCGGCCGGGGATTTCACCGGCCTTCCCTTCGGCTGTCATCGCCAACGTCGGCAGGTCGTTGTCGGGTCCCGGCTTCATCCCGGACATCGTTTCGAATTCCTGCACGCGTCTGCACGAACCCACGCGTGCCGCCCACCGTGTTTGTCGGGCCACCCCCATCAAAATGCGGACGTCATCGGTGGTGTGCACCCCTCGCCCGAAAACACGGCGCAGTCCGAACATCATGTGATCCGCGTTTCCCTCGTGCATGAATCCGATGGCGAGCAGCATGTCTCGCCACATGTCAAACAGACGCTCTTTCAACGCCATCGGCGCCTCGGGCGATTTTTCCTGCGGAGGGGTGTAGATTCCCGCCGCCAGAAACACCTCATAGGCGCAAAGTAAAACTGCCTGCGCCACGTTCAGCGAGGGATACGACTCTGCCGTGGGAATGCGGATAAGATGCGTGCAGAGAGCGAGTTCCTCATTGGTGAGGCCGTTATCCTCGCGGCCGAATACAAGGGCCACGCGCCCCTTCGCCGCCGCCTCCACGATGGCCGGGGCCCACTCCCGCGCACTCCGAGCATGCTGACGGTAAAGCCCCGATCGCGCCGTCGTTCCCCAGACGCACATGCAGTCGGCCGTGGCAGACCGGAGGGAATCAAATACGCTGTGGTTGTCGAGGATTTCGACGGCATGGCAGGCCATCCAACGCGCTTCATCCCAATTCAATGGGCGCGGCTGCACCAGAGCCAAATCCACAAGGCCCATGTTGCACATGGCACGGCAGACGGCGCCCACATTCCCGCCATACATCGCCCCTACCAGCACAATGCGGATATTGTCCAGCGCTACCATGACGGCGTCTTCTCCCCTCGTGTCAAGGCCTCCAAACGATGCTGGATGATCGCCGTACGCTGCTCGGCGCGCTGACGGACTAGGCGCTTCAATTCCGCCAGCTTCTTTTCCAGCGTTTCGACTTCAATGGTCATGAGTTCCTGGCGAATGTCGAAGGCTTCGCCGAGTACCTGGCGCAAGGATTCCAAGGCACGGGCTTGTCCCTCGCCCGTATCGTGGCGACTCGCTTCCGCCCAGCGGGTCACCGCCGATTCGATCTTCAGCTCCCGCAGGCGGCAGTCGTACAGTCTCGGATTGCTTTTGTGCAACGCCAAAATACCGTGAAGCTCATAAATCAGGTCCGTGAACCGTTCAACGGCTTCATCAGGATGAATCGCGGAGAGCTCCCGCAGCACGCGGATGCGGTGAGGGCAGCAGTCGGCCGCCAGCCGCAGGACGTCATGGGCATTCACGCCGGGGAAACGTGAGAAGGCCATCTTTTGCACAAACTCCCAGTCCGGAGGCGTAGGCGGAAGTTCCGGGAACGCGGGACGCGCCGGGGCCACGCTTCCGGCCGGACTTTTGAGGCCGGCCATCCCCTGCGCGGGCGGCGTTTGCCCCGCGATCCACACCCACGCCGCCAGCAGCGTGCCACCGACGGCTACACCCATCATCCTCCGATTGAGGCGTAGAGATTCCATGGTGGATTACTCCTGTTGTTCACGAAGCGCCTTCCCGCCTCCAGGGGCCACGAGGGCTAGAAACGCTAACTCCTTACCCAGACGATGCACACACCGGTCGAGTTCCCAGGCCAGCATCTCAGCGTCCGGCTGGAGCAACCCGTCCGGGGGGAGCGCATGCCGCGCCTGAAACTCCGAAAGACTGAACTCTAGGTCCGCCAGGAGATGGCGGATGCGATGATCCAGAGCCACTCCCTGTGCCACGGTCGTATCGGGCACAGGCTGGGGCTTCTCCGGTCCGCGCCGCCCGAGGAAAACGAGCAGGAGTGCCGCTACGCCCAATACCGGCAGCGCCCAGGCGGCGGTCCGCGTCGGGGACGAAGGCCAGGTATGTCCAAGGGAGGGAGCCCGCAGCAGGCGTTCGCGGGCAAGCCGGCGTACGCTCTGCGTGCGATGAGCCGGCCAATCCTCCCTTCGGGCCTTCTGGCCAACCTCCGCGAGGTGCCCCAAAAATCGCGCGAGCCGGTCGCAGGAGGGGCAGGCGGTGCGGTGCGCCACAAGCGGCGCCGATGGATCGCGAGGATGGCGCATCAGACGTTGGGCGACTTCGGTGCAGTTCACGGTAGGTCCTCGTGAGCCAAGCGACGACGGAGCTGTTTCAAAATTCGATGGCACCGCCACAGCACGGTCCCCAGCGGACGCCGTTGCACGCGTGCAATTTGTTCCAGCGTGAGTCCGCCATAAAATCGAAGATATATCAAATCGCGATCCCCATCCGACAGGTCTGCCAAAGCTCGCTCCACAGCGGCTGCGGCCTCAGCCTGCATCAGCGTGTCCGCCGGACTGCCCTGCGTCTGCCTATCGGTTTGACCGGCCAGGGTGCGGACATGCCCGTCTCCCGGGAAAACTTCAAACCCCCTGTGTCGCTGCACATCCACGGTGCGATTGCGTGCAACCCGAAACAGCCATCCACCGATACTCCTGGACGGATCCAGACGGTGACGCCATTCGACCATTTGCAAAAAACAATCCTGCACAATATCCTCCGCCAGAGCGGGATCACGCACCCGCGCCCTGACGTACGCGAGAAGACTCAGGCGGTACCGCTCAAACAGCGCATCAAAAGCCGACGCCTCGCCGCGCTGCAGCCGGCGCACCAGCATGGCATCCGAATCGAGAGGCTGTCCGGCTTCATTCATACTACGCGCGACCGGAAGATGTTATTGGCTGGTCTCCCGATGTCTCTGAAACGGATGTGTCGGCCGCCTCTCCTCTGCCACCGTCCCCTTCTGTCCGGTCCCCCAAACCGAGACTTTTTCTTGCACACATCGGGCCGATCATAGTACAAAGCAACGCACCGTGTAAATGTGTGAAGGAGCTATGGATCCACTTCTCGGCATCCTGAAGGAAAATGCCTTGATTTCTCTTCCTGAACTGGCCCAGCGCACGGGGCTTTCCGAAGAACAGGTCCGACAGCGGATGGCAGAGTACGAAGCGAAGGGTGTGCTCCGGGCGTACCACGCCGTGCTGGACATGGAACAACTCGACCCCAACCGCGTTAGAGCCGTCATTGAAGTTAAAATCACACCCGAACGGGAGGGTGGATTCGATCGCATCGCGTCGCGCATCAGTCGTTTCCCGGACGTAGAGTCCGTGTACCTGATGTCCGGTTCGTACGATCTGCTGGTTTTTCTGGGAGGGAAGAATCTGAGGGATGTGGCCCGGTTTGTGAGCGAGAAGCTGGCCACGATTCAGGGGGTGCTTTCGACCTCTACCCATTTCATGTTGAAAACCTACAAGGACCACGGCGTCCTGCTGGATCGGAGCGATCGGGCCGAGCGTCTTCCGATCACGCCCTAGAAGATGGCGGCAGCCAGGATCTCATAGCCGAACTCCAGACCATGCACCGGGTCCCCGTACAATCTTCCCGCGTGGCCGCCCATGTGAGGATTCTCCCGCGATCGGGCATTCGGGAATTTTTCGACATTGTCAGCACGCGCCAGGATGTGATCAGCCTGGGAATCGGCGAACCGGATTTCGTGACGCCTTGGCACATTCGAGAGGCGGCCATTTATGCTCTGGAGCGGGGAGCCACAGGCTACACGTCGAACCGCGGGATTTACGCCTTGCGTCAAGCCATTGCACATTACATGGAAACGACCTTCGGTCTCTCGTACGATCCGGAAACGGAAATCCTGGTGACGGTCGGCGTCAGCGAGGCCTTAGACCTAGCCCTACGGGCGGTGGTGGAGCCCGGCATGGAGGTCCTTTACCATGAACCCTGCTATGTTTCCTACGCGCCTGTTATCGCGCTCGCTCATGGAATTCCTGTGCCGATCGTGACCGACGCCGAGGAAGGATTCCGACTGCGCCGGGAACGGATTGAACCCCTTCTCACGACTAAAAGCCGCGTCCTCATTCTTAATTTTCCCACCAATCCTACGGGCGCTGCGCTCACCCACGAGGAGGCCCGCGGCATTGCCGCGCTCGCCTGTGAACGCGATCTGCTGGTCATGACCGACGAAATTTATTCCGCACTCACATACGAGGCGGAGCCGGTATCCATCGCGCGCTTCCCGGGCATGAGAGATCGGACCATCGTCTTAAATGGATTGTCGAAGGCCTGGGCCATGACCGGGTTTCGACTCGGCTTTGCCTGCGCGCCCGCTGATATTCTGGACGCGATGCTGAAAATTCATCAGTACACCATGCTGTGCGCACCCGTGCTGAGCCAAAAGGCCGCTGTGGAGGCGCTGCGGGAAGGTGATGAGGACGTGGCGCGCATGCGCGACGCGTACCGACGCCGCCGCGATCTGATCCATACCCGGCTCAATGCTATGGGGCTTCCCTGCCTGAAACCCGAGGGTGCCTTCTACGCCTTTCCACGAATCAGCAAGACGGGAATGCGCTCGCGGGAATTCGCCTTGCGCCTTTTGGATGAAGAACGCGTGGCCTGTGTGCCCGGAACGGCGTTCGGAGCAAGCGGAGAGGGATTTGTCCGCTGTTCCTTCGCCACTGAGTTTGAAGAACTTCAAGAGGCTTTGAACAGGATGGAGGCTTTTGTGCACCGCCGGTGAGGGGCCTCTTCCGGGGCCACGCATTCCCCCCACTCTTTCGGAGCGTGCCGTTCCCCTGATATGCCGCCGGTCTAGCGGACAACCCGCCGTGTCAGGCGGAGCAGAGTTTTCCACAGAGGGCCGGCTTCTTTTTCCTCCAGCAAGGTCTTACGGGCCTCCCCGTCCGAAAACGTCTCGGTAAGACCGGCAAGAAGCTTGAGATAAAATGCGCTGGCGGCTGTGGGGATGGCCAAAAAGAAAATCATGCGAGCCAGCGTACCATCCGCTGCGCCAAAATCCACACCCTTTCGGCTGATGCCAAGGGCGAGCGTCAACCCGCCGCCCTCCACGCCGCGCGCGTGGGGGAACGCCAGGCCATGTCCGAACCCTGTGCTGACAATCGCCTCACGTCGCAGAGCCGCCTCCACCAGCTGTTCCGCCCTGTCGACAAATCCTTCCGCTTCCATCTTGTAGGCCAGCTCGCGGATAACCGCCTCACGTGTTTCTCCCTGCAGTCGCGGGACCATGAGGCTCTCGGCGGAAAATCGGGCAATGCCGAGCTTCGGGGGATCGCCCGGCCGCGACCGTTGCCCAATCCATCGTGACGCTCCCTCCAGAAAATACAGTATCCGCGCGCAGTTCGGACAGCGTAGAACCTCCCGCCCGCTCTTAACCGTCTGGACAAGACTGACCGGCAACTGCATTCGACACAGCGTACACTTGCCCTCCCAAATGGCCGCGATGACGATGTGATCCCGTTTGTACAACCGCAAACATTCCTCGCGGAACGGGGAATGAAGTTGATCGGTCAATTGTCGAATAGCCTCGTCGAGTTTTTCCAGGTGTTCCGTTCTTTGCGTTGTCTGCTGTTCGTCTCGAATCAAAATGAGGTCCTGTAGCTGAAGCAGATGGTTAACAACGGGATGCATAACGGCCTACTAGGCGGGGTAAACGCCCCACAGGTTTCCGGGCACAGCCATAGTCCTTTCTTATACGTTGACACGCCCGCTGTCACGCAAAAACGTCTGGAATCAGATGCTGCCCTGCGATACACTTTGGGCCAATACCGGGCACACGCGGAGAGGTGACCGAGTGGTTTAAGGTGCACGCCTGGAGAGCGTGAGTACCGAAAGGTACCGGGGGTTCGAATCCCCCCCTCTCCGCCGAGAGGACAGGCGTCAAGCATCAAAGAAAGTGGCGGACACTCCTCACGCTTGTGCCCTCCACTCCCGGCTGACGCGTGGGTCATAACCAAAACTGCGATCCAAAGTCCTTGTCTTGGTCCTGGCGAGCGTGGGACGGTACATCTCCACGCGCGGCCGACGCGCTTCGCTTGCGTTATCCTCATCCTGCGTGTCGCAGTGTTCCTCTGCGCGCGACAGGTTTGGTCATACCGCGTGCGGAGAAAAGGACACACGGCGCGCGCCAACATCTGAGGTATTCCGTCAACCGGTAAAGTTCATGTCGTTACCGACTCGATCTGGGGCATGAAAGCCATCATTGGCGCACCACGTTCCGTGAGCGTTCAGATGTACTTCTGCTCG